>WNFT01003302.1_pt1 | contig 26811 bp, 31 predicted proteins | sample 5400191 | NCBI WGS metagenome assembly WNFT01 (sample SAMN13153359, study PRJNA577476) | soil metagenome | isolation source: 80 cm saprolite under Madrone tree | place: USA:California | collected 2016-06-14 | reverse complement strand
GTGGCGGCCGCGGCGTAGGCACGGCAGCCCTTGGGATCGACGAACGGGTCGCCGGCCGTTCCCTGCTCGCGACGCCGCAGCTTGCCGTCCATGTCGGCGAAGTCAGGATGCACCGCCAGGATCACGTCGCAGGGCAGCCCTGCGACCTTGGCGATGCTGCTGCGGAACGATTCCACGAGGCTTGGACGGCTTCCGTCGCCCGTGAAGCGGAATCCCGGCGCGGAGACCGGGTTCAGGCTATCGGCGTAGACGATGTCGAGACACCGAGCTCCCTCGCACGACCGCCATGTCCAGGTGGTGCTGCCGGGCGTATGCCCGGGCGTCAGGTGCGCGGTGATCGCGAGCTTAGCGACCCGGAGCGTCTCGCCGTCCTTGACGACCCGGACGCCCTTGACGGGAGGATAGTCGTTCGCCCCGTGGCCGAACGCGTACTGCGGGTCGTCGGCGGGCGGACCGCCCTGCTCGAGCGCCAGCGCGCCGGAAGGGCTGGCCGCCACCGTCGCCCCGCTCACGCGCTGCAGCGCGGCGATACCTCCGACGTGGTCGTAGTGCGCGTGGGAGTTCACGATGAGCCGAATGGCCCCGGTGCGAAACCCGAGCTTGCGGATGCTCGCGTCGATGAGCGGCGCGGACTGCGGCAGACCGCCGTCCAGGAGAATGTGGCCCTCGTCGGAAGCGATCAGGATCGCGCCGAGCCCGGCCGGCCCTACGAAGTACGTGTTGCCAAAAACCCGAAACGGCTCGCGCGGGCCATTCCAAGCCTCGCACAAGTCGCAGGTCTTGGAAGGATCGGCCTGCAGCGCAGACCGATCCTCGGCAGCCGCGATGGAAGAGAGCAACGTCATGAAGGCCAAGCCAAGCACTTTCATGGACACTCGCCCGAGAACGAAGACATGCGAGGTTACCGGGAGTGGGGTCTTACTTCTTGAAGGCGGCCACGAAATCCTTCAAGAGCATGGGGTTGTTGCTCTTGATGGAGCCGGTCAGGAAATCCTTGGCCGAGGGGGTGTGCTTCCCGTTCCAGACGTCGAGGAACATCGCCTCCGATGCCTTGAAGAAGCAGTCCGCGTCCTTCTCCGGCTTCCCCGCCACCACCTCGCACTTCTCCGTGGTGAGCCGGACCGTCCACTTCTCCTTCTCCCCGAGGGAGAAGTAGAAGGTGCGGTCGGTCTTGACGTTGTCCTTGTTGAACCGCTTGGGGAGGCCCTTGAAGACCTTGGCGATCTCGGACATGGCCTCCTCCTATTGAGCGCGCGGCAGGGCGGCGATGGTCTCGTCGACCAGCTTGCGCTGCGCCTCCGGCGTCAGCGAGGAGCGGACGATCTTCTCCGCGGCGGTCATGGCGAGGTCCGCCACCTGGGTCCGCAGCTCGAGGATCGCCTTGGTCTTCTCCTGCTCGATCTGGGCCCTGGCCTTCGCGAGGACCTGCTCGGCCTCGGCCCGCGCCTTGCTCACCAGCTCGGCCTTGACCTTGTCCGCCTCCTGGCTCGCGCGGGCGATCATCTCCTCGCGCTCGCGGGTGGCGTCCTTGAGCATGTCCTGCCGCTGGTTGAGCAGGGCCTGGGCTTCCGCCTGCGCCTTCGCCGCCCCCTCGACCTGCTCCCGCACCGTCTTCTCCCGCTCTTCGACCATCTGAAGCAGCGGCTTCCAGGCGAACTTCCCCAGGACGAGGGCGAAGATCACGAACAGGACCAGCGTGGAAACGAAGAGCGTGAAGTCGATGTCCGTCAGGCTTCCACCTCCGCCCTCGGAAGAGAGGAGGAGCAGGCTCGAGAGGCGGCTCATGGGACCTATTTGAAGGCGAGAACGATGGTCACGATCAGAGCGAAGAACGTCGCGCCCTCGATGAGCCCGGCCGCCACGATCATGGAGCCGCGGATGTCGCCGGCGGCGTTGGGTTGGCGAGCGATCCCCTCCATGGCGGCGGCGGCCAGGCGGCCGATACCGGCGGCGGCGCCGATCATGGTCAGGCCGGCCCCGATGCCGGCGGCGAAGTAAGCGATGGCCTTGGGGTCCATAGTCGTCTCATTCTCCTCTTGAGGGTAGGCGGTCGTTTTCCAGGGTCTAGTGTGCGGGATGAGCGTACATCCCGATGAATATGGAGGTGAGCAGGGTGAAGATGTAGGCCTGGATGAAGGCCACCAGTAACTCGAGCATCATGATGAAGAGGGAGATCCCCAGGGCCACCGGAATCATCGACACCCCGAGCGCGGTCGTCACGGCGGCCCCGAGCGGGATGAGAAGGAGCAGGGTGGTGATCACCATGTGGCCGGCCAGCATGTTCGCGAAGAGGCGGATCATCAGCGCGAACGGCTTCGTGAACATGCTGATGATCTCCACCGGGATCATGATCGGAAGGAGGGGCCACGGCAAGCCCGGGGGAACGATCGACCGGAAGTGGTGGACTGCCCCGTATTTCGAGATCCCGGCCCACTGCTGCGCGAGGAACGAGACCGTGGCCAGGGCCATCGTCACCGCGAGGTTGCTCGTGGGGGTGGCCGAGAGCGGCATGAGCCCGAGGAGCGCCGCCACGAGGATGAAGAAAAAGAAGCTGCAGAGGAGGGGCGTCCACTTCGCTCCGTCCCCGTGTCCGATGTTCTTCTCGGCCATCTCGTCGCGGATGAGCAGGACCAGGGACTCGACGAACGCCCCGATCCCGGAAGGTACGCGGCCCTTCTTGTAGCTGCGAATGGCCAGCCGGGAGATCATGATCACCAGGACCCCGGCGAAGACGAAGAAGACCAGGTGCTTCGAACGGAAGCCCAGAAACGGCTGGTCGAGCACGTGGTGCATCAGGATCGCCGCGACATCGCGCGCGCCCTCCCCATGGGGGGGAGCATGCTCGAGGGCGGGCTCTGTTGCCGCCATCGCGGTCTGGAGCAGCAGGTAAAGCCCCCTCATCGGGCCCCCGCCGAAGCGCCCGTGCGCCGGTGGAGGATGGTCAGCTCCAGGACGAGGAAGAGCACGAAGAAAGCGAGGAGCGAGATCGTGAACGGGACCTTGGGGAGGTCAAAGACGAGGACCCCCGCGGCCACCGCGGCGAGCATCAGCGCCATGCGCCCCACCATCCCACCGAGCACCACCCCCAGAAACACGCTCGTCGAGCGCCCGGCCGACCAGAGGACCAGGAAATAGGCCACGATGGTGTTGACCGCGGCCAGGGCACCGCCGGTCAACACCGCCGAGCGGCCCGCGGGGTCCGCCGGCAGGAGCGGCCACACCGCCGCGAGAAGCGTCGCCACCACCGCCAGCACCAGGAATGCGTACTTCCCGAGACTCACTACTTCAGACCCGCCACTGTCTTGAAGAACTGGTAGAGCGCCAGGCCGAGTCCCAGGATTCCGCCCAGCATCAGGAACCACGGCTTTGTCCCGAACCGGGAGTCCAGCCAGTAACCACCCCCGATGCCCAGGAGGACCGTGACGGCCAAGCTCGTCCCGATCCCGAGATAGGGCGCCGAGTCGCGAACGACCCGCACCCAGTCTCCGGAGGCCCGACCGACCGGCTTCTCTTCCGGGGGCGTCCGGGTGGACAAACCGGCGAGACGTTACCACACGGCGTCGAGTGAGGCAAGGCTGAGAGCCCCGCGGGCCCACGACCCAAGCCTAGGCGCGAGAAGCAGATACGACCTCGACCGGTGGCGACGCGGCAGCCGGAACGGGGGGCGAGGCGGGTGTGGCGAGGGGAGGCCGCAGGACCTCCATGCGATAGATCCGGATCGCGGAGAGGACGAGCGACAGGATGACCGGCCCCACCAGGAACCCCGACACCCCATAGGCCAGGACGCCCCCGAGGATCGAAAGGAAGCCGAGCATGGGGTGGATCTCCGCGCTCTCCTGGAGCAGGAGGGGCTTCACCACGTTGTCGATGCCGCTGATGAGCAGGATGCCGTAGACCAGCATCCCGACCGCCTGCCAGGTGTCCGCGGTGAGGGAAAGGTAGACGCAGGCGGGGACCCACCCGAGCGGCGAGCCCAGGATGGGCACCATCGCGGCGAGGGCCACCGCCGCGCCCCAAACGAACGGCGAGGGGACGCCGAAGATCAGGAAGCCGATGACGGCCACCAGGCCCTGGGCCAGGGGGACGACGATCATCGACTGGAGCGTGCCCTTCACGGTCTTGCCCAGGTGATCGAAGATCTGCCGCTCCTGGACCTCCGAGAAGGGCGAGATGGGCCGGAGCTCCGCGCGCAGGCGGGCCCCGTCGCGCAGCAGGAAGAAGAGCATCAGCAGGAACAGGACCAGCTCGAAAAGCGCCTGGGTGAGCCCGGTGAGCGCACCCTGGACCAGGCCCTGGGCCATCCCCGCGATCTGGCCGAGGGAGCCGGAAAGGAGCGGCGCGAGCCGGCTCTCCTCACGCCCCAGCCAATCGCGCACCACCGGGAGCCGCTCGAGGACGGTCTGCCTCAAGAGCCGCTCGAGGTCGGCGGGCTGGAGGTGAGGGCGGATCCACTCGAAGAAGACCAGAGCCTGGCGGGCGAGCAGGTGGAGGGAAACGACCACGGGAACCAGGATCACGATCGTGGTCACCAGGACCAGCAGGCCCGCCGCGAGGCTCTCCCGTCCCCCGAACAGCTTCGCGAGCCGGCGGTGCACGGGCGCGAGCAGCACCCCCACCGAGGCCGCCACCGCGAACATGAGCAGGAACGGCCGGAAGACCTGGAAGGCGAGAACGAGGATGACGGCGAGGGCGAGCAGGAGCGGCGAGACCGCGTCGCGCGCGCGCCGTACGCCGATGCCCCCCTCGCTCATCGTGCGATGAGGATAACCCGGACGGGGGCCGGCGGGGGTCTAGGTCGTCTCGGCCTCGTCGCGCAGGGCAGGAACGCGCAGCAACTCTTCCACAAGACCGGCGTCCGCACGCGGAGCCAGCTCGTCCGCATCGCCCTCGAGCAGTACCGGGATCAGCTCTAGCGCTGGGCGGGGGCGGCCTTCTCCGGCACCACCGGCTCGTCGTGGATGGGGGTGGTCGGGAGGGCCGCGGCGGCGTGGGCCACCTGGCCTCCGAACTTCTCGGGTTGGATCAGGCCGGCCAGGCGAGCCGCGGGCAGGTGGAGGAAGTCGAGAAACGGCTTGGGATAGACGCCGATCCAGAAGCAGAGGACCACCAGCGGCACGAGGGTCGCGAGCTCGCGGCGGTTGAGGTCCACGAGATGGTTGTTCTCCTCGTGGGTGACCTTGCCCCAGAAGACGCGCTGGTAGAGCCAGAGCAGGTAGGCCGCCCCCAGCACCACCCCCGAGACCGCCCAGTAGGCCCAGACCCGGTTCGCCGCGAAGGCCGCCTGCAGGATCATGAACTCGCCGATGAACCCGTTCAGCAGGGGCAGGCCCATCGAGGCCAGGAAGATGACGAGGGTGAAGGTCGCGTACACCGGCATCACGTGGGCGAGGCCGCCGAACTGCGCGATCTCCTTGGTGTGCCGCCGCTCGTAGATGAGGCCCACGATCAGGAACAGGCCGCCTGTGGAGAGCCCGTGGTTGATCATCTGCAGCACGCTCCCCTCGAGGCCCAGGGGGCTGAGGGCGAACATTCCCAGCATCACGAAGCCCAGGTGGCTCACCGAGGAGTAGGCGATGAGCTTCTTCATGTCCTTCTGGACGAGGGTCACCAGGGCGGCGTAGACGATGCCGATGATCGACAGGGTGACCATCCAGGGGACGGCTTCGAGGGTGGCCTGGGGCAGGAGCGGGAGGGAGAAGCGGACGAAGCCGTAGGTTCCCATCTTGAGGAGGACGCCGGCCAGGATCACGGAGCCCGCGGTGGGCGCCTCCACGTGGGCGTCGGGAAGCCAGGTGTGGAACGGAAACATCGGCACCTTGATGGCGAAGCCCAGGAAGAAGGCCAGGAAGACCCAATACTGCAGGTCCGCGGGAACCCCCATGGCCAGCCAGTGGGTGAAGTCGAAGGTGCCGGTCTGGGCGATGGTCGGGTCCAGCTTGAGCAGGGCCGGGCTCGTGCGCGAGTGGAAGTAGAGGGCCAGGATCCCGAGCAGCATCACCACGGAGCCGACCAGGGTGTAGAGGAAGAACTTGATGGCCGCGTAGAGCCGCCGCGCGCCTCCCCAGATCCCGATCAGGAAGTACATCGGGACCAGCATCACCTCCCAGAACACGTAGAAGAGGAACATGTCGAGGGCGCAGAACACGCCCAGCATCCCCACCTGCAGGAGGAGCAGGAAGACGTAGTACGCGCGCACGCGCTCGGTGATCGCGCTCCAGCTGCACAGGATGGAGATGGAGCCGAGGAGGGTGGTCAGGAGGATCAGCAGGGTGCTGATCCCGTCCACTCCGAAGAGGTATTGGACGCCGATGGAAGGGATCCACGTTCCCTTGTCCACGAACTGGAAGCCCTCCTTGCCCCGCTCGAACCAGAACCAGAGGGGCAGGCTCACCAGGAAGCCCACGAGCCCCACGATGTTCGCGAACCAGCGGACCGCGTCGTCGTTGCGCTTGAACGCCGGCACCAGCAGCAGCACCACCGCGCCCGCAAGCGGGGTGTAGGTGATGATCGAGAGGAGGTGGTCCCGGAAGAAATCCATCGAGGTCTCCCCTAGTAGAGTCCCATCAGATAGCGGCCGGCCGCGATCAGCAGGAAGACGCCGATCAGCATGGTGAGCGCATAGCTCTGGACGAGGCCGTTCTGGGCGGCCCGGAAGACGTAGCTCATGTTGTCCAGGACGAACGCGGTGAGGTTGACGAGGCCGTCCACCACGTACTTGTCCCACACGTTCGAAAGCCTGGCCACCACGTCCCGGGTGAGCCAGGCCACGCCGTTGACGCCCAGGCCCGGGCGCACCTCGCCGTCCCCTCCGTCCACCACGTGACGATCGAGGCCGTGCAGGAACCGGCCACCGCCCAGGGCCGCCCCGCGCACGAAGAGGGCGCCGTACAGCTCGTCCACGTAGTACTTGTTGAGGAGCAGACGGTGGGCCCCCGCGAAGCTCGCGGCCAGGCGTTCCGGGATCGCGGGGTTCGCCCGGTAGAAGTGGCGCCCCACGAAAATTCCAATGAGGCCGACCGCGACGCTCGCCCCCATGAGGCCCCACTCCACGCCGTGGCCGGGCACGGGTTCGGCGAAGACCTCCTGCAGGGCGTGATACGCGGGCTCCAGGACGGGCTCCAGGAAATGCTCGAAGAGGTTCGGCAGTCCGCTCACCGCGGGCAGGCCGACGTAGCCGGCGAGGATGGAGCCCCCGGCGAGGACCATCAGGGGCACCGTCATGGAGGACGGCGACTCGTGGACGTGGCTCGCCTGCTCGGGCGTCCCGCGGAAGGTGCCGTGGAACGTCATGTAGAAGAGGCGGAACATGTAGAAGGCGGTCATGCCCGCAGTGACGAGCCCGACCATCCATACCCACCGACCATAGCCCCCGACCTTGAAGGCCGACCACAGGATCTCGTCCTTGCTGAAGAAGCCGGCCAGGAAGGGCACCCCCGCGATGGCCAGGCAGCCGATGAACATCGTCAGGTGGGTGACGGGCATCTTCGCCTTCAGCCCGCCCATCTTCCGCATGTCCTGCTCCCCGGACATGCCGTGGATCACCGAGCCCGAGCCGAGGAAGAGCAGGGCCTTGAAGAAGGCGTGGGTGGCGAGGTGGAGGATTCCGGCCACGAAGGCCCCGACCCCGCAGGCCAGGAACATGTAACCGAGCTGGCTCACCGTCGAGTAGGCGAGCACGCGCTTGATGTCGTTCTGGACCAGGCCGATCGTGGCCGCGAAGATCGCGGTGAACGCCCCGATGGCGGCCACCACCAGGAGGGCCAATGGCGCGTGGGCGTAGATCACAGCGGAGCGCGCCACCATGTAGACGCCCGCCGTCACCATGGTGGCCGCGTGGATGAGGGCGCTGACCGGGGTGGGGCCCTCCATGGCGTCGGGCAGCCAGACGTAGAGGGGGACCTGGGCGCTCTTGCCGGTGGCCCCCACGAAGAGGCCGAGGGCGATGAGGGTGAGGGTCCCTCCCCACGCGTGCTCCACCGGCAGGTGCGCGGCCGCGGCCGCCACCGTGCGGAAGTCCAGGCTCCCGAAGGTGGTGAAGATCAGGAACATCCCGAGCAGGAAGCCCGCGTCCCCGATCCGGTTCACGATGAAGGCCTTCTTGCCCGCGTCGCTGGCGCTTTGCTTCTCGAACCAGAAGCCGATGAGCAGGTACGAGCAGAGGCCGACGCCCTCCCAGCCCACGAAGAGCACCGCGTAGTTGGCGCCGAGCACCAGGGTGAGCATCGCGAACATGAAGAGGTTCAGGTAGGACATGTAGCGGGCGTATCCCGGGTCGTGCCCCATGTACCCGATCGAGTAGACGTGGATCAGGAAGCCCACGAAGGTGACGACCAGGATCATCACCGAGGAGAGCGGGTCGACCTGGTGGGCCCAGTCGACCGAGAAGGGCGCGGGCAGCCAGACCCACAGCGTCTCCACGATCGTGTGCCCCAGCGCGTCTTGCGCCTGCACCACCGCGTAGAGCGAGACCAGGAAGGAGAGCGCGACCGCCCCCGCGCCCACCAGGCCGATCAGCGGCGAATGCGCCGGATGGGCCTCCCCGTGGCCACCCCCGTGGGCGTCATGGCCGTGGCCGGCGGCTTTCCCGCCGAGGACCCTGACGCCGACGATGAAGTTGAACAGGAACCCGAGGAGCGGAAAGAGGGGGATCAGGTAGAGGTACTTCAGAGCGTCACCTCGGGCTACGAGAGCGGCTGGATCTTATAGAAAGGAGAATCCGGGCGTCAAGCGAGAGGGTGCTCCGGGGCCGCGCCAGATCGGTTCCTTGACGGGGCCTGCCGCGGAGCGTAGCCTCCCCGCGATAGTGCGCCGGTCTCCTCGCCTGCTGGCCTTTCTGACCGTCACCCTCACCACGGGCCTGCTCGCCGCCCTCCTCTTCCTCGGCCGCGACCTCGCGGGCGCCCGCAAGTACGGCTTCACCCCCGTCCGGAGCGTCTTCGAAGCCGGCCTCGCCGCCGGCTTCGCCCTCTACGCTCTCTTCGTCATCTGCTGGCTCCTGGGAGGGCGGCGCGCGCACCTCTTTCTGCCTCTGGCCGCGCTGGCCTGGTGGCTGGGGGTGGAGCGCGTCGTCCCGCCCCTCCTCCCCTACCCCTTCCGTCCCGAGCAGCGCGACCTGATCCGGGACGTGGACCACTGGCGGAAGGACGTCGGCGGCCGCCAGTTCAACTCGGACGCCCTGCGCGACACGCCGGAGAGCGAGGCCTTCCACGCGGGGGGCCTGAACCTGATCGTCCTGGGCGACTCCTTCGCCTACGGCTACGGGGTGAAGGCGGCCGACTCCTTCCCCAGCCAGATCCGCCGCCGCCTCCGCTCCGACTACCCGGGAAGGGACCTCGAGGTCGCAAACTTCGGCTGGATCAGCTCCTCTCCCCTCCTCGACTACCGCCGCCTGCAGGCGATCGGCGACCGCTACCGGCCCGGGATCGTCGTCCTCTGCGTGGACATGACCGACTTCTCGGAGGACATCCGCTACCAGCACATGCTGGACCGTCGTGGCCTGTACGATCTCTACGACCGCATCCCGATCGCCCTGGCCTTCTTCCAGCGCCTGGCTCCGAAGACCTATCAGCGCCTCCTGGCCTGGTCGGTGGGCGGCATGCCGGTCGAGCGCTTCTTCGTCACCGAGGCGCCCCTCGCCGAGACCCGGCGCTGGTTCGAGCCCCTCGTCTTCAACGTGGCGAGGATCGACGATTGGTGCCGGCGGCGGGGAGCCGCCTTCGTCCTCGTCATCCTGCCCCGCGCCCACCAGTACAGCGCGCGGGAGTCACCGCGCAACTGGGAGGAGCGCGAGTACACGAGGCGGGGGCCCTACAGCCGTGAGCCCTTTCGCTACTTCGACGAGCTCCGGCCCAGAGTGGCCTACGCGGTGGTCTCCCTGCTTCCCGACTTCGAGCGCAGCGAGACGTTTCCCCTCTATCTCGAGGACGATCCCCACTGGAACGCGGCCGGGCACCGGCTGGCCGCCGAAGCGATCGTGAGGGCCCTCCGGCCGCTCGTCGAGAGACGGCTCCCCCGCTGACGCGAGGGGAATCGCCTAGATGACCTTTCCGTTCAGGCAGCCCGTCTTCTCATGGACGGTGGCGCAGATGGTGAAGCTCCCGTAGTCCTTCGCGGCGAGCCGGACGTTGAACACGGTCTCCTCGTCGGGACTGGCGGAGACGACGGTCCCCTCGCCCTCCAGGAAGGTCCATTTGACGTCCGTGCCGTGAAGGTCCAGGGGCAGCTTGTTCCCGACCGCGTCCTTGGGGGTTGCGGTTATCGTGCCCACGCAGCCGAGGGGAAGCTGGTTGAGGCCGACGAAGGGGATGGTCGTGCCCGGGGGGCAGTTCGCGATCCGGAAGAAGGACACCCCGACGTGGGCCACCGCCGTCTCCGGGGTCAGAGGGAAGTTGGCGGGGGAGCAGGTCACGAGGTAGGTCTTGGGGCCGCGGCGGATGACGCTCTGGGCGGTCACGATGTCGTAGTTTTCGCTGTAGGAGTTGTTCTCCTTGACCCAGATGCTCTCCCGGAAAGGCATGCTCACCTGGCCGCAGAGCCCCGCCGCGGTGAGGTTGGCGATCACTCCCGCGTAGAACGCGTCGATGTCGTAGATCTGGTAGGCGCCTGCGGCCGCGGGATCGTTCAGGTTGAAGAGCTGGGGCTTCTGGGCGATCAGCTTGTTGATCGCGGCGTCGACCTGGGGCAGCAGGTCAGCAGTGCTGCCGTAGCAATTGAACTTCCCGCTGCCGTAACCCAGGGGGCAGCCCGGCGCGCCGACGGGAGGCGTCGGACCGGCAGGCAACGTTGTGGTGGGAGTGACAGGCGTCGTCGAGTTGCCCGAACCGCACGCCACGGCGAGGAAGAGAACCAGAGCGGTACCGCAACGGCGTCTGAAAGATTGCATCCGTCACTCCTTTGAGAACGGCCGCGCGACCTCAGCGTGACGGCCGCCAGCAGAGGGTGGCCGCGTCTCGCAAAACAGACGCGCCCCTGAGGGTTACCCCCGCAACCCCAAAGGCGGAGGATAGCAGGAACTGCTTCCCGGCTCAAGGGGTTGTGGTCTTTTTCAGCCATGGCCGGTCCTCCCGGCCAGGAGGTCCAGGACGTGAGCCAGCAAGGGCAGAAGCGCCTCCAGCCCGTCGCGCACCCCCCCGGGGCTTCCCGGAAGGTTCACCACCAGGCATGCACCCACGAGGCCCGCCCGACCCCGGGAGAGGACGGCCAAGGGCGTCTGGCGCACCCCGTGCAGCCGGATCGCCTCCGCCAGCCCCGGGGCGTCGCGCTCGATGACGTCCGCGGTGGCCTCCGGGGTCACGTCGCGGGGAGCGAAGCCCGTGCCGCCGGTGGTCACGACGAGCTGGCTGCGCGCGGCGGCCGTCCGGACGCGCTCGGCAATTGCGGCCCGCTCGTCCGGGACCACGACGGGGCCCTCCACGACCAGGCCCGCCTCGCCCAGAAGCCGGCAGGCCAGAGGCCCCGACACGTCCTCCCGCGCGCCCTGGGCGGCGGAATCGCTGACCGTGATCACAGTGGCTCGAGGCGGCATGGGGTATATTGAATCCTGGCGGGGGCGGGGGCAAGAAAGGCGAGGCTACAGAGGGCCATGGCGACCCTGGCGGTCCTGGCATTCCTTTTGGCCCCGGCGGCGCCGGCCGCCGAGGCCCAGGTGCGGGCGGTGACCGTCACCTTCACCGACGACAAGGGGAACCCGGTGGAAGGCCTGGTCCCGGAGGAGGTCGCCCTCCTGGAGAACGGGGTGGCCCGTGACGTGACCTCGCTCCAACTCGATCGCCGGCCCCTCACCCTGGCCCTGCTCGTGGACACCAGCGCCGCCGTCAGCTCCTCCTATCGGCTCACGATGGTCGACGCGTTGATGAGCTTCCTGGGCCGCCTCCCCGCGGGCTCGACGTACGCGCTCTGGACGACCGGGGACCGGCCCACGAAGCTCGTGGACTACACGGACGACGTCTCGGCCGCCGCGAAAGCGCTGAAACGGGTGGCCCCCCAGGGCGGCAACACGATGCTGGACGCCCTGGTCGAGGCCTCCGCGGACCTGAAGAAGCGGGAAGGGGAGCGCACCGCGGTGGTGGCCGTGACCGCGGTGGGGGTCGAGTTCAGCAGCCGCGACCGATACCAGGTGGTCGCGGAGGCCCAGAAGAACGCGAGCTTCTTCGGGGCCGTCCTGATCGAGGAGGGGGTGACCGACTTCGAGAACCGGGGCAACTACGACTACGTCCTGGGGGACCTCACGAAGAAGACGGGCGGCCTGTTCGAGACCACCCTTTCGTTCATGGGAGCGGACGCCGCCCTTCGGAAGCTCACCGCCCAGCTTCGCGGCCAGTACCGCCTGTCCTACGCGACCCTTCCCGAGCTGAAGAACCGCAAGATCGACGTGAAGGTGGCGCGCCCGGGGGTGAAAGTGCGGGTCGGCCCCGAGTCCCGGCCCGCCCGGGAATCCTGACGACGACATGAAGCTCCGAAGCGCCTCGGCCACGCTCGTCCTGGGGGCGGCGCCCCTCCTCGCCCAGACTCCGCAGCGCCCTCCCACCTTCGAGGTGGGGATCGAGGTCATCAACCTGAACCTCTCCGTGACCGACGGCCGGAACAACTACGTCACCGACCTCGGGGAGAAGGACTTCGCGGTCTTCGAGGACGGGATTCGCCAGGAGCTCTCGTTCTACACCCACGAGAACCTGGCGATCTCGATGGCGGTGATGATCGACGTGTCCGCTTCGATGGACGAGAAGCTGCCCCAGGCGCGGGCCGCCGCCCTGCGGCTCCTGAAGACCCTGCGGGCCCAGGATGCGGCCCAGGTGGTGCAGTTCAACGACCGGACGACGGTCCTCCAGGACTTCACCCCGGACCACGCGCTCCTGGAGGCCGCCGTCGGCAAGACCGCCGCCTCCGGCCCCACCGCCAGGTGATGGAGCTCGCCCGCAAGACCGAGATCAACATCTACTGCATCAGCCTCCGGCCGAACCGCGCCCAGGACCGGCAGCGCCTCGCCTTCAGCCAGGCGGAATACCTCTTGACCGCCCTCTCCCGGGACACCGGGGGGCGCGTGTTCTTCCCGAACTCGCTCTCGGAGCTGGACTCGGTCTACGACCAGATCGCCGAGGAGCTGCGCACGCAGTACAGCCTCGGCTACGTCTCCTCCAACCGCAGGCGCGACGGCAAGTGGCGGCGCATCGTGGTCCGCACCCCGACCCGCGAGGAGCTGCAGATCCGCCACAAGCTCGGGTACTACGCGCCGGCGAGCTAGCTCACCCGGCCGCTCGCCCGCCGACGCGGGGCCCGCGCGGCGGCTAGAAGCCGAAGAAGACGCCGACGCGCGAACGAGGCCTGCAGTACCGCCGCCCGTAGTAGTAGTCGGGCGGCGGGGCCGAGTAGTACGAATCGTAGCCGTAGTCGTAGTCGTAGTACGGCCGCCCCGAGTAGTAGTAGGGCCGGACCGAGTAGTAGCGCCGCGGAGCGCGGTAGCGGTACGACCGGTAGCTACGCCCGTATGAATGCGACCCCCTCGAGTAGTAGCCGCGACGATCACCGTCGTGCCCGCGCCGGTCCCAGGCTTGTGCTGAGGCCGAGCCGGCCAGGAGGGCCGTGAGGCCCAGGATCGTCGCTCCTACGAGTCTGCGTGTGTTCATGACCGTTTCCCCCCAAGTGAACGGACGCCGATGGACTCAAGAGCAAGGCCCGTTCCATCTGGTTGTCACAGAGGGCCAAGGACTTGCGGGTCTGCTCCGCCCGAAGGTGTCGCTTCGCGGGAGCACCCGGTGTCCGTGCCCGGGTCCAGAAGCGCCGAGGCTCAAACGGAGGCTATTCGACCCAGACCCGGACGGTCGCGTCCTCCTCGTCCACCTGGACGAGGTCCTGGCCCGAGTCGAGCGCATGCAGCACGTCGCCGAGCCTCAGCCGCGTCCGCTCTTTCCACGGCCGGTTGCAGTGGAGCTCGATGGGCCAGTCCTCGCCGATCGCCCGCACCAGGGCGAGGGGCAGGTTGACCGAAACCTTCTTGCCGCCCCTTTCTGCCACCCTCAACCGCAGCCACTGGGGTTCCTTGCCCTTGCGGGCGGGGCGAGTCGCCTCCCGCTCCTGCGGGTCGCCCTTCTGCCCCGCTCCCTCCTGTGCCACGACCATCGGGGTGGTGGCCGGGGCCGCAGGCCGGGCCGCCACCGCCTTCTTGACGAGCGCGAGGTCGTCCTCGGCCGATCGGGTCCCCGTGGTCTCCCCTGCGAGCACGATCGCCAACAGCCATGTGGCCTTCATCGTCCCTCCCGCGACTATTCGAGCCAGATCTGGACCCGCTCCCCCTCGTCACCCTCGATGCTGATGATCTCGGTCGGCCCCAGCTTCTTGAGCCGGTCCCAGAAGTTGTCCGCGTCGTAGCCCTTCCGGCGGAGCTCGGCCCGCGCGTCCTCGGGCAGGCTCTTGAAGACCATCTCCGCCAGGGCCACCGGCAGGTTCACCGAGACCTGCGGCTTCGCCGCGCCCTTGTGGTAGATCCGGACGCGGATCCAGCTCGCCGCACGCGCTGGCGTACGCGCGAGGGGCTGTGCCGGTGCCGGCCCCGGGCTCGGAGCCAGGGAGGTGGGATCGCAGCGCAGGAGCGCGAGCTTGGCCCGGTCGATCAGATCCTCGTCTTTCTCCTCCACCAGGATCTTCCTGAGCACCGGGAGAGCCGCCTTTCCCACGTCGCAGCCGAGGGTCGGAAGCTGGAGCGCCGCGAAATAGCGCACGGTCCGGCTCGGATCCGTGAGCGCGTCCTTCAGGATCGGCAGGTGTTGCGGGTGTCCCATCTTGTACAGGCGCGCGGCCAGGCTCACCCGGCTGGTCCGCGCCTCCTCCGCGAGCGCGCGGTCGGCGGGGCGGGCCGCCAGGTAGGCGCCGTACTCGCCCAGGGCTCGCTCCAGCTCGCCCAGGCTCTCGCTGCAGCGCGCGATCCAGTAGGGGGCGGCCTCGGCCTCGGGCCCGCGGCCCGCCTGGATGGCCTCCCAGGCCTGCCGCGCCTCGGCGTACTTGCGGTCGAAGAAGAGGGCCTTGGCGTTGCGCAGGCGATCAGGGTCTCCCTGGGCCAAGACGATGCCCGACCCGCCGAGCAGGGCGAGCCCGGCCAGGAGGGCGACCGTCCACGCGCGCGCCCGAGCCCGTCCCTTCATCCTTCGAGCTCCCGGGTCATGAGGCGGATTCGCAGGAGCAGCTGCCGGCGCTCCACGTTCGCGCGCAGCCGCTCCACATCCCTTCGGCGCACGCAGGACTCCAGCGACGCCACCTCGCGCAGGGCCTGCTCCACATCGTCGAGGACCGGGCGCGCGCTCGCCACCGCCTGCGGCCCCGACTCGAGCAGGAGGGCGCGGCGGGCCAGCAGCTCGCGGCTCCGGGCGGAGGCCTGCCCCACGTCGACCCGCTCGTCCTTCCGGTCGCACTCGGCCGGCGCGGCGGCCACCGTCACCAGCACGTCCCCCGCGTCGCTCAGGTAGCGCGCGGCCTGCTCCCGGGCCACGTTGCGCTCCAGGCGGGAGAGGGCCTCCGCGGACACCACGGGCGGCTCGTCCACCCCGGCGGGGGGCGGCGGGACAGGGGTGACGCGGGACGCGATCCGGGGAGCGAGGAGCGCGATGGCCACGATCGCGGCCGCGGCCGGCAGGCCCACCCCCAGCCGCCAGGCCCAGTGCCCCCGCGGCCTGGCGAGCGCTTCGCTGACCCGGGCTTCCACCCGGGCGACCAGCATGGGGAGCGGCAGGCCGGGCTCGGCTCCGCGCACGGGGTCGGCGCGGAGCACCTCGTGGAGGGCGAGGAGCGACTCGAGCTCGCTCCGGCAGCGAGCACAGGAGCCGGCGTGCCGCTCCGTGGCCTCGCGCGCCCGTCCCTCGAGGGCTCCGAAGGCCAGCAGGCTCACCTTCGGGCCGTAGCGCAGGTGGTCGAAGATCATGCCCGGACCCCCTGGAGGCGCTCGCGCAGGCGATGGACGGCGCGGTGCAGGCTGCTCTTGACCGTCCCCAGGCTCATGCCCAGGGACTCCGCGATCTCCTCGAGGCTCATCTCCTCGTAGTGGCGCAGCACGAAGACGGCCCGCTGTTTCTCGGGGAGCACGCGCAGGGCGGAGGCGATGCGCCCGGCCAGCTCGGAGCCGAACGTGCGCCGCTCGGGCGAGGGCTCGCCCCCCGCGATCGTCTCGTCGTGGTCGCCCTCCGCGAGGGGGGTGAAGGTGGCCTGGCGCCGCTTGTCCCGGCGGTAGCGGTCGATGGCGACGTTGATCGTGATGCGGGACAGCCAGGGGCCGGCCTCCGAGGTCCCGTCCCATCGCGCGGCGTTCTGGAATGTCTTCACGAACGTCTCCTGGACCGCGTCGAGCGCGTCATCGGGATTCCGGAGGTACGACAGGGCCAGCCGGTAGAGCCGCCGGTAGTGCCGCTCCATGAGGGGGGTGAGGGCCTCCCGGTCGCCGGCGGCCAGCCGGTGCAGGAGATCCAGGTCGGACCCGGGCTCGGCCGGGCTCTGCATCCCTGCGACATTGGACCACGGCGCCACGCACGCGGCTACTTCAGCCAGACGAGCACCAGGTCGCCGCCTTCCTCCTCCACCTCCACCAGCACCCCGAGGCCGGCTTCCTCCAGGTCCTCGAGCCGAACGTGGCGCCGGAGCTTGCGCTCGGCCCGACCGTCCAGGTCCAGGTCCATCTCTTCCTTGTCACGCAGGGCGGTGCGGGCGGCCTTCCGGGCCAGCCACATCGGCACGCTGACCCGGACGAGCTGCCCGTCGTCATGGTCGTACACCAGCACGTTGACGTGGTGGGCCGGGCCCGGCCGCCCCTGGTAACGAGCGGCCTCTCGCCTGGCCTGCTCGAAAGCCGGGCCCGGGTCCGCCACGTGGTTGATCTCGACCAGGCACCCGGCGGTGAGCCCAGCGGCCAGGAGGGTCGTCACGGCCATCCGGCGGGGCCGCAAGTGTCGTTCGTTCATCGACCCCCCCTCCTATCCTCCCCCACGTAGGGGGGAGGGATCGCTGCGGCAGACCAGCTCCGCACTTTCGACCCCTTATCCTTCCCTTGCCGCTTCGGTAACGGGCGGGGGTACGCTTTGGTTCCGGTCCGGCGGTTGATTTCCCGCCCTCCCCCGCCTATGATCGCAATTCATTGATGGAGCAAGGCTTGCAGGATCCGGACTTCGCGAACGACACCTGGCGGATCTTCCGCATCATGGCCGAGTTCGTGGAGGGCTTCGAGTCCCTCTCGCGCATCCCCAAGGGGGTGACCGTCTTCGGCTCGGCCCGCAGCAAGCCGGGCGAGGAGGACTACCGCCGCGCCGAGGAGCTCGGGCGGGCCTTGGCCGGGGCCGGCCAGGCCGTGATCACGGGCGGCGGCCCCGGCGACATGGAGGCGGCGAACAAGGGCGCGCTCGAAGCCGGGGGTCAGTCCATCGGGATCGCGATCGAGCTGCCTTTCGAGGACAAGCCCAACCCCTACCTCACGACCACCCTCTCGTTCCGCTACTTCTTCGTGCGCAAGGTCATGTTCGTGAAGTACAGCAAGGCCTTCGTCTTCCTGCCCGGGGGTTTCGGGACCCTGGACGAGATGTTCGAAGCGGTCACCCTCGTCCAAACCCGGAAGGTGGAGCCCCTGCCCGTGATCCTCTTCGGCGACGACGCCTACTGGGATGGGCTCCTCCGCTGGGTGCGCGAGACCCTGCTCCAGCGAGGCAAGGTCAGCCCCGAGGACCTCGGCATCCTAAAGCGCGCGCGCTCCACCCGGGAAGTCCTGGACCTCGTGGCCGGGAGCCCGATCTCCTGAGGCCATGAGCTACCCCATCACCCTGATTCCCGGCGACGGCATCGGCCCCGAGGTCATGGCGGCGGCGGTGCGCGTGCTGTCCGCCACCGGGATCGACTTCCACTGGGAGACCGAGATCGCGGGGGCGAGCGCGATCGGCGAGCACGGAACCGCCCTCCCCCCGCGCGTGCTCGCATCGGTCCTCAAGAACAAGGTCGCGCTCAAGGGCCCCACCGAGACCCCGGTCGGCACCGGCCACCGCTCGGTCAACGTGGAGCTCCGCAAGCAGCTCGACCTCTACGCGAACCTCCGCCCGGTGAAGACGCTCCCCGGGGTCAAGAGCCGCTTCGAGGGGGTCGACCTGATCGTGGTCCGGGAGAACACCGAAGACCTCTACAGCGGCCTCGAGCACGTCGTGGTGCCGGGGGTGGTGGAGTCGATCAAGATCATCACCGAGAAAGCCTCGACCCGGATCGCCCGCTTCGCCTTCGCGCACGCCCGGAGCCAGGGCCGCAAGCGGGTGAGTGCTATCCACAAGGCCAACATCATGAAGCTCTCCGACGGGCTGTTCCTCGACTGCTGCCGGAAGGTGGCCCAGGACTTCCCCGAGGTCAAGTACGACGAGATCATCGTGGACAACGCCTGCATGCAGCTCGTGCTCGACCCCACCCGCTTCGACATGCTGCTCCTCGAGAACCTCTACGGCGACATCGTGTCCGACCTGTGCGCGGGCTTCATCGGCGGCCTGGGGATGGCGCCGGGGGCGAACATCGGCGAGGCGGGGGCCATCTTCGAGGCGGTGCACGGGAGCGCCCCCGACATCGCGGGGCGGAACCTGGCGAATCCCATGGCCCTCGTCCTCTCCTCGGCCATGATGCTCGAGTACCTGGGCGAGCACGAGGCGGCCCGCCGGGTGCGGGAGGCGGTCTACGCGGTGCTGGCCGAGGGCCGCAAGCTGACCCGGGACCTGGGGGGCACCGCGGGCACGACCGAGATCGCGGAGGCGATCGCGGCCAGGGTCGGCTAGCCCTCCTGCTTGAAGACCGCCGAGAGCAGCCAGTTCACGATCATGAGCACGAGGCTGCCCAGGATACCGGCCAGCACCCCGTCCACCCGATAGCCGGGCAGGATGAACTGGGCGAGCCAGAGCAGGATCCCGTTCAGGACGAAGTAGAAGAGGCCCAGGGTCAGGATCAGGGCGGGGAGGGAGAGCAGGATGGCGAGCGGGCGCACGATCAGGTTGAAGAGGCCGAAGAGCGCGCCCGCGAGGACGAGCTGGAGCCAGCTCCCCTGGAAGGTGATTCCGGGGACGATGGTGGTGGCCAGGAGGGCTACCGCGTTGCCGAGGATGGAGAACAGGATGCCCACCGGTCACTCCTTCTCGGGGTCTCTGGCCTCGACCACCACCCGGTAGCCGGCGGGCACCTCGAAGAGAGAGCGCGGCTGCGGCCCCACCACGACCTTCGTGATGGTGGAGACGATCTCGTGGACCCGGTCCAGCACGGTGACCCGCGAGCGGGTCTGCAAGGGGAAGCCCCGGAGCTTCCGGATCTCGGCCAGGACCCCGCCCATCGACTGGTCCGCCCCCGACCACTCGATGAACTCGGCGAAGGCGTCGGTCCCCACGCCCAGGTCCTGCGCCAGGTACAGGTCCATCACCACCGAGGGGCCGGTGACCCGGAAGCCCTGGCAGGCGTGGCCCGCGATGGTCCGCGGGTTGCTGAGGGCTCTCGTCCGCACGCGCCCCTCCTCGCTTCCCCCCATGAGGTCGCCCGCGAGGGAGGCGTCCATCTGCGAGCGGGCACGAAGCTGCGCCGCGTCGATCTCGGTGGCGACCTTGCGCTCGGGGTCGAGCCGCCAGGCCTTGCCGAGGTCGAGGCGCAGGATCAGCGCCGGTCCGCCCGGCACGTCCCCCGCTTCGAGGCGCATGCGCTTCCCGCCGTACCACACCCGGGAGAGCACCCCCGCCCCCTGCGCCACGCCGTCCGTGCGCACCAGGGTGGACTGCTCGAAGTACACCGCCGCGGGCCCCGCGGGAGGAGCGGCCGGGGGCGCAAGGGCGGTCAGCACGACGGCGAAGGTGAGGGCGCTCAGGGGGCCTCCTGAAAAAGGCCGCTTTACAGCGGGCCTGCGCCTATCATACAGTCCTCGCGCGCTCCCGCCTGCGATCCACGATGGAACCGAGTGATCTCCACCAGAGTCTGCGGCAGTCCCTCCTGCCAATGCTCGAGGCCGCGCCCGGCGAGGAGGAGCGCCTGCTGGGAGAGCTGGCGGAGCGCAGGGCGAAGGGCGACGCCATCCACGCGGTCCTGCTCGCGGTGCTGGCCAACCTCGAGTTCCCGGAGGCGGAAGCCCGCCGCCACTGGCGGCGCATCCGTGAGCACCGCACCCGGCTCGCCGACCTGCTGGGCCGCGATCCCGGCCTGCGGGTGTCGCTCCTCGACTACTTCGCCAACGTCGAGCACCGCCTCCGCAACCCGAAGGTGATCGAGGTGTCGGCCTACGAGCGCACCGAGCGCTCGGCGGTCACGGACGGGCTCACAGGCCTCTTCAACCACGCCTACTTCCTGCAGGCTCTTCGCCACGAGATGATCCGGTCGCGGCGCCACGCCCTCAAGACCTCGCTCGTCCTCCTCGATCTCGACGACTTCAAGCTCGTCAACGACACCCTCGGCCACCTGGAGGGAGACCGGGTGCTGGCTCGGACGGCCGCCCTCGTGAAGGAGAGCGTGCGCGAGATCGACATCGCCGCTCGCTACGGTGGTGAAGAGTTCGCGGTGGTCCTCCCCGAGACCTCCCGCACTGGGGCCTACGTGGTGGCCGAGCGGGTGCGGCTCCGCGTCGAGCAGCGCTTCCGGCGCCGCCGGGGGCCCCGGGTCACCCTCTCGGGCGGGATCGTCACCTGGCCCGATGACGCGGCCACCCCCGCCGACATGATCGTGAAGGCGGACGAAGGGCTCTACCGGGCCAAGGCCGCCGGCAAGAACCGGATCGTGCTCGCGCAGGGTGAGCGCCGCCGCCACCTGCGCGTCCCCGCGGACCACCCGGTCACCCTGGGAGCCCCCGGCCGGCGGACCACGGCCCGGGCCCGGAACGTCTCCGCGGGCGGCCTGCTCCTGAGCCTGAAGAAGCCGGTGCCGGTGGGGAGCGCCGTGAGCCTGGTGATCCGCGCGCCGGGCGCGCCGGGCGCGCCGTCCGTGGGCCTCCGGGGGGAGGTGGTCCGGGTGGACCAGACCCATCCTGCCGACGGCCCCCGTGGCTCCACCTCGATGGCTTTCGACGTGGGCCTGCGCCTGCTGGAAGCCCCGGGGGACGCGAGCGACCTGATCCCCCGCTCCACCAAGACCTGAGGGCGCCCCGTCTGGTAGAATGCGTTGTTTGGCGATGAGCTTTTTCCGTTCGTCTGTGATCTCTTCATTCATCGACCCCCCCTCCTTTCCTCCCCCACGTAGGGGGGAGGAAAGGCCGATGCGCGTACGGCTCCGCGCTTTCATCGACCCCCCACCCTATCCCTCCCCACGTAGGGGGAGGGGAACGCGTCGGCATGGCGTGCTCCGCGCTTTCGTCATCCTGGGCCTTCCCCTCGCCGCCTGCGGGGGGAGCAAGCCCCCCGGCGGTCCCACTCCGTCCACCGAGCCCACCTACTCGGTCAACGCCCTCGTGTTCTACGACGAGAACGGCAACGGGGTGGTGGACGCGATCGAGGCGGTCCGGCTCCAGCAGATCGACGTCGTGGTGGGATCGGTCTCGGCGAAGTCGGCGGCCGGGGGCCAGGCGGTGGTGAGCGGGGTGCGGGCCGGGAGCCAGACGGTGGCCATCCGGACCGAGAGCCTGCCCCCGTTCTTCGTCCCCACGACGCCCATTCCCGTCCAGGTGCCGCAGTCGGGGGATCCGGTGCGTCTGCCCGTGCGCCTGCCCATCGGCGACAACGAGCCCAACCGCTACCTGGCCTTCGGCGACAGCATCACCGCGGGGGAGGGCTCCAGCGACACCAAGGGCTACGTCCTCAAACTGCAGGGCCGGCTCACCGGCTACCTCGGACGCGCCGAGGTGATTCAGGAGGGCAAATACGGGTCGCCCAGCAAGGACGGCGCAGACCGCATCACGGGAGCGAGGGGGCTGCGCCACAAGCCCGCCTACACGCTGATTCTCTACGGAACCAACGACTGGAACGACCAGACCTGCCAGCTGCAGCCGCCTACCGCCTGCTTCACGATCGACTCCCTTCGAGACATCGTGGAGCACGTGAAGGACGCGGAGAGCCTCCCCGTGCTCGCCACCCTCCCTCCCGTGAACCCGGCGCTGAACGACGGCCGCAACCAGTGGATCGATCCGATGAACGTCCTCATCAAGGGACTCGCCCAGTCGGAAGGGGCGCTCCTGGCCGACCTGAACGCGGCCTTCCGGGCCAAGGGCAACCTGCCCGCGCTCTTCGACCCGCTGGACGAGAACGGTGTCCACCCCAACGACGCCGGCTACGACCTGATCGCCGACGCATTCTTCAAGGCGATCACGGGGGCGCGCTCCGCCTCCGCTTCTCGGCGCTCGCGGCCCTAGGCCCACACATTTGTCGCGGGTGCCGCCGCGGGGCGACACTTCTGTCATAATCGGGCGCCGTGCCCACCGCCGAGGTCCGCCAGCTCTCCGACCTGCTCGAGGTCAGCCAGACCCTGGGCTCCACCCTCAACCTCAAGGGCTCCCTGACGCGCATCCTGGAGATCCTGGAGGAGAGCCGGGGGACGCTCTCGGCCGCCATCTTCCTGAAGGACGAGGATGCGGGTGACCTGGTGGTGGAGGCGGCCACGGGGGCGGGCGCGGGCACCGCGCGCAACTCCCGCTACCGGCTCGGGGAGGGGATCACCGGGCGGGTGGTGGCGAGCGGGAAGCCGGTGATGGTGCCGCGGGTGAGCCGGGAGCCGCTCTTCCTCGACAAGAGCGGCGTCTTCAAGAAGTCGGGCAAGGAGGAGATGTCCTTCGTGTGCGTCCCCATCAAGGCGGACAACCGCACGGTGGGGGCGCTGGGGGTGGGCCTCCCCTACCACAAGGACCGGAGCTACGAGCAGGACGGCAAGCTCTTCGGGATCGTGGCCTCGATGATCGGCCAGGCGGTGCGCGTCCACAAGCTGGTGGAGGGAGAGCGCAAGCGGCTCCTCGACGAGAACACCAAGCTGCGCCAGGAGCTGCGCGACCGCTACGACATCCGGAACATCGTGGGCAGCTCCCGGGCCATGCAGCAGGTCTACGAGCACGTGGCCCAGGTGGCCCCCGCCACGACCACCGTTCTCATCCGCGGGGAGAGCGGCACCGGAAAGGAGCTGGTGGCCCACGCCCTCCACTACAGCTCCCCCCGGGCCAAGAAGCCCTTCGTGAAGGTGAGCTGCGGAGCCCTCCCCGAGAGCCTGATCGAGTCGGAGCTCTTCGGCTACGAGCCGGGGGCCTTCACGGACGCGCGCGCGCAGAAGAAGGGCCGGTTCGAGCTGGCCCACGGCGGGACCCTCTTCCTCGACGAGGTGGGCGAGCTCAGCGCCTCCACCCAGATCAAGCTGCTGCGCGTCCTGCAAGAGCACGAGTTCGAGCGCCTGGGGGGCGTGCAGGCGATCAAAGTCAACGTGCGGGTGGTGGCGGCCACGAACAAGGACCTCGAGGCCGGGGTCAAAGACGGGACCTTCCGGGAGGACCTCTACTACCGGCTGAACGTCTACTCGATCTACCTGCCGCCCCTCCGCGAGCGCCGGCCCGACATTCCCCTCCTGGCCGACCACTTCATCGAGAAGTACGCGGCCGCCCACGGCAAGGACGTGCGCCGGATCGCCACCTCCGCCATCGACATGCTGATGAGCTACCACTGGCCCGGCAACGTGCGCGAGCTGGAGAACTGCATCGAGCGGGCCGTCCTCGTCTGCGAGGGGGGGGTGATCCACGCCCACCACCTTCCCCCTTCGCTACAGACGGCCGAGGTCTCGGGGACCCTCCCCCGGCAGTCGCTCAAGGAAGCGCTGGACGCCTACGAGAAGGACCTGATCCAGGACGCGCTCAAGAGCGCGCGCGGGAACCGGGCCCGGGCGGCTCGGCTCCTCGACACCACCGAGCGCATCATCGGCTACGCGGTCCGCAAGTACGGGATCGAGCCGAGCCGGTTCCGCTGACCGGCTTGACAAGGTGGCTCCCGGAAGCTACCTTCGCTTCATGCACGCGGTCGGGCTCAAGGTCCTCAAGAACAGGCTGAGCGAATACGTGCGGCTGGCCGCCCGCGGCGAGACCGTGCTCGTGACCGACCGGGACCGCGTGGTGGCCGAGATCGTTCCCCCCCGGGAAGGGCGGAGCCCGCGGGTGGCCGACGCCCTCCTGGCCGAGGCGATGCGCAAGGGGTGGATCTCGGCCCCCGCGATGGTCGCCGAAGGGCCGCCCCCTCGGGCGCCGGTGGCTCCACTCGAGGAGCTGCTCGCCGAGCTCGGCCAGGACCGCGGGGACCGTTGATCTACCTCGACACCTCGGTCGTCCTCGCGCACCTCCTGGCCGAGGATCGAACACCCACGCCGTCCCTCTGGGCGGAGACGCTCGTCTCCAGCCGGCTGCTCGAGTACGAAGTCTGGGTCCGGATCCACGCCCGCGGCCTCACCCGCTCCCACGCGGAGGTGGCACGCCAGACCCTGGCCCGGGTCGGCTTCCTGGAGCTCCTGCCGCAGGTGCTGGAGCGCGCGCTCGAGCCGTTCCCGGTCGCGGTACGGACCCTCGACGCGCTCCACCTCGCATCGATCGATTTCCTGAGGCGTCTCGGCCAGCAGCCTCGCCTGGCCTCTTACGACGATCGCATGCTCAGGGCAGCGGAGGAGCTCGGGATCCCCGTCTGTCCCGCCTAGCAGGATCTCAGGCCTTCTCGACCTCCACCACCGCGTTGTAGTCGGGCTCGTGGGAGAGGGCGTCTTGCTCCTCGCGGGAGAGGAGCACGTTGCCCTCGGGCCAGTGGACGGCCAGGTTCCCCGGCTTGATCCGGTCGATGCGGGCCCGTCCGACGTACTGCCCGACCGGCGATGTGAGGCGCAGGGGATCGCCCTCACGCACGCCGAGGCGGGCCGCGTCCTCCTCCGAGATGAAGACGGCCTCGCGGGGGGCGCCGGTCAGCGGATCCACCGCCCGCTGGACCATCGAGTTGAACTGCTTGCCGCGGCGGGTCGAGACGTGGAAGAGCCCAGGGGCTGGGGCGCGCGCGGGGGGCGTGACGGGGGTGAAGCGGGCCCGGCCGTCGGGGGTGGCGAAGCGCCCGTCGGCGTAGAGCCGCGGCCCGCCCCATTGCAGGGCGTCCCCTTCCCGCTGCAGCCGCGCGATGCCGGCGTAGAGCGGAACCGCCGCCTCGATCTCGTCCCGGATCGCCTGCGACGAGGCGAATCGCACGCGGTTCGCCCGCTCCGGTCGGACCCGGGCCGCCACCTCACCGAACACCTCCCACTCGGCCTTCGCGGAGCCGATCCGCCGGCCCGTCACCTCGGGGGAGAAGATGATCCGGCGCTCGGTCGAGGTCTCGGTCCCGCCCCCGGGCGACTCGTAGCGGGTGGTGGCGGGGAAGAGCACGACCGCCTCCTTCGGAGGCAGCAACATCATCGAGGAGAGGACGATGTCCTGGTGGATTCGGGTGCCGACCCGCTCGAGGGCCCGCGCCGCCGCCGGCGGATCGGGCAGGGTCTCCAGGAAATTTCCCCCCGCCATCCAGAAGACGTCGAGGGCGCCCCGGTAGGCCGCGTCGACCATCTCGGCCGCGCTGAGTCCCGGGGCCGCGGGCAGGGGGAAGCCCCACACCTCCTCGAAGCGCCCGCGCTGCCCCGCCTCCACCGCGGGGGCGCAGCCCACCTCCGCCCCTCCCTGCACGCCCGAATGGCCGCGGATCGGCATGAGTCCGACGTTCTCCCGGCCCAGCCACCCTCGGGCGAGGCCGACGTTGACGAGGGCGAGGATGGTTGCGACGCCGTGCGCGTGCTGGGTGAGCCCCATGGACCAGACGAAGATGCCGTTCCGGGCCTCCGCCAGCATCCCCGCGAAACGGGCCATCTCCGCGCGGGGGGCGCCGCTCTCCCGCTCGAGGGCCCCCCAGTCGAGGCGCTCCGCGTGGACCCGCGCCTCCTCGAACCCGGCGGTGCGGGACGCCACGAACTCGCGGTCGATCCAGCCTTCCGCCACCAGCACCTTGAAGACCCCGCAGAGGAACGCGAGGTCGCCCCCGGTGTCCACCGCGAACCACTCGTCGGCAAAGCGGGTGCCGAAGAGCGCGGACTCCGCGATCGAGGGGACCCAGTAGCTCTGGAGCCCCGGCTCGAAGTACGGGTTGACCACCGCGACCTTCGCGCCCTTCTGGCGCGCGTGGTAGAGGTACTTCATGGTGACCGGCTGGTTGTTCGGGGTGTTGGAGCCGAAGAACACGATCAGGTCGGTGCCGAGCCAGTCCGTGTAGGAGCAGGTGGTGGCCCCGTGACCGAGGGTCTTCTTCATGGCCACGGTGGAGGCGGCATGGCAGAGCCGCGCCGAGTTGTCCACGTGGTTCGTCCCCATGGCCCGGGCCGCCTTCTGCGCGGCGTAGTAGTGCTCGTTCAGCATGCCGCGCGAGGTCATGTAGACGGCGAAGCGCTCGGGCGAGGTCTTCCGGATGGCCTCCGCGGCCGCGCCGCAGGCTTCGTCCCAGGACACGACCCGGAAGCCCTTCTCACCCTTGCCGCGGACCATGGGCTCGGGGAGCCGCCCGAGGTCGCGCAGGGCCCTGGAAGAGAGCCCCTCGAGAGCCGACGCGTCGGCCAGGCGCGCGGGGTCGAGGCCGGGCGCCGTGTTGAGCCGCATCAGCTCGAGCCGGACCATGCAGAGGTGGACGTCGGGGAGCGTCCAGTCCCGGAGGCCTCTCGTGCCGAGGGCGCAGCCGTCGCAGACCCCGTGGCTCAGGATCCGCCAGGCGTAGCCGAGCTGTTCCCGGTTCTGCCAGGCCACCCGCGCCATCTCCCAGTAGTGGTTCGGCTTCCTCTTCGTGGGGTCGCGGGGGACGATCGAGGCCCACAGGCGGGGGTTCACGGCCATCGAGGCAAGCAGAC
>WNFT01001324.1_pt1 | contig 26832 bp, 28 predicted proteins | sample 5400191 | NCBI WGS metagenome assembly WNFT01 (sample SAMN13153359, study PRJNA577476) | soil metagenome | isolation source: 80 cm saprolite under Madrone tree | place: USA:California | collected 2016-06-14 | reverse complement strand
GGGGATGTGGTGGAAAGCATCAAGGAGATCGATCCGCTGCGCGGCAAGGTGCTGGGCACCTTGGAGAAGATGTCGATCTTCCCCTCCAGCCACTACGTGACCAGCGGCGAGCGGCGGCAGAGCGCCATCGTGGCCATCCGCGAGGAGCTGCGGGAGCGCCTGATCCAGCTCCGCTCCCAGGACAAGCTGCTGGAGGCGCAGCGCCTGGAGCAGCGGACGATGTTCGACCTGGAGATGATCGAGCAGATGGGGTTCTGCAACGGCATCGAGAACTACTCCCGGCACTTGAGCGGACGGCTGGCCGGCGAGCCGCCGCCGACCCTGCTCGACTACTTTCCCAAGGACTTCTTGCTGGTGATCGACGAGTCGCACCAGAGCATCCCGCAGATCGGCGCCATGTACCGGGGAGACCGGTCCCGGAAGGAGACGCTGGTCGAATACGGGTTCCGGCTGCCCTCCGCGCTCGACAACCGGCCGCTGCAGTTCGGCGAGTTCGAGCGGCTGGTGAACCAGGCCATCTTCGTCTCGGCCACGCCGGCCGAGTACGAGCTGCAGAAGAGCGAAGGCGTGATCGTCGAGCAGATCATCCGGCCCACCGGCCTGGTCGACCCGGAGGTCGAGGTCCGCCCGGTGGCGCAGCAGGTCGACGACCTGTTGGAAGAGGTGCGCAAGCGCGCCTCGCTCGGCCAGCGCGTCCTGGTGACCACGCTGACCAAGCGGATGGCCGAGGACCTCACCGAGTATTTCGCGGATCTGGGCGTGCGGGTGCGCTACATGCACTCGGACATCGACACCCTCGAGCGGCTGGCGCTGGTGCGCGACCTGCGGAGGGGGCTGTTCGACGTGCTGATCGGGATCAACCTCTTGCGCGAGGGCCTGGACATCCCCGAAGTCTCTTTGGTCGCGGTCCTCGACGCCGACAAGGAAGGGTTCCTGCGCTCCAGCGTGTCCCTGATCCAGACCATCGGGCGCGCCGCCCGCAACGTGGAGGGAAGGGTGATCCTCTACGCGGACACGATGACGGCATCGATCAAGGCGGCGATCGAGGAGACCGAGCGGCGCCGGGCGAAGCAGGTCGCGTTCAACCAGGAGCACGGCATCACGCCGCAGTCGGTGAAGCGGGCCATCCTGGACATGGCCATCCATGGGGTCGCTTCCGGCGCGGACGACGCGCTGGCCGGGAAGGACGAGCTGGCGGGGTACCTGCCGGAGAATCGCAAGGACGTGCCGAAGGTGATCGCCCAGCTCGAAGCGGAGATGCACGCCAAGGCCGAGGAGCTGGACTTCGAAGGCGCGGCGATGCTGCGCGACAAGATCCAGGCCATCAAGGACCTGGACCTGGGGATCATGCCCAAGCGGCCGGAGGTGCTGAAGCAGGAAGCGCGCGCCGCGGCGGGGCTCCCCACGCGTCCGGCCGGACAGAAACGGCGCGGAAGGCCCAACGGACGCCCGGGTCAGCGCAGGTAGCACCATGCTCTCGCCAGAGCTGCAGCAGAAGCTCGACACGCTGCCGACCCAGCCCGGCTGCTACGTGATGAAGGACAAGGCCGGGGCGGTGGTCTACGTCGGCAAGGCGGTCAACCTGCGCGCGCGGGTGAACCAGTACTTCCAGGAGCGCAGCGGGGACACCCGGGCGTTCATCCCCTTCCTCGAGGACCTGCTCGGCGACGTGGAAGTGATGATCACCCAGTCCGAGAAGGACGCGGTGCTCCTGGAGAACGAGCTGGTCAAGAAGTACCGGCCGCGCTTCAACATCAAGCTCCGCGACGACAAGAACTTCATCTCGCTGCGGCTCTCCACCACGCACCCGTACCCGCGCCTGGAAGTGGTCCGCCGGATCAAGAAGGACGGAGCGCGATATTTCGGCCCCTTCGCCAGCGCCTCCTCGATCCGGGAGACGCTCAGCATCGTCAACCGGCACTTCCAGCTCCGGACCTGCACCGATTCGGTGATGTCCAATCGGCGGCGGCCGTGCTTGCAGTACCAGATCAAGCGCTGCCCGGCGCCTTGCGTGTACAACGTGTCGCAGGAGGAATACCGCCGGTCCGTCGACGAAGTGGCCCTGTTCCTGGAGGGCAAGGCCGACGAGCTCACCGCCCAGCTGGAAGGCCGGATGAAGGACGCTTCCGGCAAGCTGGAGTACGAGCGCGCGGCCCAGCTGCGCGATCAGCTCCACGCCATCGAACGGAGCCTGGAGAAGCAGCGGACGGTGCTGGGCGACCTGCTCGATCAAGACGTGCTCGGCTACCACCGCGTCGGCCCGGAGCTGGAGATCCATCTGCTGTTCTTCCGCAACGGGCGCCTCACCGGGGGGCGCAGCTTCGGGTTCGGCAAGCAGGAGTTCCCCACCGAGGAGCTGCTCTCCAGCTTCCTCGACCAGTACTACGAGTCGGGCGCGTTCATCCCCAAGGAGCTCTTGCTTCCGCTGCAGCTCTCCGACGCCGAGATGCGCGAGGTCTGGCTCTCGGAGAAGAAGGGCGAGCGGGTCCGGGTGCACGTCCCGGAGCGGGGGGAGAAGGTCCGGCTGGTGGAGATGGCGATGGAGAACGCGCGCCAGAGCTACGAGGAGAAGGCGCGCACCCACCAGACCCAGATCGAGGCGCTGACCCGGCTCCAGTCCCGGCTGCGGCTCCCGCGATTGCCACGGCGGATCGAGTGCTTCGACATCTCCACCTTCCAGGGCCAGCTCACGGTCGGGTCCCAGGTCACGTTCAGTGACGGCGAGCCCGACAAGAGCGGTTACCGGCTGTTCAAGGTCCGGGGGGAGGCGGCGGGCGACGATTTCGCCTCCATGTTCCAGGTGCTGAGCCGGCGGCTGAAGCGGGGCATCGAGGAGAAGAACCTGCCGGATCTCCTGGTGGTGGACGGCGGCAAAGGACAGCTCAACGTCGCCCGGGCGGCCCTGCGGGAAGCCGGCCTCACCGTCCAGGACGTCCCGCTGGCCGGCTTGGCGAAGAGCCGGGTGCTGGAGGACGAGGAGCGGTTCGCGGCCCGGCAGGGATTCCGGGTTGCCGAGGCCTGGGCGGAGAAAGCGGGGCCGGAGCCCGAAGTCCCCCAGATCACCCCGGAGGGCGAGGCCCCGGCAGCGCCGCCAAGGGGAAGGTCGCGCCGGAAGGGCCGGTTCGTCCAGAGCGAGATCGAGCGCAGCCCGGAGCGCGTCTTCCTCCCGGGCCAGAAGAACCCGGTGGTGCTGCGCCAGAACACCAGCGAGCTCCACCTGCTCGCCCGGCTGAGGGATGAGGCGCACCGCTTCGCCATTACCTTCCACCGGAAGCTGCGCCGGGAGCGCAACTTTCGCTCGGTCCTGGAGGAGATCCCGGGCATCGGCGACAAGCGCAAGCGCGCGCTGCTCAGCCATTTCGGATCGCTCAAGCGCATCCGGGCCGCCACGGTCGAGGAGATTGCGCAGGTGGAAGGATTCAATCTGCAGCTGGCCGAGCGCGTGCAGCGGTTCCTGGCCTCCCAGTCCGCGGAGGTGGAGGCGCGCGAGGCGGCCGAAGGCGGGGCCGAGCTGGACGGCGGCGCGCCCCCCGGTCCAGCCGACGGAACATTGCTGCGGGATCGCGAGGACGTGGCCTTCGACGCCGCCGCGGCGGAGCTCGACGCCATCGAGGAGGAAGAAGCGCCCGCGCCCGAACCGATCGACGCGGAAACCTCTCCGGCGAATTGATGCATCCGGCACGGTTTTTTCTTGCTCCCCACCGGACACCTGTCCTACAAGGTCGTCCCTCGCAGGGTCGCGCTGAAAGGATCCCGAAGCAGATGAAGCTCTACCCGAAGATCATCCCCGCCATCGCGCGCGACGTGATTGCATCGCTGATGACGGACGGCGATATCGAGGTGGAGACCATGCGGGTGGCGGACGCCGAGATGGACATGGCCGCCATCCTCAAGGAATACCTCGCTTCCGAGGAGCGGGTGAACCAGGCCACCCGCGAGGCCCTCGAGCGCCGCGGCTACGATCACTCGCGCTTCAACCAGGTCAAGCGCGAGATGGCCGACGTGCGCGGCTTCAAGATGGGCGACGAGGGAATCGACTTCATCATCAACCAGATGATCGAGTTCCTCCTCATCTCCCGGAACATCGAGGAAGTGTTCGCGGAGGACCACACCATCCGCCGCAAGATCTACCAGGTCTTCAAGAAGCACCTCGACGTGGACGAGGACATCGACCGCGAGGCGCGCTCCCGGCTCAAGCACCTCTCCGAGGGGACGCAGGCCTGGGAAGTCGAGTACCAGAAGACGGTCGAGCAGATCCGCCGCAACAAAGGGCTCGCCTAGTTATTTTCGCGCTGCCCTTCGTATCCCGGGCGCCGAAACAAGCTGCACCCGGATGGTCTTCCCCCGCACTTCGGCGATGCCCGCGAGCGGGAGCCGCCGCTCGTCGTCGCTGACCCAGAGGAGCGCGGCGCGCTTCACCGTGGGATCGTCGAGCCGGACCGCCTCCCCTTCGAATCGCAGGCTGGAGAAACGCCCCAGCGGCGTCTCGATGGCCTCCTTCCCGGCGATCTTTCCGGTGAGCTTCCAGACCTTGCGGGTGGCGAAGATCTCCAGGCAGACGGGCTGGTTGATCGGGACCAGCCGCAAAACGTAGATGGTGGAGAGGACGTCGCGCACCGCCTCGCTGGCCTGCACGGTGAACGGCTCGGGCTCGCCGTTCTTCGTCGCCTTGGCGACCAGCTTGCCCTTCTCCGGCGGAAACGTGAGCTCCAGGCCGCGATGGACGGCGCCCTCGTCGATGTCCTCGCGGTAGCGCAGCGGCATCGAGTCGCGCGCCATCAGGACGGTGCCGTAGGCGTCCAGGCGGCCCACGTTGGTGGAGATGAACGCGCTCGTCTTCGCCCGCCAGCTGAGCTGCAAGGCCGCGCGCTGGCGTTCGGCCGGCGGGGGCGGTTCCGTGCGCAGCTCGAAGGTGCCGAAGTCGGCGCCGACGACGTCGAGCTTGAACTGGAGCGTCTCGCCGGGCGCGAGCTTCGCAACCGGAAGGTGCTGCGGGGGACAGAGCGCGGCGAGCAATACGGCGAGCATCGACGGCATGTCTACCAGAGACCTCCGGGCGTCGCCGCCTATTCAGCTTCAGCGCGCCCGAGCTTGCGCGCGGAGAGGAGCGCCTCGATCCGCGCGGCGAGGCGCTCCCGCATCTGCGCGTACGCTCTCGGATCGCGGGAATAGCCGCGCACCGAGGGCGCGAGGGCGCGCGCTTCCGCCCGGGCGAGCGACGGATCGCCCAGCCGCGCGCAGAGCGAAAGATAGGCGTGGTCGGCGATGGAGCGGGAGATCTGCACCAGCCGGAGCGACTCGACGGGAACGTCGCGCTTCCCGCCGATCCGTTCCGGCGTCCCCGGATAGAAGAGTGTGCCGTCGCCGTTTCCCCCGAAGGCCCACTGCGACTGCCAGGGATCGGTCTCGTGGTACGCGTAGACGGTGTCGAAGTAGAGCTCGCCCGCGACCTCGTTGGCGAAGGCCAGCGTTCCCATGACCCGCGCCGCGGTGGCCGGGGCGTCGATCATGTAGCTGGGCCATCCCCGGAACGCCGGGTGCAGGACCGGGGTGCCGTCGCTGCTGCATCCATGCGACATGCAGCTCTGGTACCACCAGAGGCGATCGTACTTCGCTCGAGGCTGCGCCCTGTCGCAGGTGGGATTCTTCTCGCCCAGGCAATTGATCACCGGCGTCCACAGATCCACGTCGGGCAGCGCCGGGGTCCAGGCGGTGGTGACCAGGCGTCTGACGTCGGGCGCATCCTCGCGCATCTCCCGCGCCTTGGCCTCGACCCGCGGGAAGGCGTCCGGCGACGGCTCGTCTTCCACATAGCGGAAGAGCCGGTCGAGCCAGCCGCGCTGGCGGAAATGATCCTGCCATTGGCGGCGGTACGATCGACGGATGCCGCGGCGGAGAGCGATCAGGTCGTAGGCGCGGGTCAGCTCCCGATTGGCGTCGACGCCGCGTCCGTGTCCCCGGGCTGCGGAGTACCCGGAAAACCCGAAGGCGGTGACCAGCGCCGGCGTCGCGGGCAGGTCGAAGCCGCGGACCCGGAGGTCCACCGGGACGTCCAGGGAGCCTCCGCGCCAGGACAGCTTCACCGTCCCTGAGGTCCGCCCCGCGCTCCCGCCGCGCGGCGCGCAGGCCTCGACGAAGATCGCCTGGGCGCGGCCGCCCGCGACGTCCACTGGAAAGGCGCGCCGCTCCTCGCCGTAGACGGCGTCGCGGACGGGGATCAGGGGGTCGGGCCACTCGCCGATGGCGCCGTCGGGCCCGGAGGGATGCTCGAGGAAGGCGGTGCCGACGCGATACAGGTCGAGCGCGACTTTTCCCCGGGCGGAGGCAGTCAGCCCGAGGATCGGCCCGCGGACCACGATCTGCGCTCCGACGCATTCTCCGCCGGCGGCAACCAGGCGGATCCGCGGCGCCTGCGCGACCGCCGGAGGGCGCGCGTCGGGGCGCACCTTCTCCGACTCGTCGGCGATCCAGAGCTGCAGGGCGGCGAGGATCCAGAGCACGGAGTGAGAAGGTGGGGCTCGCCCTGCCGCCGGGCAACGCGCCGGACGCCGTTTGGAAGTAGACTGAACGACATGGCTCCCCGCGACAGGCATGGAAGCTCCGAGGTCGACGACGAGGACGACAAGCGCTCGGGAAGGGCCCAGGGGACGCGGCGCCGCTTCACCGAGTTCGACTGTCCGGCCTGCAGCGCGAACAACCCGTTCGAATTCGGCAACAGCGACGAGATCCTCTGCAACTGGTGCGGCATCGAATACGTGGCGATCGTCGATGAAGAGGGTTCCCTCAGGCTGAAGGAAACGTGAAAGGCGTTGCGCGCAGAGAGGTCCGGAGGGTGGCGAGCGGGGTGCTGCAGGCGCCCGCCGAGGACGATGTCGTCGCCGAAGAGCCGCTGGAGATCCGCGCGCAGGGGGAGACGCTGGCGATCACCATGCGGACTCCAGGGGCGGACCGGGAGTTGGCGGTCGGGTTCCTGTTCGCCGAGGGAGTGATTGAGTCCCGCGATGACGTCGGGCGCGTCTCGCACTGCGGGCGGCCCGACCAGGAGGGGTACGGGAATACCATCGACGTGGTGCCGGGTCCCGGGGTTTCCCTGGACATCGAGCGGTTGTCGGCGACGCGGCGGGGGACGTTGACGACGGCGGCCTGTGGAGTTTGCGGGCGGCGGAGTGTCGACGACGTCATCGCGCGGTGCGCGGCGTTGCCGGTGGAGGCTGGAGCGATCGCGGCCGATACGATCCTCGCCGCCGTGGAAGGATTACGGGGGAGGCAGCCCAACTTCTCTCGCACCGGCGGAATTCATGGGGCGGCATTGCACGGTGCCGAGGGGAAGGTGCTCGCGGCCTTTGAGGACATCGGGCGGCACAATGCGGTGGACAAGGTGGTGGGGGCGCTGGTGATCGGCGGGCGCGTACCGGGCAGCGAGGCGGCGCTGTTGGTGGTGAGCGGGCGGGCTTCCTACGAGGTGGTGCAGAAGGCGTCGGCGGCGCGGGTGCCTGTCATCGCGAGTGTATCCGCTGCCAGCTCGCTCGCGGTCGACTTGGCGAGAGCTACTGGGATTACTCTTTGTGGCTTCGTGCGAGACGGGAAGATGACTGTTTACTCGCACGCGGAGCGGATTCGGTAGGTCGTAGGACCTGGCGGGCGCGGACTCGAGTCGACTTTTCGATCATCCCTCTGGTGGCCAGGGGACACCATTGCATGGTGTCCCCGTCTCGGGTCTGTAACGCGTTCTGTACAGGGGCCTGTAGCGGCTCCTGTACAGGGGCTCGTAACGGCTCCTGTACAGAGCGCTGACCAGGTCTTAGAAATTAGACCCGTACATTCCCATCGGGGCGCTGAAGCCGGTCTGACGCTGGTCGGCGATGGGGCCGGTGAATGTCCGATCTGCCGACGAAGCCGCGCTGGCGATGCCGAGGATCAGGCCGACGCCGGCGCCGATGCCCGCGCCGATCAGGACGTCGCGCTGCCAGTTTCCCCAGCCGTCGTTGTCGACGTACCTGCGCCACGCCGCGACCCCACCACCAGCCGCCGCTCCCAGGACGGCTCCGCCAAGCGTATCCGTCAGGATGACGCTGCCTGGTGACCTTCGCGTCTCGACCTCGGTCGTCTGCTGGGGGAATGCCTCGCGATTCGCGCCGGACTCCTCGCCCCGGACCGGCGCCGCGCGGGCCTGGACCGGAACCGCCAGCGCACAAGCGCAAGCCACAATCACGCCCTTGAGCATGCTCGTCTCCTTGTTGTGCCTTAACGTGTTGACCCGTACGTAGAGCCGGCAAGACTCGGGCAACGGAGCGAGCGCCTACTTCTTCGCCGCTTCGCGGCGCACCGCCCGGGCTTCCTTCTTCCGCCGCTGGCGCTCGAGGAAGCCGACTCGCTCGCGTTTCGGCGCTGCCAGCTCGGGCGCCGCGGCGGCAGCCTCGCGCCGCGGTCTTTGCGCCTGCGTCAGCGCCTGGCCCCACGGCTTCCCCACCGGCCCATCGGAGCGACGGGACTCCACCGCGAACCAGAGCACGCGCCGGACCACCAGCGTGGCGTAGGCCCCGGGGGGAAGGGTGAAGGAGAGATTCACCTTGGACCGGCCCCGATTCAGCTCGTCGGGCCGCGGGCCGCTCATCCGCAGCTTCCCCGGGACCACGAACAGCGGCCGTTCCTCGTGCTTGAAGAAGAGCTGCGGCGTCCCGGGAACGGCCAGGTCCGAAAGGGACAGCCCCTGTGCCCGCAACGCCCCGAGGGCCGCTTCCCGCACCCGATCGTCGTCGAACGTCGAGTCCGGCGCGAGCAGCGGGAAGGTCTTCGACCACAGCTCGTCGCGCAGCTCCCGTGGCAGCGCGCGCGGGAAGTTCAGCGCCCCTGCCTGGTATCGGAGGCCGATCAGCTCCGGCGCTGGAATCCGGCCGGCGAGATAACGCTTCACCCCTTCGTTCCAGACGAAGCTCTGCAGCTCGAAGAGGGCCATGGCCCGGATGCGCCGGTCGATGTGCAGGAACGCGCCCTTGAAGTCTCGCGGATCCTCGCGCAGCCGCCGCAGCAGGGGCGCGTACCGTTTCCCCGCTTCGTGCGGCGCGCGAAGCTGCCACTCTCCCCAATGGTCCCGCCAGAACGCCTTCACCTTGGCGTCGTCGCTCTTGTCCAGCTCGCTGGGAGTGGCGAGAAAGGCCTTCAGCGCTCCTTCCCAGTCGCCGCGGATCAACTGGCGGGCGATGAATCCCTGTCCGTGCTTGAGGAAGCCGAACCGCTGGGAGTCGAAGTAGTTGACCACGCCGACGCGCTGCACTTCGGCCACCCCGTCGGCCGCCCGGGCCGCTTCCTCGGCGGAGAGGTCGCGCACCGTCACCTCGAACCGGTTGGCCGAGATGTTCGCGGACGTCAGCGGCTGCGCCGTCCGGCCGATCAGCTTCAGGCGCAGGTCGCCGGTCTGCACCACCTCGGAGTCGCCGAGGGCGCCGCCCATCACTCCCACCAGCTGCTCGGTCCGGCCCTGCTTGTCCTTGAGCCCGCACACCGACAGGTCGCGACGGCGCACGGCGAAGTCCTTGGAGATGCGCTCCAGCGCCTGCAGCGTGGACACCTTCTGCTTGTCCATGCGGTAGACCCAGACCGGTCCCTCCTTCTCCGGCTCGAAGCGGTAACCCTCGCGGACGACGAAATCTTCGGGACGCTGTTTGAGCTTCACGCGGCGCGGTTACCAGATGGCCGATTTCTCGTAAAGGTGGAACGCCGATGCTACCGTCGGACCCCCAGGGGGCTCATGTCCGTCTGCCCAGCGTGCTACCGCGAAAACGATGCGGTCGCCGGCCGTTGCCCGGCATGCGGGGCGCCACGCACGGGAGCCGTCCCACCCCCTCCGCCGGCCTCCTACCCGAGGTCGGGCCCGCGGCTGATCCTGAAAGCCCCCAACGGGGAGATCACGGAGTACCCGCTGGGCGACAGCAACGTCGTCGGCCGCAGCACGACCGCGAACGTGCGGCTGGCCGACCGGGAAGTCTCCCGCAAGCACAGCCAGATCGATCTGGAAGGCGACCGGTTCATCCTCCGGGACCTGGGCTCGTCGAACGGCACCTTCCTGAATGGCCAGCGGATCTCCGGGCCGACGAAGCTCGCGGACGGCGACGAGGTGGTGATCGGCACCTCGAGGATGGAGTTCCGCATCACCCGCGGGCAGCCGCTCCCCAAGAACGCCGAGATCGTCCACACCGGATCGACCGGGGCGCTGGAGGGCGTGGTCGCGCGCACGGCGGCGAAGGCGACCTTCGTCCCGGTGGAGCAGATCCAGGACGTGAACCAGCTCAAGCGCGACTACGAGCGCCTGCGCATCGGGCACGAGTTCTCCACCTACGTGCGGCTGGAGCGCAACCTCCACGAGCTGCTGGCGCGGATCCTCCAGATCGCCTTCGATCTGATCCCCTGCGACAACGGGGTCATCCTGCTGCGCGACCCCGGCTCGCAGGAGCTCGTCATCCAGGCGATGCGGCAGCGCAAGCCGGGACAGGGCAAGGTCCTCGTCTCCGACACCCTGCTGGCGCAAGTGCAGCTGAAGAAGGAGGGCGTGCTCACTTCGGACGCCATCGCCGACGCGCGCTTCCAGGCCTCGCACTCCATCATCGCCCTCGGCGTCCGCAGCGCCATGGCGGTCCCCTTGCTCAGCTCGACCGGAGACGAGGTGAAGGGGATCATGTTCCTCGATTCGCGCGAGCGGATCGCGGCGTTCACCACCAAGGACCTGCAGGTCCTCTCGGCCATCGCGGCGCAGGCTTCGGTCGCCTTGGAGAACAGCGAATACGCCCGGGCACTGGAGCGCGAGGCGACCCAGCGGGCGCAGCTCGCCCGGTTCCTCTCGCCCGCGCTGGTGGAGCAGGCGGCGCGGGGCAACATCGACTTGTCCAAGGGCGGGACGCTGACCGAGGTGACCATCCTCTTCAGCGACATCCGCGGCTTCACTTCCATCTCCGAGAAGATGCCCGCCCAAGAAGTGGTGCGGATGCTCAACGACTACTTCGAGCTGATGGTGGACATCGTCTTCGAGCACGAGGGCATCCTCGACAAGTTCATCGGCGACGCGATCATGGGACTGTGGGGCGCGCCGGTGAAGCGTCCCGACGACGCCACCAACGCGGTCCGCGCCGCGGTGAAGATGCAGAAGCGGGTAGGGGAGTGGAACGAGGAGCGGGTGGCGCAAGGCAAAGTGCCGATCCGGATCGGCGTCGGGCTTCACACCGGGCAGGTGGTGGTCGGGAACATGGGGTCGTCGAAGGCGCTCAGCTACACGGCGATCGGCGACGGAGTGAACCTGGCTTCCCGGCTCTGCGGCGTGGCCCGCGAGGACATGGTGGTGATCTCCGAAGAGTGCGCGGTCCGGGCGGGGAAGGAGAAGTTCGTGCTCGAGGCGCTGCCGCCGGCAAAGGTGAAGAACCGAGAAGCGCCGGTCGAGATCCACCGGGTATTGGAAGCTCTCGACTAGGGTTCACGGCCACGTCGCCGTGGGCGGCCTGTAGCCGGGTCTTCGTGACGTGACGGAAAAGTTGCCTGATCCCGCGGCTGGGCCAAACTGTCCCACATGGCCGATCTGGTGGCGCCCAAATCGCAGCCGCCGCAGGCGAAGAAGCGCGCCGTCCAGCGATGTCCGAACTGCGACATCCGCTGCGACGTGAGCCTGTTCGTCGACGGGTCGCTGGCGCGCTGCGGTCACTGCGGCGTCCGGTTCGAGGTGCAGCGGCCGAAGAGCACGCCCGCCGCGACCGTGCAGCCGCAAACGAAGGCGCCGGAGCCGCCGTTCCCGCAGCTGGAAGGCTTCCTGGTGCACGAGCGCATCGGCCAGGGCGGGATGGGCGAGGTGTTTCGCTGTACGAGGATCTCGGACCAGGTGCCGGTGGCGGTGAAGATCCTCACGCCCCAGATGGCCGCGGTCCCGGACTACGTCCGCCGCTTCGGCCGCGAGGCGGCGGCCATGGCCCAACTCGAGCATCCCGGGATCGTCCGCCTCCTCGGGCGGGGCAAGGCGGGCCAGCACGTCTACATCGCCATGGAGCTGATCGAGGGCGAGTCGTTGCGCATGTGGGCGCACCGGAACCGGCCTCCGGCCCAGAAGCTCGCCGCGCTCCTGGCTCAAGTGGCCCACGCCCTGGCCTACGCCCATGCCCGCGCGGTGGTGCACCGCGACCTGAAGCCCGACAACGTCCTGGTGACGAAGGACCTGCGCACCAAGGTGCTCGACTTCGGTCTGGCCGGGCTGCACGCAGAGGGCGCCCAGTGCCTGACGCAGAGCAACGTCGCCATGGGCACCGCGAACTACATGGCGCCGGAGCAGCGCAAGGACGCCAAGCGCGCGGACCACAAGGCGGACATCTATTCGTTCGGGGTGATGGCGTACGAGCTGCTCACCGGCGAGCTGCCGGTGGGGAAGTTCGCGCTCCCCTCCAAGCTCGTGCCCGGCCTGGACGCGCGCTGGGACCCGCTCGTCGAGCGCTGCCTCGAATCGAACCCCGGGGCCCGGCCGCACAGCGCGCTGGAGCTGGCGCACGCGCTCGAGGCGCTCGGGGGCGTCGCCCGCACCCTGCAGGTCGCGCCGCGGACGCGGAAGAACACGCGCAAGTCGAAGGTCTGGTCCTGGCTGAAGATCGGCACCGCGGTCGCGGTGCTGCTCGGCATCGGGGTGAGGATGTCGGCGGACTACAAACCGGCGAAACCGGCGCTCACCGCCGCGCGCGCTCTGGGCAAGACCGGCTCGGGCCGGCTCCGGTAGCCGGCGGGCGGGGCGGAGCTACGGCTTTTTCGCCCCGTTCCTCGGTTTGTAGAACAGGACCACGGTCAGGCAGTGAAACTCGTTGTCGCTCGACTGCATCACGGTGCGGTCCACGATCTCCAGATCCGCATTGGCCCGTAGCCACCTCGTCACCTGCTCCCCGAGGTCGTCGCGCTCCTTCGCTTTTGTCGCGGAGAACACCTTCACGCCCGTGAACATCCCGCCCCTCCCGGTGTCGTCCCGCCGAATCATCCACCCGCCTGAACGGAAGTCAAATGGGCGGGCTTGCCGGAACGCCGGGCAACACCCACCTATGTGGGAGGGGGTAGGGCATGGCCAGGTCCGCCGAACGAACGAGCTCTGCCCGCAAGCGCGACCTGGCGGTCGAGTTCATCCGGCGGATCCGCAGCATGGACCGCGACAAGCTGCACGACCTGATCATGCGGCACGCCGGCGAGGAGCTGGCCCAGTTCTTCCTCGCGTATGCCACGGATCTCATGGAGCGCGAGCCGCAGCGGGCGACGGAGAATGCCTCCTCGCTGCTGCTCATCGGGTACCTGATCCGCTGCTTCGAGGAGGATCTGGACCTCAGGACCCAGGCCCCGAGCAGTCCGTTCCTCCACTGATCTTCCTCTGGCACGGCCGGGAAGGCGTACCTAGGTTGGCGCGATGCCGGCGGCCCCCATCCCACCGAAGGACGCCCTGCAGCGGCTGCTGGACGGCCTGCAGATGTTCATTCGGGAGCACCTCGCGCTCGCGCGCGCGGAGATGAAGGCGGACTTGCGCGCGATGGGGCGGGACCTCGCCATCGGGGCGGCGGGCGTTCCGGCTCTCGCCGCGGGATATCTGCTGCTGATGTTCGCCGCCGGTTTCCTGCTTTCGCTCTGGCTGCCGCAATGGGCGGCATTCGCCATCGTGGCGTTCTTGAACCTCCTGGCAGGCGGGATCCTCACCCGGGCAGGATTGCGCAGGGCGATGCGCGACCGCCTCGAGCTTCCCCGCACCGCCGAGGAGATCCAGCGCGACCGCCAATGGCTCGCCGCGATGAAGCAGAACGGCGGTGCGCAGCCGCGGGTCATCGCCCCGGCGGAAGGAGCGAGGGATGCCTGAGAAGCCCAGGGAAGCCGAGGCCATCCGGGCGGGAATCGAGCGGGCCCGCCAGGAGATCGAGCTGTCGGTCAGCGCGCTGCGCGCCAACGTCTCCGAGACCCTGAACTGGCGCAGCTTCGTGCGCCGCCACCCGGGGGGAGTGTTCGCCTGCGCCCTGGTCGCCGGTCTCCTGCTCGCGCGCGTCACGGCGAGGTGAGCGACATGGGCGAAACGAGAGGCAAGACGCAGCTGCCGATCCCGGAGATCACCGCTCCCCGCATGGAGCAGGATACGGAGGTCTTCGCGCGCGGACTCCGGGCAGGGCGAGAGCTGGCCGATACGGCGGTCCGCCGCATCGGCGCCTGGGCGGAGGAGAACCCGGGGCAGGTCGTCCTCGCCGGGCTCGCCCTCGGGTTCATCCTGGGAAAGCTCCTGCTCGGACCGCGCAGGACCCTCAGCGAGGAACTGGAGTAGCTCCGGACGGCGTCCGGACCACCGGCTCGGCGCGGGCGGCGGGGCTCAACCCCACTCCGTGCCGATAGACGAGAACGCCTCCCAGCACGGCTTCCGCCGCGAGCACCGACGCGGCGGCAAAGGCCAGGGCCATGTAGATCGTCCGGGCCCGCAGCGGAAGCGCCAGCTTCGAAGCGCCCCTCCAGATCGCTACCGGCGCCCAGAGCAGCACCGCGACGTAGCCCAGCGCCTCGTGGATGTGGAGGAGCGCTTCTCCCGCCGCGCTGTGCGCCGCGAGCCCGGCCTCCGCTCCCCAGCCGCTGGCCACGGCGAGGAGCGCGAATCCGCTGCCCAGAAGCGTGGTCCACCGTCCGGTATAAAGGAGGGCTTCGCGGCGGAGCAGCAGGCCGAAGACGTCCGCCAGCGGCGCCACCAGGAGAAGCCCTATCGCGAAGTGCACCAGGAATGGGTGGAGCTCGCCGCCTACCACTGGGGCATCCTGCCGGGCAGATCCAAGCGAGGCAAATCAACGGTCGGGATGTCGCGCGACCACGACGGTGTGGATGCCGCCGCGAACGTAGAAGTCGCCCGTCACTTCACAGCGACGCGGCTTCAGCGCGCCCACCAGATCGTCGAGGATGCGGTTGGTGACTGCCTCGTGGAACGCGCCCTCGTTGCGGTAGCTCCAGAGATAGAGCTTGAGGCTCTTCAGCTCCACGCAGGTCTGGTCGGGCACGTAGGTGATGCGGATGGTGGCGAAATCCGGCTGGCCGGTCATCGGGCAGACGCAGGTGAACTCGGGGCACTCGAACCGGATCTCGTAGTCCCGTCCAGGGCTTGGGTTCGGGAACGTCGCCAGTGACTTGCCCGGTGAGGTCACCGTGCGCGGCGTGAGATCCGCTTTCATCCTGCGAGCCATCGTCCCAGTGCGTCATAGCACAGGACGGCTCCGATGAGGTCGTCGGTTGCGGGAGGGGGTAAGGTCGAGTACAACAACGCGCCATGTCGAGAAAGGCCGACCCAAGCAGTCGCCGCTCTCCCCGCAGGCGGGCCCCAGCCGTCCTGCCTCCCGTTCCGCAGCTGCGCCCCAAGAAGGAGCCGGCCGAGGTCGATTCCGATTTCGGATTGTGCCTGGCGCTCGCCCCCGCGCTCCGCAGGCGGACCGATACGTAGAATTGCCCGGGCAATCATAGGGTTGCCCTTCTGGTCCTCCATGTAAACCGTGTCGGCCATGGAAACTTCCGTGACCGATACGCGCCCTACGTTCTCACGCCTGACCGAGGGGAAGACGAGGCAGTCCTGGCGCGCGGCAGCCCCTGCCGTCGTGGTCATCGTGCTTGCCGTCGCCCTCCTGGGGTACCTGGCCTCGAGCGTCAGCTCCTCGTCCCAGCGAGCGAACGCCGCCGAGCGCGATGCGAATCAGTATCGCGACCAGGTCGCCGCGATGGGAAAGCAGGTGGGAGATCTGCAGAAGGACGTCGCGCTACTGCGCAGCCCGGGCCGGACGACCGTGATCCTGCAGGTTCCCGCTCCGACGGGAAAGAAGGCGCCCGCCACCGATTCCAAGACGTGGGCCGCCGCGACCTGGGGTGAGCTCCCCAACGGGAAGACCTGGATGCGCGCCTCCGCCTACGGGTTGTCCCAGGAGCTGGGAAGCGGGAAGGCCTATCGCGTGTGGATGCAGCCGGCCTCGGGCGACCCCGTCGACATCGGCGCGCTGGAGGCCGACTCGAACGGCGACGGCTTCGCGATGAAGGTCGACCTTCCCGCCATCGACCAGGGCAAGGCCGTCATCCTGACGATCGATTCCTCGGACGCCAAGCAGCCGGGCGAGACGGTGACTCGGGCGGATCTGCCGAAGCTCGAGCCGCGGATGAAGGCGGCGCCGCAGCAGGCGCAGGATCAGAACCAGGCTCCCGCGCAGCCGGACCAGGCGCAGGGCAAGGCCGGGACCGACTCGCAGCAGATGCACAAGGCTGGCAAGTAGAGCGCGCTCTCGGCCCGCGCCGTGCCCGGCCGCTCCTTGACCGAACCGGGGGTCCCCCGTACGCTCTCGCTCCTCTTCCGGGCTCGTTCAGCAGGCCCAGTTGCGAGGGCGTCATGGGCGAAGAAGGCACGCCGAAAACCGAGATGATCAACCCCGCGCTCCTCGACGGGGTCTCCGCGAATTTCATCGTCAAGGGGCCGAGCGGCGTCGAGAAGGCGTACCCGATGCGGGCGGTCACCGTCACCATCGGGCGCTCCGATCAATGCGACATCGCGGTCAAGGACAGCTCGATGTCCGGCCGCCACGCGGAGATCAGCAAGATCAACGGCGAGATCCGCGTCAAGGACATGGGATCCGCCAACGGGATCTGGCTGAACGGCGAACGCGTCGACGACGTGGAGCTCTTCGACGGCGACGTCCTGCGGCTCGGGCAGACCTCCATCCGCGTCGACGTGGTGGGCGGCCGCAAGCGGCCCGACGCCGGCCTGAGCGGGAGGATGCTCGCGGCGATCATCGTCGGCGTCCTGGTGCTCGCCGGCGCGGGTATCGGCGGCGGGCTCTATCTGAAGAAGCGCGCGCAGGCCCGCCGCGACAAGGCCAGCCTCGCGGCCTTCGTCGCCGCCGCGCGCGAGAGCCAGAAGAGCAAGCCGTGCGCGGCCGCCGTGGACAAGGTCGGCGACGTGGCGCGGACCCTGAACTCGCTGGGCAAGCCGTCCACTGCCACACCGCCGAAAGGCGACGAAGCGCGGCGGCTCGTCGCCGGGTACCGGGAGCTGGCCAAGACGTACGATCGTCTCGCGGTCTCCATCTCCCAGTTCGCAGCCCAGTCGACGGCGTCCGCGGCCGCCCTCACCGGGTCGGCGGAACAGATCGCCGACGCGGAGATCAAGAACCGGGTGGCCGAGGCGCAAGAGCTGATCGAGCAGCGGACCCAGGTGACCAACGCCTTCAGCTCCGACTGGAAGAAGCTCTCGCAGGCGACGAACAACTACGCCAACCAGCTCGACCAGGCGTTCCTGCAGGGGAACAGGTCGGTCTACCCGGACGTGGACCGGGGGGTCCAGGCGAAGACCGCGACCGAGGTGCTGGTCGCGTGCAACCGGAACTTCGACCGTGCCAAGGCCGCCGTCGAGGACAAGCTGCGGGACTTGGACGACGTGGCGGGCGGAGGCGCTCCCGCCGAGTAGATCTTGACCATGCTCCTCGTCGCTAGCGCGCTTGCGCTCCTGATCGTGGGCGCCGCGCTGGCAGCGGCTGCACGGATTCGCGCCCGCCATCGGCGGTTCCTGGGCGCGCCCGGTCCCCGCTCCCGGCCCGAGGACGAACGGATCCTGGACCAGCCCCAGGCCCTCTACCACGGGACCCGCTTCGCGGACGGAGCGGCCTTGCTCGCCGCGGCATGGAAGGACCCCTGCGTCAGCGACGTCTGGTGCACGGCGGAGGCGTTGTTCATCCGCCGTGAGGGGCAAGGACCCCTGCTCTCCATCGCGCATTCGGAGGTCAGCGAGGCGGCGCTGCATCGCGCCTTGGCACCCATCGCCGGCAAGGACCTGCCCATGCTGCGGCTGCGCTGGCGGCGCGGGGGGGAGCAGCTGCAGACGGATCTGTCGTTGCGGGGAGGGATGGCGTCGCTGGAGGCGCTGCGCCGCGAGATCCATCTGCGGCAGAGCAACGTCGCCGAGCAGCTCGCGCCGCTCCTGGAAAAAACGCCGCCATGAGGGTCACCGCGCTGGGCAGCGGCGACGCCTTCTGTTCGGCCGGCCGCGGACACACCTCCTGGCTGGTCGACGACGAGAAGGGCGCCTTCGCGGTGGATTTCGGCGCCACCGCTCTCTTGGGGCTGAAGCGGCTGGGCCGGAACCCTCAGGACGTCGGCGCGATCCACTTCACCCACCTGCACGGCGATCACATCGGCGGGTGGCCCTTCTTCCTGGTCGACTGCGTATACCGCGCGCAGCGCACGAGGCCGCTCCTGGTGAGCGGGCCGCCAGGGATCGCGGCCCGGCTGCAGGCCTTGTGGGTGGCCTCCTACGCCGGCGCGGCCGAGAAACCTTTGCCCTTCCCGCTGGAAGTGAGCGAGTTGAGACCAGGGGATCAGGTGGAGCTGGCGGGTCGTCCGGTCGCGGCCTTCCAGGCGCAGCACATGAGCCCGCCCTACGTCGCGCTCTGCCTGCGCATCGGCAGGCTCGCCTTCACGGGCGACACGGGGACGATCCCGCCCGGGCTTTGCGATGGCGCGGAGCTGCTCTGCGCCGAGTGCACCAACCTCGGAGAGAGCACGGACCAGCACCTCGGCTGGGGCACGTTGCGCGCCAGGCTGCCGGCCGTGCCGCGCATCCTGCTCGGACACCTGGGGAGCGAGGCGCGAGCGGGGATCGCCGCGCCGCCCGGGGTGCGGGTCTGCGACGACCTCGATTCGGTCGAGGTATAAGACGGCCTATGGATCGCATCGAGCAGCTGCGCAAGTTCATCGTCGCCTCTCCCGACGACCCCCTCCCGCGCTATGCGCTGGCCCTGGAGCTGAAGGGGAAGGGCGACGCGTCCGCCGCCGCCCGGGAGCTGCACGAGCTGCTCGAGCGCAAGCCGGACTATCTGGCCGCATACCTACAGCTGGGGATGCTGCTCACCACCCTCGATCGGGTGGAGGAAGCGCGGGACGCGCTCGTGCGCGGGCAGGCGATCGCGCGCCGGCAGGGCAACGCGCACACCCTGTCCGAACTGACGCAAGCCATTGAAACTCTTGGCTCCCGGTAGGTGGAAGTACGCGGTCCGATTCTTGACGACGGATCTGCCCGCGCGCAGGATCCGGGCAGAAAATGAAAACAAAAAAAGTCCTCGTCGTCGACGATTCCAAGCTCCTGCATCGGATGTTCGAGATGATGCTGCGGGGCTTTCCGCTCGTCCACGCCTTCGACGGGCGCGAGGCGCTGGATCGTCTCGCGGAGCACAAGGACGTCGAGATCATCCTGCTCGACATCAACATGCCGAGGATGAACGGGCTGGAGTTCCTCACCGCGGTCAAGGCGCATCCCGAGTTCGCGCGCATACCCGTGGTGATCATCACCACCGAGGGCACCGAGGACGACACGGAACGCGGGATGCAAGCGGGCGCCGCCGCGTACGTGAAGAAGCCCTTCCGCAACGAGGAGCTGCTCGGCGTCATCGACAAGCTGACCGCGAGTCCGGCTGCTTGACTTCGCGCATGACCGCTCGCGAGCAACCCCCGCATCGCTCCGGGTCCGTGCTCGACGAGCTGCGGGCGAGCCTGGATCGTGCAGCCGAGCTGGCGAAGCAGCTGGCAGCGGGGCCCGGACCGGGCGTGGACCTGGATTCCAGGCTCGCGGACGTCGAAGCGGATCGCGAGGAGCTCTCCACCAAGCTGGCGGAGTACGAGCACCAGGTGCAGCGCCTGATGAACCTCTACGTCGCCACCTACCAGCTTCACGCCACCCTCGACCCGGGCGAGGTCCAAGCCACCATCGCGGAGATCGCCATCAACCTCCTCGGGGCGGAGCGATTCGTCCTCCTCTTCTGGAAGACGGACAACGCCGGCGCCGGACGCTCCGGCGATTGCGAGATCGCCTTGGCGCAAGGGATGGAGGACGACAAGAGCGGGACCTGGCAGAACGGCGTCTATTCCGGCGGCGATCCGGCCGTCGACGCGACCTTGGCCGACGGCGTGCTCCGCATCGGTCCCATCGGGGGCTCGGACGCGCTGGCCTGCGTGCCGCTCGCGGTCCAGGGCGCCACGGTGGGCGCGCTGGTGATCCTCAAGCTCTTCGACCACAAGGCGGCGCTGCGCGCCGAGGACCGCGACCTGCTCGACTTGATCGCGGCGCACGCCGCCTCGGCGCTGTTCGCCGCTCGCGTGTACTCCAACACCGACCGCAAGCTGAAGACCCTGGAGAGCCTGGTCGCGCTGGTGCGCAGGCAATAGGCGATGAGCCTCTCCGGCAACATCCAGGACGTGTCGGTGGCGGACGCGCTCCAGTTCATCCACCTGGGCGGACGGACGGGCACGCTCACCCTCACCTACGGCGACGCGACGGCCGGGATCGGCTTCCACCAGGGCCGCATCGTCAACGCCTGGGCGCCCGGGGCAAAGCGGTTGGGCGAGCTGCTGGTCGAGGGGGGACACATCGATCAGTCCACGCTCGACGAGGCGCTCCGGCAGCAGGATCAGGAGCACCCGCGCCGCTCGCTCGGGAAGCTGCTGGTCTCCACCGGCGCCGTGGACGCGGATACGCTCTACCGGGTCGTCGAGCAGCAGATCGAGCGCACCGTCTACGACCTGGTGATGTGGAACCAGGGCACGTTCCACTTCGCGCTCGACGATCTCAAGCCCATCGACGACATCGCGCTGGTTCCGGGGGACGTGATCCGGCCCTTGAACCTCGACACGCAGATGGTCCTGTTGGATGCCCTGCGCATCTTCGACGAGCGCAACCGCGACGGGAAGAAGCCGGCCGACGCCGGTTCTCCGAACGGCGGGGGTCCGGCGGGGCCGTCCGCGGGTCCGCCGCCTTCCGGTACCGCGGTCCAACCCACGCCCACGCCGGCGCAGGGGGTGGCGGGCATCGCCGTGGAGGCCCGCACCCGGCTGCAGATCGTCTCCAACGACAAGCAGATCGCGGAGAAGCTCACGCAGGCGTTGCCCGAGGCGACCGTCGCGCGGGTGAACCTGCGCGACGCCGGGACTCCGCCGCCGGGAGAGGCGTCGCCTCTGGTGCTGCTCGACATGCGGCAGGGAGGCGTTGCCCTCGACGCGCTGTCGGCGCTCCGCCGGGCGAGGCCTCGGGCTTCCATCCTCGCGCTCACCGACGCGACCCTGGAAGCGGGCCGGGTGTTCCAGGCCGGCGCCATCGCCGTGGTCTCCGCCGACCTCGCTCTCCTCGCCGCCGTGTTCCGTTCGGTGGCGCAGAACCGGCGGGATCTGATGACCGGCGCCTCCCGCGCCGATCGGATCCACGCCAACTTCGCCAAGCTGCGGAGGATCGTCGGCGACCTGCGCAGCGGGCTGATCTCCACCACCATCTCGCTCAGCTTGATGAACATCCTCAGCGAATCGGTGGAGCGGGCGGTGCTGTTCCTGGTGCGAAAGGAAGGGCTGGCCGCGCTGGGGGCGTTCGGAAACAGTCCCGGTGGCCAGCCGCTCGCGCAGCTCTCCCGGGGGCTCAACCTCGAGCTCTCCAGCAAGAACGCGCTCACCGAGAGCCTGGCGGACGGGCAGGTCCGGGCCATCCGATTCGACGACGCGCATTTTCCCGAGAGCTTCGCCGCCGTGATCGGCAAGCCGCGCTCGGGCGAGTGCGCCATCTTTCCCGTGACGGGCGGGCAGCGCGTGATCGCGCTGGTGTACGCCGACAACGGGCATTCCAACCGCGCGATCGAGGAGCTGGACATCCTGGAGCTGGCAGCGGCGCAGGCCGGCCTGGCGTTCGAGAACGAGTTGCTGCGACGTCAGGCCGCGCAGCCGCACTGAGGTGCGCTTGAGCACGGCGGAGATGGAGAAGGTGTTCCAATCGGGCGCCAGCGACGAGGAGATCGTCGCGGCGCTGCAGGAGACGCAGCCCGTCTTGCGCGAGCGCGCCATCGCCCTGGCGGCGCGGCACCTGGCGCCCGAGACCCTGGGACGGTTCGTCGGGGACGACGAGAACGCCGTGCTGCGCAACGCGGCGCTGTCGGCGCTGGAGCGCCAGGGTCCTTACGCCGTGCCCCACCTGGTCTCGCTCTCCCGGGGAGAGAACGCCGAAGTGGCGATGTTCGCCGTCCAGATCCTCTCGCGGATCAAGGACCCCGGCTCCGCGCAGGCGCTGTTGCCCCTGCTCGAGCACTCCGATTCGAACATCGCCCAGGCCGCCATCGAAGCCCTGGGCGCGCTCAAGGCGCGGGAAGCGGTCCCGATGTTGATCCGCCTGCTCGACGCCGATCTCTGGCTGCAGTTCGCCGCGGTGGCCGCCCTCGGCGAGATCGGCGACTCGCGGGCGGTGCAACCGCTGCTGGAGGCGATCCCCAACGAGATGCTCTCGGAGCCGGCGGTCGAGGCGCTGGGGCGGATCGCCTCGCCCGAGGCGCTGCCGCGGCTTCTTTCCGTGCTGGCGGACCACGACCGGTTGCCGCTGCGGGACGGCATCCTCCGCGCCTGCGCGGCAATCCTGGAAGGGAATCCGGCGCCCCCGTCGGTCTTCACCCGCTTCCGCCGCAAGCTGGACGAGGAGCGGCGCGAGTCCGACCTGGTGGAGTACCTCGGCAGCCTGTTGGGGTCGGACGAGGTGCCGCTGGCGCGCGCGGCCGCCTCGGTGGCGCTGTCGGCCAACCTGACCAAGCTCTACCCCGCGGTGGTGCAGCGGGCGCTCTCGGTGGACGCCGAAGAGGCGCGCTGGACGGCGGCGCTCTGCCGCAAGCACGAACGGGCGGTGCGGGCGGCGCTGGCGGATCTGCTGCAGCACCGCGATGCGCGCGTGCGGCGGGGCGCGCTGATGTGCGCGCCCGCCGATCCCGCCTCGGTCTCGTTGCTCCTCCCGATGCTGCAGGATCGCGATCCCGACGTGCGCGCGGCCGCCTGCCACGCGCTGGGGCGGTCCCGCGACGTCTCTGCGATCCCGGTGCTGGTGGAGCATTTCGGGCGCGGCACGCCTCCCGAGAGCATCGCGGCGGCCGAGGCGCTGGGCAGCATGCCGGGCCAGAGCCTGCTCGCGCTCGCGCCCTATCTGGAGCGAGAGAACACGGTGCTTCGCGCGCTGGAGATCCTGGAGGCCGCGCGCAGCCCGCTGTTTCCCGACAAGATCGTCGAGCTGCTCGATGCCCAAGCCGCACCGGTGCGGCGGGCCGCCCTCCGCGTCCTGATGAACCACGACGAGGCCGACGCCGAGGAGTACCTGGTGGGCAAGCTGCAAGATCCGGACGAGTCGGTGCGGATCGAAGCGGTGGAGCTGCTGGTGCGCAACGGCTCGACGCGGGCCGTCCCTGAGCTGGCCGAGATGCTCGTGGTGTCGGACGAGCTGCGCTACCACGCCATCCGCGCATTGGGCCGGCTCCGCGCGGAAGCGGCGGGGGCGGAGCTGGAGCGCCTCTTTCCGCGCGCCGGTGGGCACGAACGGCTGGAGATCGTCGCCGCGTTGATCCGCATCGGCGCGCCGGGACTGTTGCCGTTCTTGAAGGGGCGATTGAAGGAGGCGGAACCGGAAGTGCGCCGGGTGGCCGCGGACGGATTGGCGCGGGTGGCGGCAGCGGCGGAGCTGCCCCTCCTCGTGCAGCTCTCGCAGGACGCCGACTGGAACATCCGCAATCATGCGGGCTGGGGGCTCGGGCGGTTGGGGCTCGCGCAGGGGCGGGATGCGCTGCTCGCGCTGGTGCGGGACACGGAGCCGGTGGTCGCGCGGACGGCGCGGGCGGCGCTCGCGAAACTTCCTCCCTGACACCGTCGCGCCACGCGCGACGGAACAGAAGCAGGCGACGCAGTCCCCTCTCCAGGCAGCTAGCTTTTTGACTTCACCGTGGTGACCGTCACGAGATGAACACCGCTCTCGCCGGAGCGACCTGTCTTTCGCTCGCCATCTCGCTCGTTCCGGCCCGCGTCACCTCTCCCATGGGCCGCGCCCCGAAGCCGCAACAGGGCCTTCAAGCGCCCCGCATGTGGCAGGACCGCACCGGCCAGTTCGCCCTGGAGCGCCCCGACCAGGAGCGGTGGATGTTCCGCAGCGGCGTGCGCGGCCCGGACGGCGAGCCCGTTCCGCTCATGGCGATGTCGCAGGAGACCGGGGCGCAGCTGGTGGTGCAGAGCGCCGACGGCGTCCACGATTTGCGGCTGCTCGCCCGGATGCTGATGGAGAACCTCTCCAGCGAGTCGCGGGTCCACGTGGAGGACGTCCAGCGGGTGCTGGCGCGGGGCGGAGAGGCCTACGGGTTCTCCTTCACCGTCGCCGACGAGGTCCGGGGCCGGGTCGCGGTGGTCCGCGCCGGGGACCACGTCGCGCTGGCGATCGCGAGCTGGCCGATGGGCGCCCCGTCCCAGGTGGTGGACGACGTCGATGCGATGATCGGCTCTTTGGGCCCGCCGCCGGGGACGCTTCCCCCGGGCGTGTTCTGAGCCGGCGCGCCGCGGCCGTCAGCTCGTCGTACAACTTCAGCAGATCGCGCGGAAGCGCGCGGCGGTGCGCGGCGATGGTCGCTTCGTCCCCGCGGGTCGCCGGACCGGTGATGACGGCCTCCGGCGGCTCGCGGCGGAGCTTCTCCAACGCGCCCAGCGCGAGCGGAAGGAGAGCGGCGCGGGCCTCCGGCTCGGCGGCCCCGGTCGCCTTGCGGAAAGCGCGCACCGCCTCGGCGAAGAGAGCGACCTGACCGCCCGCCGCCAGGACGGCCGCGGCGTGGTAGAGCGCGCGCGAGCCACCCTCGGTCATCAACGGAAGCATCCCCAGGCGGGCGGCCAGCGCGGCCAGATCGGCGCTCGCGCTCAGATCCGAGCCGATGATCCCGGCGGCCGCGCCGCGGAAGTCGTGGACCTCTCCCTGGGTGAATGCGCGGAGGGGGTGGACCGAGCCGGTGCGGGCGCCCTTGAGCCGGGCCGAGCGGAGCGGGGACAGCCCGAGCGCGCCGGCGAGATGAGCGACCAGTTGCGCTCCGCCCACCTCCAGCCTGCGGCAGACGCTCGCCACCGCCTGATCGGAGACGGCAAGGAGGACCACGTCCACGTCCCGCAACGGCGGCGGCTCGAGCCCGCTCCCGCGCCGCCACGAGGCGAGCACACGGACTCCGGCGGCCGGAAGCGCCTCGAGGAGGGCGCGCGCGACGGCCCCGCCTCCCAGCACTGCCGCAGTCTGGATCATTCGCGGCGGAACTCCACCCCGAGTGCGCCGGCTGAGGCGACCAGGGTCTCGCCGCTCTTCACCCGGCCGGCGAGGATCTCGTCCGCGAGCGGCGACTCGACCAGGCGCTGGATGACCTGGCGCATCGGACGCGCGCCGAGCGCGAGCTGGTAGCCGCCGGCGCCGATCAGGTGATCGACCAGCCCCGGCCCGGCGCGGAAGGCGATCCTCCGTTCCTCCCAGAGGCGCCGGGAGCTGTCGGCCAGGAGGAGCTGGGCGACGCGCGCCACTTCGCCGGGCAGGAGCGGCGCGAAGACCAGCTTCTCGTCGAGCCGTCCCCACACTTCGGGGGGTATCGCAGCCCGCGCCTGCTCCAGCGCCTTCGCGGACTGCGTTCGCTGGATGGGCTCGGGCGGTCTGGCGGCTCCGGAGAGGGGCTGCGCGAAGCCCATGGCTCGCCCCGGCTCGGCGACGAGAGCGTTCGACCCCAGGTTGCTGGTCAGGATCACGACCGTCCCGGAAAAGTCGATGCGTCGCCCTCGGCCGTCGGTGAGCTGGCCCTCGTCCAGCACCTGGAGGAGGAGCTGGAGGACCGAGAGATGCGCTTTCTCCGCCTCGTCGAGGAGCACGACGCAGGCTGGGCTGCGCCGGACGGCTTCGGTGAGCTGCCCGCCCTCGCCGTACCCGACGTAGCCGGGAGGCGCGCCCACCAGCCGGGCCGCGGTGTGCGGCTCGGCGTACTCCGAGAGGTCGATCCGGACCAGGGCGCCGCCGAACAGCTCATCCGCCAGCGCCCGGGCGGTCTCCGTCTTGCCCACGCCCGAGGGCCCGCAGAAGAAGAACGAGGCCAAGGGCCGCTGCGCGGCGAAACCGGCGTAGTTGCGGCGGACGGCCCGGGCGACGGCCGAGACGATCGCCTCGTGCCCGATGATCCGCTTGCCGATCCGCGCCTCCAGATCGAGAAAACGCTCGCCGTCCGGCTGGAGCACCCGCTCTTCGGGCATCCCGGCCATCCTGGCGACGGCGCGCGCCACGTCCTCGCGACCGACTTCGGCGCGCCCTTCGCGGCGGGCGCGCGATCCGGCGAGGTCGATGGCGGCAAAGGCCTTGTCGGGGAGGAAGCGGTCCCGGATGTACCGGGCGGAGAGCTGCGCGGCGGCGTCGAGCGCATCGGGGAGGAAGCGCACTTGATGGTGCGCCTCGTACTGGGCCGCGGCGCCCCGGAGGATGAGCGCCGCGTCCGCGGGCGTGGGCTCGCGGACCAGCACGGGTACGAAGCGGCGCTCCAGGGCCGGGTCGGCCTGGATGTGCTTGCGGAACTCGTCGTGGGTGGTCGCCCCGATGCAGGGGAACTCGCCGCGGGCGAGAGCGGCCTTCAGCTCGTTGGCCGCGTCCTGCGGCCCTTCGCCGGCAGCGCCCGCGCCGATCAGCATGTGCAGCTCGTCGATGAAGACGATCACGCGCCCTTCGGCGCGCTTGACGTCGTCCTTGATGCCGATCAGCCGCTCGCTGAAGGAGCCGCGGAGCTGCGTGCCCGCGACGAGGCCGCTCATGTCCAGCTCGACCAGGACGCGTTCGCCGCCCAGCATGCGTTGGGCCAGACCTTCCACGATGGCCGTCTTGCCCACGCCCGGTTCGCCCACCAGGACGGGGTTGTTGGCGCGGCGCTTCCCCAGGATGTCGAGGAGCTCTTCGGTCTCGCGTTCGCGGCCGACCGGAGGGTCGAGCTTTCCGTCCAGGGCCAGGGCGGTGAGATTGCG
>WNFT01000774.1_pt1 | contig 26849 bp, 22 predicted proteins | sample 5400191 | NCBI WGS metagenome assembly WNFT01 (sample SAMN13153359, study PRJNA577476) | soil metagenome | isolation source: 80 cm saprolite under Madrone tree | place: USA:California | collected 2016-06-14 | reverse complement strand
GTCCACGATAAATCGGGACCCTACAGACGGGCAGTTCGCAGGGGTTTGGTGGTGAGTGCGGGCATTGCCGCCCGCGGCGGCAATGCCCGCACTCACCACCAAACTGAGCGAGTCGCCGTAGTAGAGTGCCGATTTATCGAGCACGTGCGACGAGCAGTCCTGAGTAGTTACACGCTTATACAGGTGCCATCCCTTCCTGCACTAGCGCAAGGTGGGTACGTTCAGCATCGGGTACCGCTTTTAATGCCTCAAAGAAGCCTAACGCTTGCTCGAAATGATAATGAGCGCAACCTAAATCACCTTCTCGCATAGTAGGGTTGTTCTGGTTGACTGTGTCAGCATGGCGACGATAGAGTAGCCCCAGGCAGTAGAGTGTCTGTCCCTTCTCCCATGGAAGGTCTAACATTTCACAGTGATGGAGGGCTTGTCGTAAGTCCTGTTCTGCTGCCGTCCAGTGTAGGTGCTCCAGGTGCATGCGCCCTCGTGCACGCAGGGCAATTGCCAGGCTCTTCTGCGATCCCGATTGCTCTGCAAAAGCAACAGCTCGTTCGCACATTGCCTGCTGCTCCTCTGCGCTCTCACCAACCATCACGACTAGCTCCGCCAAAATGGCCAACACCATCGGTTGAGGAAAAGGTTCGCTGCGCTGGATGGCCTCCCTGTAGTCTGTGACGGCACGGGCCCAGTCTTCGCGTGCGAGATGGATACTCCTGGTCAGTTTTGGTTGGATACGGTACTGGTCGATCAAGCGTTTGCACTGGCGCATATAACGGTCGCCTTCTTCCTGGTTGCCAGTCCGATAGGCCATCTCCGCCAGTGTCTCTAAGGCATCGAAGTACCACTGTTCATCCTGTTGATATTGTTCGGCCATTTGGAGTATGTTACTGGCGACCTCACGCACCTCATCCCAGCGATTCCACTGATACCAGGCATACATGCGCCCAATCATACTGGTTAGTAGCATCGAAGGACTTTCCATCGTCTGAGCGAGATGACAGGACTGACCGAGCCACTTGAGTGCCGTAGGATAGTCGCTGATGCGTTCGTGAACCAGACCAAGTGAGATGTAGAAGTCAAGAATTTCCCCGCGGTTGCTGATCTGGCTAGAAAGTTCCAGACGACGGTGTTGTACCCGATGGGCTTCTTGATACTGACGACGCTCAAAGTGGACAAAGACCAGTGCATCGAGTGCAATCCAGAGAGAATAGGGGTCGTTCAGTTCCTCAGCAATGCCTAATGCCTCATGCCCAGTACAGAGAGCATGTTCGGCCAATTCGGCTCTTTGTTCATTAGGGACGAGCTTCAGTTCCACCTGGCGCATGTACCACATGGCTTGATAGGTAAGAAAAGCAACGTGCCTGCCACTCATAGGTTTACCCTCTAACAGCTTTAGCCCGGCATCAACGTAGGAGTGTATCTCCTGCATATCTGGGAAGAGGTTGAACAAGCCGAGCCAGCGTGTTCCTGATTCTGCCAGGCGATCATACAGGTAAAGCAGGTCCGTGCCTTCCGCTTGCAACTCTTCTGCCTTCATGAGTTGCAGCGCCTGACGATACTCTTGCCAGGCCTCGTCGAAGTTGGCACGTTGCGTGTAGGCATCCCCCAATTTGATATGCATATCAGCCAGCGTTTGTTTGTCTGCATCACTTTCAACCAATAACTCAAGTACCTCACTATAGGCCTGGATGGCACGAATAGTGTGATAACTATGAAAAGCCTGGTCGCCCGCCATCGTGAGATAGGCGATCGTGCGCTTGCGCAATTCGGATCGGGTCAGGCGCACGGGAGGGAGAGAAGAGTCAAGCACATCACCAGGGGCGGGAAGGAGTGATGCCGACCAGGTAGCCAGGGCTTGCTGGTAGTGGTAGGTGAGCAGTTCCACGAAGGCCTCGGTGTTGCCCGCGGTCTTTTCTTCTAACCAGAGCGCCAGCCGGGCATGTTCCTGAGAACGGCGCATACGCGGGATGTTGTTATAGGCAACATCGCGGATCAGGATGTGCTTGAAGGTGAAAACGCGATCGTGCTCCACCGGACTACGCCCGAGTTCCTCACTCTCGACGATGAAGTCGCGTTGGACCAGCGAATCGAGCGCGTGCAGGACGGTATCGCTGGTCAGGTCGGCGGCGAGTTCAAGGAGTCCTGCGAGCCAGAAGGTACGACCGATGATGGATGCATGCTGAAGAACACGCTTCTCGGTATTGCTCAGCAGGTCGATGCGCGCGGCAAGCACTCCTTGAACCGTGTCGGGCACGCGAGGAAGTGGAAAGGCGTAGTGTAGATCAATGAACGTTTCTTGCGGCGGCGTAGCAGGGCTGGCCAGTTCGCTGAGAAGCGCTTCATTCTGGTCCCCAACGCGCCAATAACCTTCTTCTGTACGCACCAACACTCCCTGGTCGATGAGCATACGCACGATTTCTTCGACGAAGAAGGGATTGCCTTCGGCTCGGCTCAGGATGGTACGACGCAAGACATCAGGAAGATCTTGTGTATTCAACAGTGCATCGACCAGTTCGCTGCTCTCCACATCCGAGAGTGTCTCCAAGGCGATGGTAGTAAAATTGCGCCTGCCACCTCCCCAACTGCGTCGCCGTTCAAGGAAATCGGGGCGAGCCGGGCAGAGGAACAAAACAGGCACATTGGCGATGCGCTCCGTCAAATATTCGACCAGGTCTAGGAGCACTTCATCTGCCCACTGGAGGTCATCTATCACCAGGATGAGTGGTTGTTGCTCTGCCAGTGCCTCCAGAAAAATACGCCAGGCACGCAAGAGTGCCATGCGTTGGCTACTCTGTTCGGTATCTTTGCTGAGTTTGCCGCGTTGGGCCTCCCGTTCTCGTCTGTCCAGGTAGTTCTGTTCACTGGTATTGCCTCTGCCGATCGTTGCTGAAATGGCGCTGGTGCTGGCGGAGATGGTACTGACAATCTTGCTCAGTTCCTCTTTACGCAGGCGCTCACTGCTTTGGGTATCTGTCGTACTGCTAAAATCTCTACCGATGCCGCGTGCAATAGCGCTGACGATCTCCTCGGGGTCCTCGTGGCGCCTGGCCCTGGCGAGTGTATCTCGCACAAACTCGGCAAAGCGGTCCGCCAACGTACTTCCATCTTCGCCATCCTGTATACTGAGCAAGGAACGGAGCATTTCGACGAGAGGCCGGTAGGTGATACCCTCACCATAGGGAGGGCAGCGACCTTCGAGCACTCGCGGGGAGACCAGGCCGCGACCAGCTGAGGCGCTTTTGACGGCATCCTGTTCACGGGTAATAAATTCACGGATCAGGCGGGATTTTCCAATTCCTGGCGCACCGAGCAGGGTGATCAGGTGTGGATGTTGTTCGGCCTGAACACGTGCATAGGTTGCATGTATCAGCGTAAGTTCTAACGAACGGCCAATGAGCGGAGCTTGTAGTCCGGTGATGCCTCGTGGATGTTGCGTTACAGTAGATGCACGCTTGTGGAGATCGATGACGACCCAGGCGGGGATTGGTTCCGCCTTGCCCTTGAGACGCAAAGGAGCCATGGGACGGAAATCGAACACTTCTCGTGTGGCAAGGTAAGTACGCTCCCCAACGAGAATCGTATCGGGCGCGGCCACCTGTTGCAGTCGGGCAGCAACGTTGACAGCATCACCTGTGATGAGAAAATCGTGTCCGGCGGCCTGGACGTTTTCTGGGGCAGCGACTTCGCCGGTGTTGATGCCAATGCGCATTTGCAATTGCGTCGCCTCGGCATCCTGTCTTTGTCGTTGCTGGTTGAAGTCGGCAAGGGCCTTCTGCATATCGAGTGCGGCGCGTATGGCGCGGTCAGGATCATCTTCATGAGCGACCGGCGCTCCAAAGATGGCCATGACGGCATCGCCGATATATTTCTCTACAGTTCCTCCATGGCGTCGTATCTGTTCGGTCATGAGGTTGAAGTAGCCGGTCAGGATAGCGCGCATATCTTCAGGGTCCAGGCGGTCCGCCAGTGGTGTCGAGCCGATGATATCAGCGAACATGATGGTGACGACACGCCTTTCCTCTGGCAGTGTCAGCCTACGGTCATTGTTGGTAGATGCCAGGGATGGTGCAGTCGATGCCACAGATAGCAATGGTTGTGTAGGCTCTCCCTTTCGGGCTAACGCTGTGCCACATTCGATACAAAATTTAGCCATAGGTTGGCTGACCGTGCCACAATTCGGACAAATGGCCAGGCGCTTGCCGCATTCCAGGCAGAACTTCGCTTCTGGTGGATTGACGGTTCGACAGTTTGGACAACGCATATGCAAAGAATCCTATTTGGGTTTTGCTATTATCCTATGGTTGAGTGCCTCTTTTGTATTGTACAACGCGGGAAGGGAAAAGGACTATATGCTTGACGAGCGCAGCAAATTTGCGTATTATGAGGATTGTTAAGGAAGGGGAGAGCATCATGCAACCAGATTTTCGGGTGGAGAGTCGCAGTTATGACCAGATGATCCGTGGGTCATGGCAAGGATATCGACTTGATGCAACGGTAGCATTGAGTCACGAAAAGGTAGCAGAAACGGCGAGCGACTGTGTACGCCTCTGGCTTCCCAAGGGCACGCAGATGCGCTGGTCAACGCGACCGCGCCCACTAGGACATAATTGCTTACAGTTTTTCTGGCCCCAACGTTGGTATATGCTCAGTGCTTTTTACGATGGGCCTGAACTCCTCCATACCTATGCGAACATTATTCAACCTGCCACTATTGGGCTTGATCGCCTATACTACACCGATCTTGATCTGAGCATTCTGGTTGAGCCAGACCTGAGCTACGAGGTATTGACGCAGGCGGAGTTTGAACAGTCAGCCGAGACCCTGGGGTATAGTGAAGAGACTCGCATCGGGGGTTTGATGGCGCTACGCACACTCACCAGTTCTATTCAGCTCGGTGTGGGTCTCTTTGCAATCATCCCCCAACGGTTGAGCCAGACAGAGTTTCACTTGACGAAGTGCCACCAGGTTTGAGAAAAGGGAGCGGACATCTCATGCCCAAACGTATTGATCATGTTGCCATCATCGTGCGCAACATCGAACAGGCCCTCGTCTTTTATCGAGATACATTGGGCATTATGCCGAGTGAGATCAAAGAGGTACCGACGGAACAGGTACGCATTGCCTTTCTCCCCATGGGTGACCCTGGCGGCAGTGAGATTGAACTGGTCGAGCCGACCAATCCTGACTCTAGCCTGGCGAAGTCCCTGGAGAAGCGCGGTGAGGGCTTGCACCATATCTGCCTGGAGGTAGACGATATCGATGCCGCCCTTGCCGATATGCAGGCGAAGGGTGCTCCGGTACTGGATAAGCAGCCGCGTATCGCTGCCGAGGGACGCGCCATTTTTCTCCATCCCAAAGGGACGAACGGGGTGCTGTTGGAGTTGGTGGAGAGGGATAAATCTACCAGGCTAGATATCTAGCCTGGTAGAGATTACCATCACAGTGGAATATTCCCATGCTTCTTAGGCGGGTTGGAGTCCCGCTTATTTTTCAGCATGTCCAGTGCCGTGATGAGCTTGAAACGGGTAGAGCGCGGTTCAATTATCTCATCAATGTAACCGCGAGCGGCGGCGATGTAGGGATTGTTGAACTTCTCTATGTATTCCGCGATCAACTCTTTGCGCCGCTTTTCGGGGTCAGCAGCCCGGTCAATCTCGTCCTTGAAGAGGATATTGACTGCGCCATCCGCGCCCATCACAGCGATCTCTGCTGTGGGCCAGGCATAGTTGATATCGCCGCGCACATGTTTGCTATTCATCACATCGTATGCGCCACCATAGGCCTTACGAGTAATCACAGTGATCTTTGGCACGGTCGCCTCACAGTAGGCATAGAGCAGCTTGGCCCCGTGACGGATGATGCCGTTATGCTCCTGGCTTACGCCGGGTAGGAATCCGGGCACATCCACAAACGTAATGAGGGGGATATTGAAGCAATCGCAGAAGCGTACAAAGCGTGCCCCCTTATCCGATGAGTTGATATCAAGCGATCCAGCAAGCGCGCCGGGCTGCTGTGCGACGATGCCGACAGAGCGACCGTCCAGACGAGCGAAACCGACAATGATATTCGTGGCAAAATACTCCTGCACCTCGAAGAAGTCGCCATCATCGACGATATGGCGTATCACTGCTTTCATGTCATAGGGCTTGTTGGGATTGTCGGGGACGATGGTATCAAGGGCCTCCTCAGCCCGCGAGGGCGAGTCAAGCGGGGTAATTCTTGGTGGGTCATCGACGTTGTTCGACGGAATGTAGCTGATGAGGCGACGAATCATGCGGATGCAATCGGGTTCGGTGGCACTGGAAAAATGAGCGACGCCACTGATGCTATTATGAACCATCGCGCCACCTAACTCTTCAAAGGTCACATCTTCGTGGGTGACGGTTTTGAGCACGTCGGGGCCTGTGATGAACATATAGCTGGTATGCTCCACCATAAAAATAAAGTCGGTGATGGCCGGAGAATAGACTGCGCCACCTGCGCACGGTCCCATGATGGCAGATATCTGCGGTACCACGCCGGAAGCCAGCGTGTTGCGCAGGAAAATATCGGCGTAAGCGCCCAGGCTGACGACTCCTTCTTGAATACGTGCTCCGCCAGAGTCATTGAGGCCGATGACTGGCGCACCGTTCTTCATGGCGTGGTCCATGATCTTGCAGATCTTCTCCGAGTGCGCCTCAGAGAGCGATCCGCCAAAGACGGTGAAATCCTGTGAGAAGACGTAGACCAGGCGACCATCGATTTGACCGTAGCCGGTGACGACTCCATCGCCAGGTATTTTCTGCTCGTTGAGGCCAAAGTCTGTGGAGCGATGCGTCACGAACATGTCCAGTTCATTGAATGTGCCTGGGTCCAATAAGAGGTCGAGCCGTTCGCGTGCTGTGAGTTTGCCTTTTTTGTGTTGTGCGTCGATGCGCTTTTTGCCACCGCCCAGCATGGCCACTTCTTTTAATCTGCGAAGTTCTGCAACTTTCTCTTGTGTTCCTTTGAATTCTGAGGACTCAGGTGAGCTACGTTCGCTTGCGGTCATTGTTTTTTTCTCCGTCGATATGCTGAGGAACGTAATTGGCTACGTGAGGCAGTATAGCACGCGGGCTGGGGAGGTGTCTAATGGAGGATAGATGGCGAGGGACACTCCTTGCGGTTGCCCAGGATTCATGCAAGGAGTGCCAGGTCTGCCTTACTTACGTCACAGGCAACAATCGACCGCTTCTTACATCATAGATGAAACCGCTGACCTCTATGTTCTTTGGAATGAGCGGTGAGTTCTTAATGGTGGCCACATCATCGCGAACGGACTGCTCCAGGTCTTTGAAGGGCAGGAAGTCGATGTGGTCGGCGTTGGCACCGAGCTCCTGCCTCACCTTTGTGCGTAAGTCTTCATTGCTGAAGGTGAGCATGCCACAGTCGGTGTGGTGAATGACGACTACGGTGTTGGTGCCGAGCAATTGCTGGGAAATCACCAGCGAGCGAAGCGCGTCCTCGCTCGCTCGCCCACCCGCATTGCGAATGACATGAGCATCGCCTAGCTCTAGACCGAGGAAACGAGCCGGGTGCAGGCGTGCGTCCATGCACGTCAGTACGACTACCCGGCGAGCAGGAGGCATGGGCAGATGCCCTTCCTCGAACGTTGACGCGTAAGCGTCATTAGCCTTAAGAAATTCCTGAACGATTGCCATGGTTATCCCCTTGTCCTGCCTTTCTCCACATCCGAAGATGTGTTGATTACGGTATGAAGGTGGCACGTGGTATCCCTCTGACACCACCAGCGTCCCATCCTCATGCAATACACCGCACGTCAGTCACCCGACGTGTGTGGCCCCAGCCGGGCAAGGAACCGCTGGTAGATGTTAACCGCGCTGTTCTCATCACGGTCCATCACTAAGCCGCAGTTCTCACAGCGATACGTGCGTTGCCAGAGTGGCATAGCTTTCTTCCGCTTGCACATATGACACGTCTTGGTCGTATCGCGTTCATCGATAAGATGCAGTTCTTTCCCAACGTGCAAACACTTGTACTCCAGCATCTGCACAAAGCTGTAGAGCCCCCAATCATTATACACCATGCGGTTGCGGATCTGCCGCTTCCGCCTGTCTTTGGGAGTCTCGTTCTCTTGTTTTTTCATGACCACCTGCCGTTGAGAAAGATCGCCAATCACCACAGCCCTTTCAGCTTTCTGGCCCGTTCTCTGCTTTAGAGTTCTGTCCCGATTCGCTATATTTCAGTGTGGTGAGATATGTTTTCCAAAACAGTTGGCAGGGGGCGAGGGATCCTGTTTTGTGGTGCTGCGTGTGGACGGCGTCCACACGCAGCACCACAAAACATGTGTCTTCCCCACAGGGGAAGTGAGCAGGCAAGTGGCTTCTTTCGAAAAGCCTTGGAGATTCAGGACTGCTGGTTTGCGCTCGTGAACAGAGCGATGCGGTTCCCAGCGGGGTCGGCGAAGATGGCAAACCAGCCAACTTGCGGAATCTCGGTTTTGGGTTGCAGGGTTTTGCCGCCGAGCGCTGCCACTTCGGCAAGTGTGGCGTTGATGTCATCGGTCGAGACGTAGATCAGTACTTCACCAGGCTTGTAGCCCATCTGGTCTCCTATCTTGACGAAGCCACCACCAGGACCGGGGTCCGCCTGGAACATGTGGTAGTCGAAGGAAGGATCGACTTGAATCTTCCAGCCGAAGAGGTCTGCGTAGAACTTACTCGCTGCAGCGGGGTCACTGGCCGGAATTTCGACGTGGACGATGGAATGGTTTGACATGGGATTTCCTCCTTTTTGTCTCAACAGTTGAATGAGTTGACGTGATGTGCGAAGTTCCGTCTAGAGTATAGAATATAAGTTCTAAGCTGTCAAGAGGAGTAGGAATAAAGGGTGAGCCTCGGGTTTCTTCTTTTCGAGACTCCTCACTGCCTGCGGCAGTTCGCAGGAGGTTGGTGGTGAATGCAGGTTTGGCCGCCTGCGGCGGCCAAACCTGCATTCACCATTAGAGTGGGCGACAGGCGGCCAAACCTGCATTCACCACCAGGGGCAAGGTCTGTTATTCACGTTCCTCATCTTCCTCCGTAATCGTATATGGAGGCACCTCAATCGGCACACGGTAGCCAGAAGCCGGATTATTGGGAGTGTCCTGGGCGGGGGTCATCAGGTCATTGGTAATGGAACGCACAAGACGCTCAATGCGATCCCAACGTGCAGGATAGCGATCAGCATAGAACTTCTCTCTCCCCTCGCCGTCGTAGACATAGAAGACGTAATCCTGGTTCTCAAAGCGGTAGTCGATCTTCGTGTATGGGATGCGCACCAGTTCTAGCACCTGCAATGTCGCACGTACGCTTGTCTGCGGAGCAACACCGGACTTGTCCTGACTCGCAATAGCAGTCTTCACCAACCCGACTGCCACCTGCCATACATCCAGCGGAACACCTTCGGGTGGAGCATCGGCATGCAACGTCTCGTTGACTTCGGCATTGTACACCAGCTCGCCACTTGCCTTCAGCAAGCGTTGTTCGGGAATGGGGCTGTTACCCACCGCCTGCGTCTGCACGCGCATATCGAAGCGGCGCAAAATCTCGCGATGGCGCACTACCCTACCTGTACCGCCACAGTTCGCACATAGAACGCTTTTCGCTCCCTGGCAACTTGTACAGACACGCTTACCATTGCCACAGGTGCAATCCATCTCCCCATTCACACAATCCGGGCAGGGAACCGTCTGCCCTTTGTTCGCCGGGTCCACATCGACCGGATTGGGGATCGGCACCCCCTGCTGGCGAATCCCCTCAAACACATCTGCGACCTTCTCATTTACCGAAGTTGCTATATGCTCAGCCTGTCTCTGGAAAAACGGCTTCTTCTCATGCTGCGCCCAATCTGCAATATAGCCACGTCCGCGACAGGTTGTGCAACGTTGCTTGGTACGCCCTTTGCAATCGGGGCAGACAATCCAGCCACGTCCCGTGCACGTTGTACACAGAGCATGTCCGCTGCCGTTACAGGTGGTGCAGGCCAATATCTCATTCAGCCCTTCCAGGCGCGTGCGGCTCGGCGGCGCTTTCAGTCCAGTCACGACAGGCAAATCATAATCCCACACCGGGAGCAACGGCTGCAGCTTCCCCAGAGGCCGACCGGTGTAGGGTTCGCTCACCGTCTCCATGCTGCGCGTCTCCCAGCGTGTCTGTAGCGTGGCTTCCCACACCTCATCGGTGCTCCAGGAGATCACATCCATGTAGGTGCCCAGATCACGCGCCACGCGCCAGTTCCCGACACTCCACATAGTCGCCAGTTGACGAATGCGCTGCTCCTCCACACTTGATGCTTTGCGCGGTACAGGCGTCGTCTGCGTCTGTTGCCAATACTCGCCTGCCTTATCCACCGCCCGCTTGAGGCGCTGCTGCGCCTCATTCGCTCCCTGTACGACTGTTCGCGTGAGGTCCTCTATGCGTTTTTCTATCTCATCTCGATTCGGTTGACTGTTTCCGGCCCCGGCGCCGGGGCCTTGTTCCCACTCATCAGCCATGGTTATTCCTCCCTGGTATAGTGTGACGACGTGTCTGTCTGCAATATATACGCTGAGGAACAAGTAGAGTTGTACTTGCCACCCGTACGCTACAGCAACGCCACGACCTCTACTTGCGCAGGCACACCGGTTACCTCAACATCATGGTCCTGAATCAAGATATCCACTTCGCTACGCATGCCAAATTCCGGCAAATAGATGCCCGGCTCCATCGAGCAGCACGTATGCGTGAGCAAGACGCGATCATCCTGCGTCTCGAAATTATCGCAGTTTGCACCGTCTCCATGGACGACCCCGGTGATACTATGGCCTGTACGGTGGATAAAATACTGCCCATACCCCGCATCTACAATGACCGCTCGCACAGCATCATCCACCTGACGACCCTCAACGCGCCTACCCGCTGCGAGCTGCTCCCGCACAAAGGCAATACCCGTATCACGCGCACGCCGGACAATCTCAAATACCTCTCGCTGGCGTGCTGGAATCTCCTCGCGAGTGCCTGCGAAAGCCATCCAGGTATAGTCAGCGATGATCGAACGAGGCTCGGGCAGGCGTCCCCAGAAGTCGAACAGGATCAAGTCACCACGCTGAATGGGGGCATGGCTACTGCTCGTCACTTCATAGTGGGGGTTGGCAGCATTCGCATTGACCGCGATATGCGGTGGATCGGGTAGAATCATCCCTTGATGCTGCAACAAGGTGATGAAACGCTGCTGCACACTGTATTCATCAAGCGCCATACCGGCACGCAAATCGTCACCCAGTGCAGCAAAGAGGGCATCTTTCGCTGCAATCAAGCGTCTGCCAGCTTCGCGATGACTCTCCATCTGTTCATCACTCAGCTGAGCCACAAAACGCTGGGCCAGATTTGCCGAACTGACCACTTCCACTCCATATGAACGCACCAATTCCAGGGTGCCGGCATCGACACGCGCGATATAGGGGATAGCGTTCAGCGGTGAATACTCCATCGCTACACGCATGCCGGGCTGTAACACTGTCCCCAGGCGCGTTTGCATCTCCCGCCAGGTCTGGAAGATCTGGCGCTCGCCTGGCAGTGCGCTCAGTACGTGCGACTCAACGGCGCTCACCAACGCGCTGGGCGTGTCCTGTGACGGGACGAAATAGAACCAGCGGCGTGTATACATGCTATCGGTAGGCAATTGCAACACCTGGTGAGCAATAGGATTGGACCTGCGAAAATCGTAAAAGAGCCACCCATCCAATCCCTCAGTACGCAGTGCCTGCTGGATTTGTTCAAGATTCATGAGATGCTCCTTCCTAAATAGGTAATCGTACCTTTTCAGGTCTCCTCTCTTCGAGACTCCTCACTGCACGTGCTCGATAAATCGGCACTCTACGGCAGTTCTCAGGGTGGTGGTGGTGAGTGCGGGCATTGCCGCCGGCGGCGGCAATGCCCGCACTCACCACCACCATATAGCAAGTCGCCGCAGGCGACGAGGAATCCTGAAGAGTTACAGGTAATCTATGGTTGTTATTGTACCATCTTCCAGTTCTCAAGAAACCAGGCTTTATCCACTTTATCCATGGTTCTCAAGATTTTTCTGGGCGAACCTGCTATACTATTCTCATAAGAATAGTTGCCAGGTGTTGTTTTGGTAGGGATTGAGAATGGATGATGAAGATACGATAAAACTACCCCAGATCAGGCAGGACTTATCTGCGCGCATTGCGGAGGGTCCGCCTTCGTCAGGCCCAACATCATCTCTCACGAAGACGCGCAAACGCAGGCCAACCTGGCGGCATATCGTGCTGATGAGCTGCCTGCTTCTCTTCTTGGGAGGAGGAACCACCGCCTATGGCTACTACTACTTCAATATACAAAAACCGCTAAGCAACATCATTCACCCGGTCAGTCGTGGCGAAGGCGAACCTGGTGTTGGCAACAACGCAACGCCCGACACCGGAGCCATCACGGGACGCACCTGGAACATCTTGCTGCTTGGGAGCGACGACGATGGCAAATACACCTTTCCCGGCGTACTCACGCAGGTCATGATGATTGTACATATTGACACTGTCAACAACAGTGTCTACCTGGTCTCCATCCCGCGTGACTCCTGGGTGTATGTGCCGGAGATTGGCGGCATGCATAAAATCGACCAGGCCTTTAAATTTGCCGCCAATCAGCATAATAGCTTCGATGATGGCGTGCGAACGGCACGCCTGACTATCGAGCAGGATTATGGTATCACGATTGATCGCTACGCCTGGATCGGATTGAGCGGTTTTGCCAAGATCATAGACACGCTCGGTGGCATCGACATCGACGTAACCCACCCTGTCGTTGATGACACCTATCCCGATGACACGCAAGCTAATTCTAACGATCCCTACGCCTTTGAGCGCCTCTACCTTGAGCCGGGTCCACAGCACCTGGACGGATTGCAGGCCTTAGCATATGTGCGTTCCCGTCATGCTGACCTGATAGGCGATATTGGCCGTACACAGCGGCAGCAGCAGATATTGGAAGCCCTCAAAAAGAAACTGAACCTGGCGAGTGTGATCTCTCATCTCCCAGAACTCATCGCAGACTTGCAAAACCAGGTCTACACTGATGTGAGTGAACAGGAGATCATCGCCTTCGCCAACTATGCCCGCACGCTTTCCGGCTCCGCGATTCAGCGTATCACGCTAGGACCAGGGGTCGGTGAGCAGAATTTTGGAGCTTATGACACGGCTTATGATCCAGCGATAGGTTCCGAGGATGTGATTATCCCGAACTGCGCCACTATTCAACCTGTGATAAACAGTATCTTTGGATTGGGCGATGCGCAGAGTTGTAATGTTAGTGGGCCTGGTTAGCCTGAATAGTTCCTCCTGTATTAAGCATATGCTACAATACAACTAAACAATCCACATGGTACCATAACAAAGGAGCCCAAGTGATCGAGCAGCGGCAGGACGAAACCTGCTATTTCCAATTCAACCATCTTTCCCAATTTCCAGAGCTCATCCAGGGCGTCTTCACGCGGCTGGGGGGCTATAGCCAGGCTCCTTATCAGAGCCTGAATGTCGCATTTAGCAGTGGCGACAACGCTGACAATGTGCTACGTAATCGCCTCCTTGCGCTGGAGGCCCTGGATGTACAGACATATCCCTGCGCCACACTCTGGCTCGTCCATGGCGCAGACGTTGCCACACTCGACAGCGTGCCATGGGAATGGCGCTTCGACCGGCCACAGCTCTCTTATAGTCCAGAACAACGAGCTGCATTCCTGGCAACCAAACCACGCTGGAAAGCTGATGCCATCATCACCAAAAAGCGCGGTGTGGCACTGGCACTGGCCTCCGCGGACTGCGTCCCTCTGATGTTCTACGACCCCGTACAAGGTGCGCTCGGCATGGCCCACGCGGGCTGGCGCGGTACAGCGCGAGGCATCGCTCTCGCCACCGTCGATGCCATGAGTGAACAATTTGGGTGCCTGCCCAGCAATATCTACGTCGGCCTCGGCCCATCCATCGGCTCCTGCTGCTACGAGGTCGACGAGCACGTACGAGACCTCTTCCAGGGTCGGGCACAGTTCGACGATATGCCTACCACCCAGAAATATCGCAACCTGGTACGCGAGTCAGTCGTATTCTCTATGCAGCAACAATCGCTACGGCTGGACCTCTGGTATACCAATCGTAACCAGTTGCTCATGGCAGGATTGTTACCGGAACATATCGAATTGCCAGGAATCTGCACGGCATGCGATACTAACCGCTTTTTTTCTCATCGTGGTGAGCATGGCAAGACGGGGCGCTTCCCAGGAATTCTGGCGTTACGCGACCCGTAGGAGCACGAATTGCCCGACCCGGAGGCATCGCAATGGACGAAACGCAGCTAGCTACCAATATTGCTCGTGTACGCTCTACCATCGCAGAAGCGGCGCAGCAGGCTGGGCGCAGACCGGAAGAGGTCACCCTCATCGCTGTTTCAAAAACAGTCCCGGTCGAATTTGTAAGGATGGCGTATAATTTGGGGGTAACCAACTTTGGTGAAAATCGGGTGCAGGAAGCACTTCCCAAAATTGCAGAGTTTCACCCCCAGGGAGTACACTGGCAGATGATCGGGCACCTGCAGAGCAATAAAGCCAGCAAGGTCGTTGGCTCTTTCGACTGCGTACAAAGCGTAGACAGCCTGCACATTGCACAGGCACTCAACAGGCATGCTGGCGAGCAGAGCAAACGCCTTCCCGTGCTACTGCAGGTCGATGTTTCAGGGGAAACGAGCAAGGAAGGCATGTCAAGTGGTGAGGCAGTACAGTTGGCGCGCCAAATAATCGCTTTGCCTCATCTCGAAGTACAGGGGCTCATGACCATCGCGCCACTAGTAGATGATCCAGAAACGGTGCGACCTGTTTTTCGCAACCTACGCGCATTGCGAGATCGGCTCCGTGTCGAGCTGCCAGGATGTTCATGGCAACATCTCTCAATGGGTATGACCGATGATTACCGCATAGCTATCGCAGAAGGAGCAACCATCGTCCGCATTGGACGGGCGATTTTTGGCGAGCGTGTTTACTAATTTCAGTACCCGTAGCTCCCCGATTTATCGCGGGAGTCGTGAAAGGATATTGCTCCTGCCACCCCGGGAGGAAAAGTATACACATCAAACCCTCAAAGGTCAAGTGCAAATGCACTAAGGAGACTTTCAATGAACCTTGATGACATACTGCTTGGTCGCCGTATCCGTCAGAATCATGCCCTGGAGCATGCGACCATTACCATTCTCAGCGGCATGATCCCCCACCTGAGCGTCAGTGCCCGTTCTAATTCCAACGGCTTCATCATCTTTGGTGACGTCGATCTCGGCCAACTACGGCGTGCAGCAGACGAAGCCCTGCGGCGCTTGCAGGCTGGCGAAGCGGAACTCGCTATCCACCCCAACTGCGGCACCAACCTCGCTGTTGGCATCTCGCTCATGACCCTTGGCACGATGCTGGGCATGGCCTCCAGCCATACACGCACGCGCGTCGCCTCGGCTGCTGCTTCTTCCATCGCCGGATTGGTGGCCGCTCGTCCACTAGGCGAGTTCGTACAGAAACATTTCACGACGCTGCCCGACCTGCAGGGCGTGCGCATCACCGAGATCTTCCGTCGCAAACTGTTTGGCTTCACCGTCGTTGAAGTCCGTACTGTTCAGGAGTAATGCAATGTTTGGTTTCCCTTTACCTATCGTAACCTGGCTTGTCAGCTATGGCATCGGCTTTATTCTCCTGGCCATGTTTATACGTGCAATACTTTCCTGGTTCCGCCTTGATGAGCGTTTTGCCTTCGTACGCTTCCTGGCACGTATCACTGACCCGTTCATTAGTCCCATACGCCATTTTGTGAAACCCGTATGGATTATTGACCTGTCGTGGATCATTGCATTCTTCCTGCTGAGTACGATCAGAATACTCCTGCTGCAGGCTCTGCCTCCGGGCTGGTAAAACCCGTGCGTATCAGTGTACGTGTCACGCCGCGCAGCAGCAAGAATACTGTAGAGTGGACACCAGGCGGGCTCCAGGTGCGTCTAACCGCTCCACCCGTGGATGGAGGCGCTAACGAGGCGCTGATTGCGTTGCTGGCGGAGCGTCTGGGCGTAGCTAAACGCGATATTCGCGTTGTGCGTGGGGCGACGAGCAGGCAGAAGATGGTGGAGATTGTTGGGATGACGCTAGAAACTGTGGAGCAGAAAATAAGATAGATGACATGACGAGAAACGCTCCGCTTTCTCGTCATGTCATCTATCTTAACTGCATCTTCCCACCAGGACGCACCCCTGCAGCGACACCTCATGAATGCGCCCCAGGGCATCGACGGCTAAGACGACGAACGGCTTGTTGATGGGATCGCCATTGCTACCAAAGGCGATCGGCCCACTCACCCCTTGCAAGGTCTGCGCTCCGGTAATCTGCCTCAAGCTTTGCAGCACATCATTGGGCGTCAGACTGCTCTTGCCTGCGTTCAGAGCAATCTTACTGGCCGTCAATAGCGCCAATGTTGCGTCATACGAGAGCATCACATCACTGGAAGGGCGGGTGTAGCCATACTTCCCTCCGGGTTGCTGCCCACCGGGGTTGAACGCATTGCTGTAATCAGCAAAAAATGGCGGCTTTAGGGCTGCGAAACCAGCAACATCCCACTCATCTGGATAGGCAAACGCCGTGAAGCGCAAACGGGTGAAGTTCGCATGGGCACTGGTTGGGTAGCCATGCACTTCATAGAGGGCATCGCCACCCAACACTTGCAGATTGGCAAACGGACCCGATGTCGGCAGGTTGGTCAACAACACACTAATATCGCTGGCATACCCTGAGAAGTAGATGGCATCCGGGTTATGACTCAGTGCGTCTTGCAAGAGCGAGGGCAGCATGCCCTGTCCCTGTCCTCCCACCGTATAGTTCTCCGTCACCACGACCTGGTTGCCATCCGCTACAAACTGCTGCCTGAAATCACTGGCCAGGCTACTGCTGTAAGCATCTGCTGGATCAACAAACAGGGCTACGTTCCTGGCATGCAGGACTTGCTCGGCATAGTGAGCCCCTGCGATGGCTTGCCCCTTGTTCGAGGGAGCTACGCGGAAAAAGTAGGGGGATATGCCTGTCAGCGAGTCACTTGATGCCGTCTGTGAGACCATGGGGATGTGCGCCCTGGCCAGCACGCCAATGACACTGAGTGCACGCGAACTGAAGGGCCAGCCCATTACGCCCACGATCGTATGGTCTTGCTGTGCTGCCTGTACAGTCTGCTGCGCCACCGTCGTGGCATATGTCGCTTGATTGCCAGAACTGGCAATCAGCAGCCGCACCTGCACATTGTTAGGCAGTTTATGCCCATCATTAAACTCCTTTTGCGCCACATAAGCACCCTGCAGATCATCCTGTCCCACACCCACATTATCGCCTGTCAGCATGGTACCCACCACCAGGGTGATGTAGGGGTTACCGGAAGCCAACACACGTTGATCCTCCAGGTAGATGAGCGCCTCGGCATCGTTGGTATCCTGCTGGAGACCCGATTGCCACAGCGACTCGGCCCCACTGACATCGCCCGCTTTGAGTTTCTCGGCGGCCTGCGTCTTGAAACGGCCATCGGGTCGGTTGGTATCAAAGGCGAAGGTCCCATCGCTGATGCCGATAGACTCTCCATCGGGCGCTTTGCTCACGCCTATCCCATTGGGCAACGCCGGCGTTGCCGTGGCAGTGCCACCCGAACTTCCCCCAGGAGGATGAATGAGGTTGCGAGCGGCATAGGCACCGATACCAGCAAGCAGCAGCAAGGCCAATAAAACAAGCAGCACCACACGCCCAACAACGCTCCTACGCCGCTGCCGCACTGGCTGCGGTTGCGGAAACGGCCCAAATGGTCCCGACTGCTGCTGCAACGGATAGGTTGGCAGAGGTGTTAGAGGTTGCTGGATTGGCGGTGGCGGCGCTGCCTGGTTTACTATCGTTGGCTGATTTGTGATGGTTGGTGGGTTAGCAAGTGTCGGGGCATTTGTTACACTGCCCGCTTCCGTCGTGCTGATTGTGCCTAGTGTATAGGTACCTGAGCTACTCAGCAAACCAAAGCGGTTCAGCAAGATATCATGGATATCCTGTTTCATCGCAGCGGCGCTCTGATAGCGTTGGTTGATGTCATTGGTCAGTGCACGAGTCAGCACCTGCTCGATCTCTGGCGAGAGCTGCGGATTGAGCGTGCGCACAGGCGGGTAGGCAAACGGTGGATAATCGCGCGGATCGCGGTTCGTCAACAGATGATGTAAGGTCGCTGCCAACGCGTACAAATCCGAGCGTGGATCAGCATTGCCCTGATATTGTTCAGGGGGTGCATAGCCAGGCGTGCCCAACGCAGTGGTCTGTTTGCGCTGTGCATTTTTAACGGTATCGACACGCGCAATGCCAAAATCGACGAGGTGAGCACGCCTATCTTTGGCACCAATGATGATATTGGCAGGCTTAATGTCTCGGTGCACGATGGGTGGTGTCTGCTGCGACAGGTAATCGAGGATATCCAACACCTCCCAGGCGTACCCCAGCGCATCGCGTTCCTTCATCGGCCGGTTAGTACGATCCAAACGCTCTTCCAGCGTCTCCCCATCCACGTATTCCTGCACCATGAAGTAGCGCGTCCCTTCCTGGAAATGATCGGTCACATTCGGCACCAACGGATGATCGATGTGCGCCAAGAGCGCTACTTCTCGCTTAAAGTTTCGTATGTCTTCCTGTAGCTTGGCCGGGTCGGTATTGTCAGAGATCAATTCTTTGATGACCACAGACTTGCCATCCAGGCGCAGATCAGTCGCCAGCAACGCTGCTCCCGTCCCACCCTGGCCGAGCACCTTTTTGATTACGTAGCGCCCACCCTCCAAACGCGAGCCAGGGGTAAGAGAAGATGAATTACCGAGGGTACTCATGATACAGCTCCTCCAAAGTTCCTTCCCCGACAGTTAACTACAAGGACCAACCAGCAAACACCCTTCCAGACGCTCTTCATGAATCCTCCCCAGGGAATCGACAGCCAAGACGACAAATGGCTTGTTGATGGGGTCGCCATTGCTGCCAAAGGAGATCGGCCCACTCACCCCTTGCAAGGTCTGCGCTCCGGTGATCTGCCTCAAGCCTTGCAACACATCATTGGGCGTCAGACTACTCTTCCCTGGATTCAGAGAGATCTTACTCGCTGTTAACAGCGCCAATGTCGCGTCATACGAGAGCATCACATCACTGGAAGGACGAGTATAGCCATACTTCCCTCCGGGTTGTTGCCCATTGGGATTGAACGCATCGCTATAGGCGTTGAAAAACGCGGGTTTCTGCGCTTTCAAACTCGGGTTATCCCACTGATCTGGATAGGCAAAGGAGGTGAAGTGCAAACGGGTGAAGTTCGCACGTGCACTGCTGGCATAGCCATGCACTTCGTAGAGGGCATCACCGCCCAACACTTGCAGATTGGCAAATGGACCCGAGGTCGGCAGATTGGTCAACAATACACTAATGTCACTGGCATAGCCCGAGAAGTAGATCAAATCAGGATGGTGATTCAGTGCATCTTGCAAGAGCGTGGGCAGCATGCCCTGGCCCTGGGTTCCCACCGTGTAGGTCTCTGTCACCACGACCTGGTTGCCATCCGCCACAAACTGCTGCTTGAAATCAGTAGCCAGGCTACTGCTGTAGGCATTAGCAGGATCAACAAACAGGGCTACGTTCCTGGCATGCAGGACTTGCTCGGCATAGTGAGCTCCTGCGATGGCTTGCCCTTTATTGGATGGAGCCACACGGAAAAAGTAGGAGGATATTCCCGTCAATTGGTCACTGGAGGCTGTTTGTGAAACCATGGGAATATGGGCCGTGGCTAGCACACCGACAGCATCTAACGCATTCGCACTGAAAGGCCAGCCCATCACTCCTACAATTGTGTGGTCGTGCTGGGCCGCCTGTACAATCTGCTGCGCCACCATCGTGGCATACTGCGACGAATTGCCGGAGCTGGCAATCAGCAGCCGCACTTGCACATTGTTAGGCAGTTTATGACCATCATTAAACTCCTTTTGCGCCACATAGGCCCCCTGCAGATCATCCTGTCCCACACCCACATTATCGCCTGTCAGCATGGTACCCACCACCAGCGTGATGTACGGAGCGCCAGAGGCCAGCACATGTTGATCCTCCAGATAGATGAGCGCTTCGGCATCATTGGTATCGGTTGCCAATCCCGACTGCCATAGTGACTCGGCCCCACTGACATCGCCCGCTTTGAGTTTATCGGCGGCCTGCGTTTTGAATCGGCCATCGGGTCGGTTAGTGTCAAAGGCGAAGGTCCCATCGCTAATGCCGATAGACTCTCCATCGGGCGCTTTGCTCACTCCAATCCCATTGGGCAATGCCGTGGGCGCCGCCGTGGTCGTGACACCCGGGCTGCTAGCGGGATTGCTGGCAGGAGTGCCAACACGATTGAAGGCATAAAAGACAAAGCCAAAAATCAGCGCAAGGGCCACTATAAACAGAATAAAAATGCGCCCAACATTGCTGCCACCTTGCGGACGCGGTGGCTGTTGTGTCTGTTGCCTACCCGCACCGACAGGCGCAAAAGGACTGTGCGGCGGAGGAAGAGGACTCATCGGCGGCGGCATAGGAGATGGTCGCTGTCCCGTCTGTCTGCTTGCTATCGTTGATATCCCCCCCAGCGTAATTGGGCCAGAGGTTCCCATCGTGTAACTGCCTGTGTTCCCTGAGACTCCAAAGCGATCCAGCAAAATACCATCGATATCTTGCTTCATCTCAGCCGCGCTCTGGTAGCGTTGGTTGATATTGATATTCAATGCATGAATCAGCACCTGCTCAATCTCTGGCGACAGCCGAGGATTCAGCGTGCGTACGGGCGGATAGGCGAACGGCGGGTAGTTGCTCGGATCACGGTTCGTCAATAAGTAGTGCAGCGTCGCCGCCAGTGCATACAGGTCCGAGCGTGGATCGGCGTTCCCTTGATATTGCTCAGGGGGCGCATAGCCTTGCGTGCCTAATGCCGAGGTTTGCTTGCGCTGGACATTGCGAGCGATATCGGCACGAGCGATGCCAAAATCGACGAGGTGAGCTCGCTTGTCCTTGGCACCAATGATGATATTGGCAGGCTTAATGTCCCGGTGCACGATGGGTGGTGTCTGCTGTGACAGGTAATCGAGGATATCGAGTACTTGTGAGGCATAGTTCAAGGCCTCCTGCTCTGCCATTGGCTGATTGAGACGAGTCATGCGATCTTCCAGCGTCTCCCCCTCCACGTATTCCTGCACCATGAAGTAGTGCGTCCCTTCCTGGAAATGATCGGTCACATTCGGCACCAGCGGATGATCAATCCTTGCTAGTGTCTCGACCTCACGTTCAAAATTGCGCACATCCTCCTGGCGCCTGACCGGGTCAGTATTGTCAGAGATCAATTCCTTGATCACGACCGATTTGCCAGCCACACGCATATCGGTGGCCAGCAATGCTGCTCCCATCCCGCCCTGACCAAGCACCTTTTTGATCATGTAGCGCCCACCCTCCAAACTCCCACCGGGTGTGAGGGAACGGGAAACACCCATGGGGCCACTGGTCGTGGTCGACACTGTATTCGAAGAGGTGGCTCCCGCTGTTGGGACCGTGCTGGAGATCACCGTTGCTGCTGCAGGAGAGGACTTCAAGTACCCGCCACAATTGTCGCAGAAATCATTGGTACTGGGATTGTCGGTACCACAATAAGGACATTTCATCTTTTCGTGCCTGCCTTCCTCAACGTAAAGAAATGCGCCGATAGTCTGCCGTTCTCAGCAATTATACGGCTTTTCTTCGTGAGAGTCGAGAGTCCAAATGCAACCACCACCTGTCGTATACATATACGTTTTTAGCAGCCAAAAGTTCAGCAGGGTTCTTAGGGAAGTAACAAAAAAACCGACGCGTGGAGCGCCGGTTCAGTAGAGGGCTTAGGGGCAGTGCCGGGATACAATCTACGGCTCAATGCCATCACAAATGCTGGCAACGAAGCGAGATGATACCCGGCGCAAAATGATTCGCCTTCTGCAAATACTCTTGCTCATTCGCCTCTATCATCAGCTTATGCATCACCACCACATCGCCATCAGGCAACGGCTCCGCAGGTTGCAGACACAGCTCCATCACTGCACACCCTCTCTCATACACCTTGACCAAGCCACCAGCACCCGGAATGCGATAGACACGACTGTCTATCGAAGGGCTAAGAACTTCAAGGTATCCGAACTTGATCAGTTGCTGGTACTGGCCTTCCGTCAGCATTTCCCGTAGCAGAGCCTTAGCGCGGCTCTCCGCAGACAAATGTTCACTCACCGACTCGCGCAGACGACTCACGCGACCATCTGGTGACTGCGAAAGGTAGTAAATGGCCAGCAGCAGGAACAGTAGCCAGATACCCAGAAACAGGCTGAGCGCTTCTAACGTCATAGCCGTTTACGCTCCTCCTTTCCTTATCCCCCCACGACCCGCGGGACCATCACAATCTGCTCGGCAGTGCGATCAAACTTCTCAAGACGCTCTACAGGTTTACCAGGCTCTACTTTAAAGGCGGTAGCGCCGTGCGTGCGTTCTTCATTGAAGATGCGCTCGGCCTCGCGGACAGCCGCCAGGGCTTCAGGATCGTTTAGCGCTACTTTCCCGGGGTCCCAGACGATCCTGTCATCACCACGACGGGACATGACCCGTAGCATACCCATAATCTGTCTCCTTTTTCTGTTAAGTGTACTCCACCGAGCCCATCCCTGGTTTCTTCCCCACCTTCCCCAGTTTGTACGGTCAGAGGTGTGTATCATCATTATGACACCAGGGATAAAATGAGCATAGCATGCTTTGGGCCCCTCAGTCAAGGGTAAATGGCAATGTAAACACAAACTTGCTTCCCCCATCAGGGACACTCTCAACCCATACCTGCCCAGCGTGCAACTCTATGATTGTTTTGACCACGGCTAGTCCCAAACCCTGTCCACCAGGACGACCGCCACTGGATTGCGGCACCTGGTAAAATCGCTCAAAAATGCGTTGCTGGTATTCGGGAGCAATGCCACTGCCCGTATCGCGTATTACTACCTCTATCCACCCATGCTGCTCGTCACGCATCGTACGTGCAGCAATCGTAATACTTCCGCCTTCAGACGTACAGTGCAATGCATTACTCAAGAGATTGCGGAGCACCTGCTGCACACGGACAGCGTCCGCCTGGATAAGCGGAACATTCTCGGCTACATCGACAGTAATGGTAATGTCATTATCAATGGCACTCAGCTCCAATTGCTCAACAGCGTTGGTGATCATTTCCTCTATGCTGATCTGCTCGCGGTTCAAGCGCAGCTGTCCGGCATCGGCACGTGCCGTGAGCAGCAGGTCCTCAACCAGCGCATACAGGTGCTCACTGCCAGCACGCGCTCGCCGCATAAACTCCCGTTGCTGCTGATTGAGTTCGCCGACCATACCATCCAGCAGCAGATCGAGGTAGCCGTTGATCGCATTCAGCGGCGCACGTAGTTCATGCGTCACCAGAGAGAGAAACTTTGCCTTAACCCTGTCAGCATCGTGCATGGCAGTTACATCACGTGCCATCATCAAACACAGGGATTTACTCACAGGAGTCACGCTAAGATCGACTGAATGTGGCGATCCTTTGACCTCCCGATCAAGCTCAACAGAGGGCAAGGCCCGCCATCGTTGTAGTGCGTCATACACCATGCAGACATCGCGGCACGACTCATGCAAGCAATCTTCACGGCATCCAAGCAAATCCATACACCCCATACCTACGATTTGCTCTGGCTCCAGCCCAAAGAGACGCCCAAACGCAGGATTCACCTCAATGAAACAGGCATCCGCTCCCACGAGAGCGATGCCATCCGAGCTTGCCGCTAGAATAGCTCGCAGCAGGGAAGGTATATCTGTAATCATCACGTCCTTCTTGGGTTTAGTAGATCAGGCTTTTTAGAAACGCCAGGGAACAATCTGATAGTATCGGCATGAAGAAAAATTTCTAATGTTGGCTTTAGTATACCATTGCCTCAAAGTTCGTCGAGCGGAATGAGCAGATTGGGCTATAGAGGCAGGGTAAACGTAATACATGCACCCCCCGTCGGGGCCTTCTCCGCCCAGATGGTTCCTCCGTGCGCCTCGATGATGGCCCGCACAATCGCTAACCCCAAACCACTGCCGCCAGTAGCCACTTGCCGCGAGACATCGACACGGTAGAAGCGATCAAAGACACGTGGCAATGCTTCAGTAGGGATGCCCTCACCCGTATCGGTGACCGACACTCGTAACATATTACCAGAGGGAACCGCGTTAATGACCACCATCCCACCCGCTGGCGTGTGACGCAACGCATTGTCGCAGAGATTCGTGAACACTCGCGTCAACATATCGGCATCGACCTGTATACGGGGAAGACTATAGACAATCCCATCGCGAGGCTCCACATTCGCACGCTCAAACTCGGTAGCCAGTACAGCCAGTACCTCATCCACCAGCGTCGCCAGGCGCACTGATGTTCGCTGTGGCTGGAGCGCACCGGCTTCCACTTTTGCCATCATGTGCAGGTCTCTAACCAACCGGCGCAGGCGCAGCGTCTCGCGCACAATGATCTGCCCCGTCGCCTCATAGTCTTCGTGACTCTGATTTACTCCATCGACCAGCGATTCACCGAGGCCAGTGATGGCCGTTAAAGGAGTTGCCAGATCGTGGGTGATATTCATCACCAACTCACGCCGCCATAACTCCTGCCGACGCAGTTCATTCACGTCATATTCAAGCCGCGCTGCCATCTCATTAAAGGTTCGGGCCAATTCCCCCAACTCACCCTGTGCCCCCGTCTGGACGCGGGCACTATAGTCTCTGGAGGCCAGCACGCGGGCCGTGTTCGTCAACTTTGCCAGCGGGCGTGTAATCGTACGGGAGAAAAGGATAGCTGCCAGCCCTGCCAGCACCGCCATAACTACCGAAGCAATCAACACAAACTGGCTCGTCGTCACTAAAAATGGCGGGATGGTATTTACTAATGCTGAACGAGGCACCATGATCAGCACTCCAACCACCACCGTGTCACTCTGTCCGTTCACCCAAATGGGCAGGACCACAAACGGTTGCAGCGCAAAACCGCCTATGCCAAGATCATCACTTGTAGGAATACCTTGTTGAGCCCTGGCAACAGCAGCGCGAATCTTAGCAATTGCAGTTTGTGGTAGTCCCACAAAGGCATTGCGCGGGAAGCCCGGATAGACTCGTTGATTGTAGCGATTCAGGACAATCGGCAAATAGCCCTGGTTTTGCAGGCGCTGGCTCTTTCCTATTATGCCCGGCAAAGAAGCCATCGCAGCACTATGAAGATTTTCGCTTACGGCATAGTTTATGCCTATTTGCTGCGCGCTATCGGTGGCAATCGCGTTGAGTCGATCTCTCTGGTCGATACCATAGTTGTAAGCAAACGAGAGAACCGCCGTTAGGGCCAACACAGTGATGGCTACCAATACCACTAGCATCGAGCCTAGCGCCAATCGCCAGCGTATACTCTGCCACCAATGTAGTCGCATATCCTCTTGCTTCTGCATAGACATAGTTACCGCGCCCGTGTTCCCGTCTCGAATTTGTAGCCCACACGCCACACAGTTTTAATATAGCGCTGCTCTACGTTCGTCTCTATTTTTTTGCGCAACGCACTAATATGCACATCAATCGTGTGACCATCTCCCAGGTAGTCATAGCCCCACACTTTATTCATAAGTATCTCACGTGTGAATACCCGATTAGGCGACTGTGCCAACAAAGCTAGCAAGTCAAACTCGGTGGGCGTAAGTGCCACCTCACTACCATTTACCTCCACGCGTCGTGCTGGTAAATCAATGGTGAGACCCGGAAAACTCAACACGGCTTTTGCCGCCACCTGGCTACCTGTCGGCGGCCCACCGGCCTCGCGATCCCCGGTCCTCCTCAAGATTGCGCGCACTCTACTCAACAACTCACGCGGGCTGAAAGGCTTGACGAGATAGTCATCTGCCCCTAGATCAAGCCCACTGACACGGTCATCCAGGTCACCACGTGCAGTCAGCATGAGAATGGGCGTTTTTGACCATGAGCGAATGCGGCGACAGACCTCAAAACCATCCATGGTCGGCAGCATGATATCAAGTATGATCAGATCGGGGCGCTCCCGCGCATGCAATGCTAGCCCATCCGCGCCATCGTGCGCAGCAATCACGGTATAGCCTGCATTTCTTAAGTAAAGCTTGATGAGGTGGACAATACCTTCTTCATCCTCGATGATGAGTATTTTCTGGGACATAGGTAGCAACCTACTCTTTAATCACTATCGTCAACAGTATAGTATCACAGATTGTCGCAGAAAGATCCTTCTCTTTCCCCTTACCGGCAAATCTTGAGCAAATCTTGAACTTTTTCTCATACATTCTTCAACTTTTCGCGTTAGAATATGAGTGTTACCAGAGAGGTGACGCGACCGTAACAACTTCTAATACTTTCTCCTTTCCTCCTTCACCAGCAGAGCGGGGTGGTACAGCCAAGACCTGTACCACCCCGTTTTGTTGTGTTTTATCAATCCAGTCCGTAAAATCTCCTGGGAGTGAGCTCTCAAGGGGAGGTTTTTCGGAAAGGGTCATCGTGTCCAGAGGGACGGAGCAAGGGTGGGTGGGCAGGTATCCCTGCCTTTCACGGGTAGGTTTTTTTGGGGGGAGCCGCCTGCGAAGGACCCTGATCCGTAGGGGCGAGGGCGGTGGGGATGAGTGGAGTGGGCCTTTATGGTCGCCCGCGTAGCCCGGTATGGTTGACGACAGGGTGGGTGA
>WNFT01004042.1_pt1 | contig 26859 bp, 26 predicted proteins | sample 5400191 | NCBI WGS metagenome assembly WNFT01 (sample SAMN13153359, study PRJNA577476) | soil metagenome | isolation source: 80 cm saprolite under Madrone tree | place: USA:California | collected 2016-06-14 | reverse complement strand
GGATAGGGCGGAGATGGCGGGCGGGACGCCCGCGCTCCCAGACGCCCAGATGAGCGGCGCCGAGATGGTGATCCGGGCGCTGGCCGATCAGGGCGTCGAGCACGTGTTCGGCTATCCGGGCGGCGCGGTGCTGCCGATCTACGACGCGCTGTTCCACCAGGACAAGGTGCGCCACGTTCTGGTGCGCCATGAGCAGGGCGCCGTGCATGCGGCCGAGGGCTATGCGCGATCGACCGGCAAAGTGGGCTGCGTGCTGGTCACGTCGGGGCCGGGCGCCACCAACGCGGTCACCGGCCTCACCGATGCGCTGTGCGACTCGATTCCGCTCGTGTGCATCACCGGCCAGGTGCCGACCCACATGATCGGCAATGACGCCTTCCAGGAGTGCGATACGGTCGGCATCACGAGGCCCTGCACCAAGTACAATTACCTGGTCAAGAACATCGCCGACCTGCCGCGCGTGCTGCATGAGGCGTTCTATGTGGCTTCGAGCGGGCGGCCCGGCCCGGTGGTGGTCGATATCCCCAAGGACATCCAGTTCGCCTCCGGCGCCTACTCGCGGCCGAACGAATTTCCGCACCGCGGCTACCGGCCGAAGCTCGACGGCGACAGCGACAAGATCAAGGCGGCCGTCGCCCTGATGGGGGCGGCGAAGCGTCCGCTGTTCTACACCGGCGGCGGCGTCATCAATTCCGGGCCGGCGGCGTCGCGGCTGCTGCGCGAGTTCCTCCGCCTCACCGGCTTTCCGGTGACTTCGACCCTGATGGGGCTCGGCGCGGTCCCGGCCGCCGACCCGCAATGGCTCGGCATGCTCGGCATGCACGGCACCTACGAGGCAAACCTCGCCATGCACGACTGCGACGTGATGGTGTGCGTCGGGGCGCGGTTCGACGACCGCATCACCGGACGGCTCGATGCCTTCGCGCCGCATTCGCGCAAAATCCACATCGATATCGATCCATCCTCGATCAACAAGAACATCAAGGTCGATATCGGGATCGTGGGCGACTGCGCGCACGTGCTCGACGACATGGTGCGGCTGTGGCGCGAAATGCGCGCGGCGCCGGACCGCGGCGCCCTCAAGGCGTGGTGGAGCCAGATCGAAAAATGGCGGGGGCGAAAGTCGCTGGCCTACCGGGCATCAGATGACATCATCAAGCCGCAATACGCCATCGAGCGGCTCTATGCGGCGACCCGGGACCGCGACGTCTACATCACCACCGAAGTCGGCCAGCACCAGATGTGGGCGGCGCAGTTCTTCGGCTTTCAAGAGCCGAACCACTGGATGACCTCCGGCGGGCTCGGCACCATGGGCTACGGGCTGCCGGCGGCGGTCGGGGTGCAGATGGCCCACCCGGATTCACTCGTCATCGACATTGCCGGCGAAGCCTCGGTGCTGATGACCATGCAGGAAATGTCGACCGCCGTTCAGTACCGGCTGCCGATCAAGATCTTCATCCTCAACAACCAGTACATGGGGATGGTGCGGCAGTGGCAGGAGCTGTTGCATGGCGGGCGCTATTCGGAGAGCTACACGGCGGCCTTGCCGGATTTCGTCAAGCTCGCCGAGGCCTATCACGCGGTCGGCATCCGCTGCCAGAAGCCCGCCGATCTCGACGCCGCCATTGCGGAGATGATCGAGGTGAAGCGGCCGGTGATCTTCGACTGCGTGGTCGACCCGGCGGAGAACTGTTTCCCGATGATCCCGTCGGGCCGGGCCCACAACGAGATGATCCTCGGCGACGCAGCGCAGAGCCTGGAGGATGCCATCACGGAGGAGGGGAAGGTGATGGTGTGAGCGTGTGAAGAAATCGCAAGCCCTCATCCTGAGGAGGCCGCCCTCCTGAGCTTGTCGAAGGATGGGCGGCCGTCTCGAAGGATGGCAACAGGCACTGCTGAGCCGGTGGCCATCCTTCGAGACGCGCCGCTAAGAAGCGGCGCTCCTCAGGATGAGGTCAGATTATTTGGCACGCTCTTTCGCGGGCGATGACACGCCTGCGGAGCAAGCGCACGTAACCGCACAAACGCCGCGCAACTACAGGAATGATCCCGTGAACACGACCGCGAGCACCACCCACTACCCCGCCGCCACAGTGAAAGAGGCGATCGAATCCCACACCCTCGCCGTCATCGTCGACAATGAGCCGGGCGTGCTGGCGCGCGTCATCGGCCTGTTCTCCGGACGCGGCTACAACATCGAGAGTCTCACCGTCTCGGAAACCGAGCACGAGAAGCACCTGTCGCGCATCACCATCATGACGCGCGGCACCCCGATGGTGATCGAGCAGATCAAGAACCAGCTCGACCGCATGGTGCCGGTTCATCGCGTGGTCGACATGACCATCGCGGGCCCGGCGATCGAGCGCGAGCTCGCCATGGTCAAGGTGCGGGGCGAGGGCGACAACCGGGTCGAGGCGCTGCGGCTCTCCGATGCGTTCCGGGCACGGGTGGTCGACGCCACCACGGAAAGCTTCGTGTTCGAGATCACCGGCGGGTCGGAAAAGATCGATCAGTTCATCAACCTGATGCTGCCGCTGGGCCTCGTCGAGGTGTCGCGCACCGGCATCGTGGCGATCGCGCGGGGGCCGGAGGGAATGTGAGGCGGGTCGTGTCGCAGTTTGTCCGAGCTTGCGGCGGAAGATGAATGATGGTCCAACCGATCATTGTTTACTGCCAAGTACGACGACGACTTCCGTCGGCTCCGGCTCGTGGGGCGTCAGACTGGTCCACTCCGCATCGCTCCAGTTGGCAAGATTTACCACCGTCCCTGCCGGCGCGCCCGCGTGGACACTCTCGTTCGGCTCTACGACATTCAATCCCTTGCCGTCGAGGAAGAACGTGTGGTCGCCGAACAATTCGTTCAATTTCGGAACCAGCGGATGGTCCTCGGGGATCACGTGAGCTTCAAACTGGGTCAGCGTTTGTTCGACCTGCGTGGAATTCAGTTTCATAACGGACTCCGTTCGCTTAGCTGTGGAGCGTCCGACATGGCGGTGGTCGACATCCAGCGGGCCATTTCTGCGATCCGGCCAACCTCACGATGTCGGCCCATAGCGGCTATTTGTCCGAAGGCCGAATATGCTGAATAAGTTTATCCCGAATTTCAGGGTTGTCTCGTGCCGCATCCAAAATCGATGTGTACTCCTCAACCGAGAGACCCTGTTCGGTCACGGCCTTTGTAAGCTCATTGTTCGCCTCCGCGACGATACGCTCTTTCTCGGCGGGTGCTTCCGTTTCGGCGAGGCGTTGCCGGTAGTTCCTCTGGAGACTGACGACGCGTTCCATCGCTGCCGCCGTCGCACTAAGCTTTTGATCCGACACGTCCGGTGCGGAGGTAGAAGGACCCGGCGGGGGGGATTGGGCCAGACCATTCACCGTCGGGATGGAAAGATAACATCCCGCAGTCAGGACCGCTGCGGCAAGTGATCGAGGGAACAATCGCATTTCCTTCTCCTCGCGGCTGCACCGCTGGCTTGAGACGGCTGATTCGAACCAATCTTGGATAAACATCGGCTGACCCAAGCAGTTCCAGTCGATCCGGACGGATTTGGAAATGTGGTCAGGCGCTGCTATCTTAACGTTTGACGGAAACGCCTTGCCGTTGTGTGAGGATCCGCGCATGCGCTCGAAAGGCAATCCACCGGCGGAGCACAAGTTTCGAGCAGGCGAGAGAGTGAGGCTCGCCGCAAGGGCCACGAAGTGGGGCACCGCCGAGGGCGGCTATGTGGTCACCAAGCAATTGCCCGAGCGGGACGGCGAGTTTGAATATCGGATCAAGAGCATTTCCGAACCGCACGAGCGCGTTGCGCGTGAGAGCGAGCTTGCCCGTGAGTAGCCGCCTTTCGGCTCAAGCCGCAATGCTCCACAATAGCGCTAATCGCGTTTCGGCCGATCGACTTGGCCTCGCCGCGCACTCCGCGTCGGACTGGCGGCGCAGAAAATCGTAAATCCTGATCACGCATGTACTGGCAGGTTGCCCAGCGTCCGGTTCCCAGGCGCGGGGCTTGATCTTTGAAGATGGTCGCGAGTGTGCCTCACGCGGCCCCGGCCCACTCTTCGCTATTGCCGCGGGCCTCAGATGTGATTTGGTCTTACGGATGTCGATTGACACGTGTACGGTAATGGCGTACGTAGCGCGATGCGCATCGTCAGCTTTCGTCACAGGGACCTTGAACGGCTCTGGCGACGTGATGAGGTGCGCGGAGTCGCGCGGCAACATGCGGCAAAGCTTCGCGCGATGTTGACCGCCATCGAGGAAGCCGAGAATGTTGCCGAACTGGCGACGCTTCCGGGATGGCGGCTTCACGCTCTCAAGGGTGACCGCAAAGGCATATGGAGTCTCACGGTCACGCGTAATCATCGGCTGACTTTCAGAATCGCGGGTTCAGTGGTCAGCGAGATCGACTTTGAGGACTACCATTGAGGTTGACGCCGATGAAGAACCCATCGCATCCGGGCGAGGTGTTTTACTGGAGTGTGCTGGAGCCCCTGGGCGTCAGTGTTTCAGAGGCAGCGCGTCTGCTCGGGGTGCGCCGGGCGACGCTGTCGGCAGTCGTGAATGCGAGGGCATCGCTTTCGCCTGATCTGGCTCTGCGCATCGAAAAGGCTTTTGGGCCAAAGGTCGATCTGATGTTGCGCGTCCAGGCCGCTTACGACGCAGCCCAGGTTCGCAAACGCGAAAAGCAGATAAAGGTCAAACGATACGTCGCCAATGCGGCGGCATAACGTTGTGTGTTCCATGGCCGTTCCGTGTTTATTCGATTCGCGGCCGGAAGGGCTAGACTATGTCCGAGCGTGAAATCGCCCTCGACAATGAAATCCTGCGCGGTGTCGTTGGCTCGACGACGCATGGTACTGCCATAGAAGGGCAGGATGATCGCGACGAAATGGGCGTATTTGTCGAGCCACCGGAGAATGTTTGCGGACTGGCGCCCTGCGATCACTATATCTACCGTGACCAACCGGAAGGCGTGCGCAGTCAGCCGGGCGATCTCGATCTGACAATGTACAGCCTGCGCAAGTTCTGCCGTCTTGCGGCGAAGGGCAATCCAAGCGTGATCCTTCTCCTGTGGCTGCCTTCGCACATCAGCAAGACGCAACTCGGCGTCGAACTCGTCAGGATGCGCGAAGCATTCGTCAGCAAAGAATCCGGAAACCGCTTCCTCGGTTACCTTATTGCCCAGAAAATGAAGCTCAAAGGCGAGCGTGCGCACACGGTCAATCGGCCGGAGCTTGTCGCTAAATATGGCTATGACACCAAGTTTGCGATGCATGCACTGCGACTGGGCTTTGAGGGCATCGAACTCATGACGCATCGCCGGCTCACATTGCCTGTCGCCGAGCCGAACTTGACAACACTGCGAGCGGTGCGGTCCGGTCAGATTGATCTGCAGGAGGCGTTACGGCTAATCGAGAGCGCCGAGGAACGGTTGCAGGCGCTGGTGGAGGCTTGCAGCTGGGCTGCGGACATTGACCGCATCAACCGGTTCATGGTCAGGGCGCATGTCGAACATTGGCAGTCCCGCCACCTTCTTTCGATGGCGTGGAACGAAAATTCTGCTATTCCCGGACTTGCCGGAGCGGCGCAGCGAACCTAGAAGCACCAATCACAAAACAAGCGGCCATCAGGCCCAAATGGGGTAAACAACCATGCGCGTATATTACGACCGCGACGCCGACCTGAACCTGATCAAGGGCAAGAAGGTCGCCATCGTCGGCTATGGCAGCCAGGGCCATGCCCATGCGCTTAACCTGCGCGACTCCGGTGTCACGGAAGTCGCGGTGGCGTTGCGCAAGGGCTCCCAGGGGGTCAAGAAGGCGCAAGGCGAGACGTTCAAGGTGTTCGAGGTGGCGGAAGCCGCCAAATGGGCCGACGTGGTCATGATGCTGACGCCCGACGAATTGCAGGGCGATATCTACCGCAATCACCTGCATGCCAACTTGAAGGACGGCGCCGCGCTGTTGTTCGCCCACGGCCTCAACGTGCATTTCAACCTCATCGAGCCGCGTCCCGACGTCGACGTGCTGATGATCGCCCCCAAGGGGCCCGGCCACACGGTGCGCTCTGAGTATCAGCGCGGCGCCGGGGTGCCGTGCCTGCTCGCGATCCACCGGGACGTGTCCGGCAACGCCCACGATCTCGGCCTCTCCTATGCATCCGCGATCGGCGGCGGCCGCGCCGGCATCATCGAGACCACCTTCAAGGAGGAATGCGAGACCGATCTTTTCGGCGAGCAATCGGTGCTGTGCGGCGGCCTGGTCGAGCTGATGAAGGCGGGCTACGAGACACTGGTCGAGGCCGGCTATGCACCCGAGATGGCGTATTTCGAGTGCGTCCACGAAGTAAAGCTGATCGTCGACCTCATCTATGAGGGCGGCATCGCCAACATGAACTACTCGATCTCCAACACCGCCGAATACGGCGAATATGTCTCCGGTCCGCGCGTGGTGTCGCCGGAAACCAAGGCCGAGATGAAGCGCATTCTCGGCGACATCCAGTCCGGCCGCTTCGTCAAGGACTGGATGCTGGAGAACAAGGTGAACCAGACCTCGTTCAAGGCGATGCGCACCAAGCTCGCCGAGCACCCGATCGAGCATGTCGGCGCCAAGCTGCGCGAGATGATGCCGTGGATCAAACAGCGGGCCCTGGTCGACAAGAGCCGGAATTGATCCGCCCGGGTTGCCTCTGATCCTGTGCCGATCTGGACGCGCAACGGCGGCGCCATGCGCAAAACTCGTGGCAGCCCCGTAGCCCGGATGGAGCGCAGCGTAATCCGGGGTCAGCCTATCCCGGATTACGCTGCGCTCCATCCGGGCTACGGGGCAAATCCTGACTTATAAGTCAGATGAAACGATCACAATCTTGGGTTAAGGTGCCTTTGCTTGGGATCGCTGGGCGGGTGATCGGGTCGGGCTCTGGGTCGGTTTTTCCGGCGCCAGCGAAAATTCCAGTCAGAGCGAAAGTCCAGCCACCGTACAAGGGAGGATGTCATGCGTCTCAAATTGCTGGCTACATTGATGGCGGCTCCGTTCATGCTGTTCGGCGCCTACGCCAATGCGACTGAATTCTCGGCAAAACTTGTGGGGTTCGAGGAGGTCCCGGCGGCGATCTTTTCTAAAGGCAGCGGCACGCTCGATCTGGATCTGAACAGGAAGGCCCGCACGATCACATTCAAGTTGACCTTTTCCGGCCTCTCCGCGCCGGTCACGCAATCGCACATTCACTTCGGCAAAAGGCACGCGGCCGGTGGCGTCACGGTGTTTTTCTGCACGAACCTCAGCAATGGCCCGGCGGGAACTCAGCCTTGTCCGGCCGGGGGCGGTACCGTGACCGGCACCATCACGGGCGCGAACGTGCTGGCGATCACGGCGCAGGCCATGCCGGCGGGGGATTTCGACGCGCTGGTGACTCTGCTCGAAACCCACACCGCCTACGCCAACGTCCACACCACGAACTTCCCGGCCGGCGAAATTCGCGGCCAGATTCGCCGTGGCGACAGAGACGACGACGACCACGACCACAAGTAAGGTCGCGTCGGCCGTTGCCGCTTGGCCAAAGCGGCAGCACGGCCGCGATACATTATGGGGGCCGGGTTCGCGGCCCCCTGAGTAATGGCGGACACAGTCGGGCAATGACATGAAGCAGGCACTTCGCGCCGCCGTCGCAGGGATCTGCCTGATGGCTGCGCCGGGAGCGATCCATAGCGTGCCGGCGCGACCGCCGGCCGGACTCGAGCCGGCCTGGACGGAATTCAAGTGGCCGTTTCCGGTTGACCAATGGGGTATCGGCCGGGCTTTCGTATGCAAGCCGGCGGCGTGCGGCGTCGAGGTCAACGTCTACCTGCGACCGAAGATCGGCTTCTGCAAATGCGCCACCGGCGTCGATGACGACGACGAGCTGGAGCGGGTCGGCGACCTTCCGTTGATCGACGGCAATGCCGTTGCGCTTGGCCCCGGCCATGTCGTCGAGGTCGCGTGGATGCAGGGCCGAAGTCTGGCCTATGGCGTAACGGACCCGGCGCCAGGACGTGTCCTGTCGATCGGATTCAACGACCGCTGCGACGTCTTTGTCGCTCTGGTGACGCTCGGCACGGGAGATCGGGAAGTACTGGAGCCGGCGGTGCTCGCCTTCCTCAACGGCGAGCGGGTGCAGCGCTGGGTGAAGTGGCTGCTCTTGTGAGAACGGTCCCCCCACCGTACCCTCCCCTGGGAGCGCGGGCGTCTCGCCCGCTTTGGTCGTAAAGCGGACGCATCCGGCGTTCGCCGGTCAAAGAGTGGGCGGGACGCCCGCGCTCCCAGCAGGGTGGGTGAGGAAGTGACAACCGGCGTGACCAGCGCAGTCACGACCAGCAGCAACGTGGCCGCCAGCAAGGCGGCCGCCGTGTCGGTCGCCCTGGCTGGCGTTACCGTTGCGTTCCGGCTTGCCGGCGGCGCCGTCTACACGGCGGTGCAAGACACCTCGCTCGCGGTCGGAGAGGGCGAGTTCGTCTCCATTGTGGGGCCGACGGGTTGCGGAAAATCGACGCTTCTCAATGTTGCGGCGGGGTTACTGGTGCCGTCGTCCGGACGGGTGGACGTCTTCGGCAAGGTGCTCACAGGTCTCAACCGGACTGCCGGCTACTTGTTTCAGTCCGACGCGCTGTTTCCGTGGAAGACCGCCATCGAGAACATTGCGATCAGCCTGGAGATTGGCGGCACGCCGACGGCGGACGCACGCAAGCGCGCGGAAGAATGGATGGCGCGGGTCGGACTTGCCGGCTTGGAGGCGCGCTATCCGCACATGCTTTCGGGCGGACAAAGAAAGCGCGTCGGCCTCGCCCAGGTGCTGATCCGTGATCCGCGCATCCTCCTGATGGACGAGCCGTTCGGCCCGCTCGACGCACAGACCCGCCAGATCATGGGCAACCTGCTGCTCGACCTGTGGGGCGCCGACCGCAAGGCCGTGCTGTTCGTCACCCACGACCTGGAGGAAGCGATTGCGCTCTCCGACCGCGTCGTCATCATGTCGGCGGGGCCGGCAGCCCGCATCATCGGCGATTGGAGGGTGGCGCTGCTGCGCCCGCGCGACATCGCCGAGGTGAGGCACGAAAAGGCGTTCCAGGACTTGCATCGTGAGATCTGGGCGGTACTCAAGGCAGAGGTGCTGAAGGGATACGCGTAGCCCGGATGAGGGACCGAAGCCTGGATTTCACGAACCTCATCCTGAGGAGCGCCGCATCTTGCGGCGCGTCTCGAAGGATGGCCGCTGGCTCGGCCGTGCCCGTTGCCATCCTTCGAGACGCGCGCAAGAGCGCGCTCCTCAGGATGAGGGCTGTTCAAATTGAAAACCCAACGAAGGGTTCGCTGATCGATGTCGCGCGCCAAGCTGCTCCTGCTCCAGGTCATCGTCGCCGTGGCTGCGGTGGGACTGTGGCACGTCCTGAGTACCGACGAATATCTCGGCATTGCGGTCTTGCCGCCGTTCTTCTTCTCGACCCCGGGCGACGTGGCGGCGCGGGTCGCGAAGCTGTTCGCGGGCGGTGCTGTCTGGCGGCACCTGTGGGTGACGCTCGCCGAATCGCTGCTCGCCTTTGCGATCGGCGCGACCGCGGGTGTGCTGATCGGCTTCTGGTTCGCCCGCAAGCCCGCTGTCGCGGCGGTGTTCGATCCCTACGTGAAGATGATCAACGCGTTGCCCCGCGTGGTGCTGGCGCCGATCTTCACCCTGTGGTTCGGCCTCGGCATCTGGTCCAAGGTCGCGCTCGGCGTCACGCTGGTGTTCTTCATCGTATTCTTCAATGTCTACCAGGGCGTCAAGGAGGTGAGCCCGACCGTGCTCGCCAATGCCCGCATGCTCGGCATGAACGACCGGGCGTTGATGCGCCATGTCTACTGGCCCTCCGCGCTGTCATGGATGTTCTCGTCGCTGCACACCTCTGTCGGTTTCGCGGTGGTCGGCGCCGTGGTCGGCGAATACCTCGGCTCTGCCGCCGGCCTTGGTTATCTGATCCAGCAGGCCGAAGGCATATTCGATGTCGCCGGCGTATTCGCCGGCATGCTCATCCTGGCGGCCTTCGTGCTCGTGATCGACGCGGCCGTGACCTTGGTGGAGCGACGGCTTTTGGTGTGGCGGCCGGACCGGCCGCAGACGCGGGGTTAGAGTGAGTTGGACCGCGGGCGTCCTGCCCGCTCTTCCCCACCCTACCCTCCCCCGCTTGCGGGGAGGGTAGGGTGGGGGGCGGCGGGACGCCCGCGGTCCCAGCGCGGGCCCATCCTACGGGTCCGTCACGCACGCAAAGCTCGCCGCCTCCTTCGGCGAACCCTCTCCCTTGTAGCGCGGCCACGCCGGATAGCGGCACATTGGCCGGGAAGCGGTGACGACGAAGGGCGGCTTCGCCTCCTGGGCGACCTGGACAAGCGCGTGCGGGGCAACGCCCCGATCGACCCAGTCGTCGATATCAGCGAGGAGATCGACGCCACGCGGCAGGGGCGCGCCATCGACGCTGCTGACGCCCGTGCCGCCGTGGTTTGCGCCCGCAGTGACGTAGAAGTGCACGAACTCGTCGACGGCACCTTGGCCGAGCTTGGCAACGACGCTCTTATAGTATTCGACTCCCGCGAACGGGCTTTGGGCGAAATCCGACATGTTCTCTTTCAGGATCAGCTTGCCGCCGCGCGCCGCGAAGCGGGAGAGGTCCGGATCAGTCGAATCCATCAAGGTCGAAATGCGCGCGATGCGTGCCTTGAAAGCCTCGGGCCGGAACTGGCGCGGGTCGAGATTGGGGTCGCCGGCGAGGAAATAGCGCACCGCGCCGGCGCCGAAGTACCAGGCGCGGCTCTGCTCGGCTGGCGGCGGCAGCGGGTAGACGGGCGGCTTCGGCCCGCTCGACCACGCCACCATGCCGTCAGGCTGGTCCTCGCCGCCATAGTTGTAGCCCGGATAGGACGTGACTCCGTTGGCAAGCGCAAACGGAAAGACGTAAGGCTTGCGGATCGTCTCGATGGCGGCGATCTGGGCGTCGGTGAGACAGGTCTCGCTATCGCGGCCGTCCGCGCATCGCAGTTTGTGCGGGTCAAAGACGGTCGCGCAGCTTGCGTAGCGGCTTACGATGCCGTCGGTGAGCCCGTCGCGGGCATCACAAGCCTCCATCACGGCCTTGTGCAATGTCTTCACCTTGGCGGGGCTGACCCAGCCTGGCCCCATCAGGGCGATGCCATTACGCGCGCCGGCGGCCTGCAGGCCGACCCAGTTGATCACGGGCACCACGCTGACGATGCCGTCGAAATCGGCCGGAAAGCGCTGCGCCATCGTCAGGCCTTCGCGTCCGCCCTCGGAGCCGCCATAGAAATAGACCCGCCGCGGCGCCTCGCCGTAGTGCAGCCGCGCGATTTCCACCGCCGCGTCGCGCACCTTCTTGTAGGCCGCGAAGGCGAAGTTCTCGAGCGCCTCGTCGTTGAGTGCGAAAGCCTGGATCTCCGGCAGCTTTGCGTTGTCGTGACCGGAATCCGTGCCCCAGGTGGCAAAGCCGCGCGCCACCGGCGCCAGGGTGTCGAGCGGCGCATCGCGCAGCGGATCAAGGCCGGTGATGAGCACGCCGTTGAAGCCGCCGCCGCCGTATTGCACCGCCTTGCGGTTCCAGCTCTCCGGCAGGTTGATCTCGAAGCGGATCGGCGGCGCCGCCGGGTCACGCGGGGCGATCTCGCCCAGCACCTTGCAATAGGCGACGCTCGGCTCGGCCGCCGCCGGCAAGGCCGGCATGCGCTCGATCGCGGCGGAAGTGACGCTGGCGGCGCCGCTCGCGAGGCCTATCAGCTTCGGATCGATGCTGCGGCCGGCGAGGGCCACGCATGGCACGCCCGTTTGCGCAACAGCTGCCGATGGGCCGGCGAGGGCCGCGATCAGGGTCACGACTGCGGCGGTATTGCGCCAACGCCGTTGCGATGGGCTCTCTCTGAGACCGGATTTCATTTGGCGTTTCCTCGAATTGCGTCGTTGGTTGGCAAACTGCAACTTACCACAGTCAATCCCAATCGGCTTTTTCATTTTGACTGCGTCGCATGGTAGGCTCGCTCTTCGTCACATCGTTAGCCGGAGGGCAGCGCCATGGGAAACAATGGTCGGGACCGTCGGGAATTCATTGCCACAAGCTTGTGTCTGGCCGGTACGGCGGGCCTGCTGACGTCCGCCTTGGCGTCCGGCATCGCCGCGGCGCAGTCGCCGCCACGGCCGATCCGCCGGTCGGAGCGCTACGACGACACCTTCATCACCGAGCGCAAACCGTTCAAGTGGCCCGGCAACAACACGCTCGCGATCTGGTTCGCGCCCAACGTTGAAGTCTGGCACTACGACTCCGCCTCCGGGGTCGGCATCACCCCCAATCCCACCAACCATGTGCCCGACGTCTTCAACTACGCCTGGCGGGAATATGGAATGCGGGTCGGCTTGTGGCGGATCGCCGATGTCTTCGACGAGGCGGGAGTGAAGGCGACCGTCGCGTTGAATTCGCAGGTCTGCGACGTCTACCCGAAAGCCGTCGAAGAAATGAAGAAGCGCGGCTGGGAATTCATGGGTCACGGCACCACGAACTCCACGAACCTTGCGGGCCTCAATGCCGAGGTCGAGCGCGAGACCGTGAGGGGTATCCTTAGAGCCTGACCGAAAATGAAAACGAGTCTTTTCAAGGGCTTGAATCGCGAGGCGCCCGGCGGTCGAAGCTTGCGAAGACTCGATCAATCGCGGGCTTTGCGCGGGCTGGAATCCCTTACCTCCGCATGCTAGGGCATCAGAACCCCCGATTTCACGGGCGTTATTATGAGTCAGACTCTTAGGACCATCGAGCAGGCGACCGGGAAACGGCCGCGCGGATGGCTGGGCTCGGGGCTGATCGAGACCCACAACACGCTCGACATTCTCGCCGAAGAGGGCGTGAACTATTGCGGCGACTGGAACAACGACGATCAGCCCTATCCGATGAAAGTGAAGTCGGGAAAGATGTTCGCCATCCCTTATTGCAACGAGATCAACGACATCCCGCTCTACATCCGCAAGGGCTACACGGGCGAACAGTACTTCAGGTCCGTGATCGACCAGTTCGATGCGCTCTATGCCGACAGCCGCAAGCAGCCGCGCGTCATGGGCGTTCCGCTGCATCCCATGATCTCGGGCCAACCTTTGCGGATCAAGTATCTCCAGCGCGCCATCGCGCACATGAAGGAGCATCAGGGCGTCTGGTTCGCAACCGGGAGCGAAATCATCGACGCCTATCAGAACGTGGCTTGAAGCCGCGCGTCAAACCTCAAGCGCGCTCTTGATACGCTGCCGTTCCAGGGTGGACTGGTCGCGGAAATGAGGAAGCGCGTCGAGCTCGTTCAGATCTCGGATCGGGCCCTGATCCCGTCGATGGCGCACGATCGCTTCTGCGTGCGCCTCCCCAATGCCCGGAATCTGGCGAAGCTCTGCGGCATTGGCTCGGTTGACGTTGACCCCTTTCGATTTGTGCTCATGGGGCGGCGATCGATTGTCGGCCGTCAAAATGGCGAATTGCCGCTTCACCTGCTCAAATTCTTGAGGCGGCATATCGCCGACCGACATGGGGAACGCGACTTAGCTCATCAACGCTGGTGAAAGGGCCGTTTTTTGAGCGGTAGCGCACGATTGCTTCGGCGCGGCCCGGACCGATACCCTTGATCGCCGTGAGATGAATTGCACTGGCGGTGTTCAAGTCGAGTTTTGTTGCAGCCATGGACCGACCCTCGGTTGTTCATTCTCTCCGATGCCGCCGCCGAAAAGTCGAAACGTGCAGGCCCCGACTCATCTGTAAGCACGCTCGGCTCTGTAAAGCAGCTCTCGCCCCAGGTGACCCTCGGACATCAACGAGGGGTTCAATATCGGAACTCCGCTCGCTTCTGAAAGTTGCCTCAACTCTCTTGTGCAAGGACGGCCTGCTTTCTTTCGCAAAGAAGGTCTGCTTTGTGCAGCGCGACACTTACCGACTCGTTTGCCGCGACGCCGCATCGGAACAGGGCCACGGTTGATGCGTTGGGCCTTATCGAGACATGCGGAGAGGCAAATGCTGCGAACACGCATGCCGCACGCTATCCACCCCGACCACCACCGCTTGCGGGCGAGGGTGTCGGAAAAGATGCCGGTTGCGCTCACCGTCAACGGCGTCGAGACGCGGCTCAAGGTAGCGCCGTGGACGACCTTGCTCGACGCCCTGCGCGACCATCTCGACCTGACCGGCACCAAGAAGGGTTGCGATCACGGCCAATGCGGCGCCTGTACCGTTCTGGTGGACGGGCGGCGGATCAATTCCTGCCTCACGTTCGCCGTGATGCAGGACGGCGCCCGGGTGACCACCATCGAGGGCTTGGCGGCGAACGGGGCGCTGCATGCGTTGCAGCAGGCGTTCATCGAACACGACGCGTTCCAGTGCGGCTACTGCACGCCGGGACAGATCTGCTCGGCCGCGGGCCTGATCGCCGAGGGCAGGGCGAAGAGCGCCGAGGAGATTCGCGAGCTGATGAGCGGCAACATCTGCCGTTGCGGCGCCTATCCCAACATCGTTGCGGCGATCCAGCAGGCGATGAGCCGATCATGATCGATTTCCAGTACGCCCGCGCGAACGACGTCGCCGATGCGGTGCGCCAGATGGCTGCCGATCCGACGGCGAAATTCATCGCGGGTGGCACCAACCTGATCGACCTCATGAAGGAGGATGTCGAACGCCCGTCGCGTCTGATCGACATCTCGCGGCTGCCGCTCAAGACCATTGAGCAGACGGCCGACGGCGGATTGCGGATCGGCGCGCTCGTGCCGAATTCCGACCTTGCCTATCATCCGGCGATCGAGCAACGCTATCCACTGCTCGCGAGCGCCATCCTGGCGGGCGCGTCGCAGCAGCTGCGCAACATGGCCTCGACCGGCGGCAATCTCCTGCAGCGCACCCGCTGCTACTACTTCTACGACATTGCGACGCCTTGCAATAAGCGCGAGCCCGGCAGCGGCTGCTCAGCCATCAAGGGCGTCAACCGCATTCACGCGATCCTCGGCGCCAGCAAGGCCTGCATTGCGACGCATCCCTCCGACATGTGCGTGGCGCTGGCCGTGCTCGACGCCAAGGTCCATGTAACCGGGCCGGCGCGCGAGCGCACGATTGGATTTGCAGAGTTCCACCGGCTGCCCGGGAACACGCCGCAGCGCGACACCAACCTCAATCGGGACGAGATCGTCACCGCGGTCGAGCTGCCGGCACGCGGATTTGCGTCAAATTACACCTACCTGAAACTTCGCGATCGCCTCTCCTATGCGTTCGCACTCGTCGCGATTGCGGCGGCGCTGGAGCTCGAAGGGCGCACGATCAAGGAAGCCCGCCTGGCGCTCGGCGGCGTTGCGCACAAGCCGTGGCGCGATACCGCAGCCGAAGCAGCGCTGCGCGGGCAGGCCGCCAATGAGACCGCCTTCACGCACGCGGCCGACCTGCTGCTGCGCGACGCTAAGGGCCACGCGCACAATTCCTTCAAGATCGAACTGGCCCGCCGTGGCATCGTTCGCGCATTGATGCAGGCCGCGCGAGGCACGCCGCAGTCGCAGGTCAACAAGAAGATTCTGTGAGCAGGCCAGCGGCCTTAAGGCCGTAGCCCGGATGGAGCGCAGCGTAATCCGGGATAGACCGTCCCCGGATTACGCTGCGCTCCATCCGGGCGACAAGAAACGGCAAGCCATGACCTATATCGGCACCCCGGCATCCCGCGTCGACGGCCACGCGAAAGTCACCGGTGCGGCGAAATACGCCGGCGACTTCAACACAAAAGGGCTCGCTTACGGCAGCGTCGTCACATCCCGCATCGCCAAGGGCCGAATTGCGCGCATCGATGCGAGCGAGGCCTTGCGCGTCGACGGCGTCATCGAGGTCCTCACGCACGAAAACCGGCCGCGCATGGCGAGCACCGATGCCGCCTACAAGGACGAGGTTGCTCCGGAGGGTTCGCCGTTCCGGCCGCTTTACGACGAGCGGATTCTGTTCAGCGGACAGCCGATCGCGCTGGTCGTGGCCGAGGAGTGGGAGATCGCACGCTTCGCGGCGTCGCTCATCCGCGTGGACTACAACGAAGAAACGCACGTCACCGACCTCAATCGCCAGCGCCGCAAGGCCGTCGCCGCCGCCAAGCCGGGCGCCGACATGTTCGCGCCGCCAAAACGGCGCGGCGCGGCCAAACCGGCATTCGCTGTGGCAGAGGTCCGCCACGAGGGCGAATATTATGTTCCGATCGAGCATCACAACCCGATGGAGCCGTATGCCGCGACGGTGAAGTGGGATGGCGACGGCAAGCTCACGGTCTACGACAAGACGCAGGGCGTGCAGAACGTCCAGCGCTATCTCTGCAGCGTGTTCGACATGAAGCCGGACGATGTGCGGGTCATATCGTCCTTCATGGGCGGCGGGTTCGGCTCGGGGCTGCGCCCGCAGTATCAGGTGGCGCTCGCCGTACTTGCAGCGCGGGCGCTGAAGCGCTCGGTCCGTCTCGTGCTGAGCCGCCAGCAGATGTATGGGCTCGGCTACCGGCCCGCCATGATCCAGCGGATTGCACTGGGCGCAAGCGCGGGCGGAACGCTGGACGCGATCACGCACGACGCCATCACGGCGACGTCGCAATACGAGGACTTCTATCGGCAAGAGACCGGCTGGTCGGGCCTGCTCTACAAGTGCGCCAATGCGAAGTACGCGCACAAGCTCGCCCGACTCGACCTTGCGACGCCGTGCGACATGCGCGCTCCAAGCGCTGCGACCGGCGTCTATGCGCTCGAATGCGCGATGGACGAACTCGCGGTTGCGCTCAAGCTCGACCCGCTGGAGCTGCGCCTGCGATGTTATTCGGATCGTGACCAGAACGCCGATCGGCCGTACAGCAGCAAGAGCCTGCGCGCGTGCTATCGGGAGGGCGCGCAAGCGTTCGGTTGGGATAAGCGCAACCCGGCGCCGCGCTCGATGCGTGACGGCCGCGAATTGGTCGGCTTCGGCATGGCGACGGGCATCTGGGATGCGATGCAGATGCCGATCACGGTGCGCATCGTGCTTTCCGCCAATGGGCACGCAGAGGTTTCCTGCGCGACCTCCGACATCGGTACCGGCACCTACACGATCATGACGCAGGTCGCGGCCGACATGCTTGGGCTGCCGCTCGACGCCATCACGATCAAGCTTGGCGACTCGACGCTGCCGCAATCGCCGGTCGAAGGGGGATCATGGATTGCCGCCTCGGTGTCGAATGGGATTGCGACCACCGCCGACGCGATCCGCAAGGAGCTTTTGCGGCTGGCAAAGCGGATACCGAATTCACCGCTCTCGGATGCCGAGCCCGGCGAGGTCGCCCTCGCGGATGGCAAGCTTGTGAGCAAGCGGGATGCTTCGCGCGCGGTGTCGATTGTGGATGCGATGCGGCACGGCGCCGTGGACCGCATCGAGCAGGAGAAATCCACACGCTTCACCGATGACGGCTCGCACGTGCACAACACGCATTCAGCGGTGTTCGCAGAGGTCAAAGTGGACGAAGAGCTCGGCGTCATCCGCGTCACCCGCGTCGTCAACGCGGTGGCGGCCGGCCGCATCCTCAACACCAAGACCGCGGCCAGCCAGATCATGGGCGGCGTGGTGTGGGGCATCGGCATGGCGCTGCACGAGGAGACGCTCCTCGATCACAATTTCGGCCGCATCATGAATCCGAACATTGCCGAATATCATGTCCCGGTGAATGCCGACGTGCACGACATCAAGGTCATCTTCGTCGACGAGCCTGACGACATCATCAATCCGCTCGGCGTCAAGGGGGTGGGCGAGATCGGCATCGTCGGCGTTGCCGCCGCCATCGCCAACGCGATCCATCACGCCACCGGCAAGCGCGTACGCGACCTGCCGATCACGCTGGATAAGCTCCTGCGGTGAAGTGGCGAGGCTTCGCATCAGACAACAAGCCATGTTGCCCAGGGAAAACCCTCCCCTGAAGGGGGAGGGCAAGGGGCGCTTCTCTGCTGCCGAAGGCAGTCCGGGGTGGGGTGGCAGCGCAGCCCCATATGCAGAGAGTGTTGAAGCGCTGTCACCCCCTCCCGGCCCGCTGACGCGGGCCGACCTCCCCCCAGCCGAACCTCGCTATAGCGAGGGTTCGGCCACTCAACAAAGTGATCGAAGTCGGCGACAGCCGACTTCGATTGGGGGAGGTGATCCCGTGATCATCCGAGCGTGATGACGCCACTCATCACCGGCACGCAGCTGCCGCCGATATGGGCGGCGACGACTTTGCCGGCGCGTTTTTCGGCCGATGCGATCAGGAGGCTCGGCCGGCCCATGTCGACGCCTTGCGAAATCCTCCGCGCCAACCGTAAATCCGGCTCGGCGCGAAGCGTCGCCAACAGGGCGATCAGCGCCACGTTGGCGGAGCCGGTCGCTGGATCTTCGGTGACGCCGTAAAGGGGCGCGAACATGCGCGCCTCGATGTCGGCGACCGGCGTTGCAGCCTCCACGTAGAGATGGATGCCGGTCGCAAGCGAGGTCGGCACGTGCTCGGCGAAAATCTCGGTTCGCGGCCGCGCGGCCGCGAGGGCAGCGCGGCTTGTGACGGCGGCGAAGATCAGCGGAACGCCGCAGGAGGCGATGCAGGGCTGGTGTGTTCGCGTGTCGATGTCGGTCTCCGCGATGGCGCACGCCGAGGCAACGATTTTGCTGGCAATGTTTTCGCCGATGGACAAAGCTTGCGGGGCGGCGAGACGCGCCCCCGTCACGGCTGATCGATCGCGAAGAAGTTGGATGCGGACGAGGCCCGCCTTCTCCTCGAAAATCATGCTATCGTTCGTGATGGGCCGCGCGGCGCTGGTCGCAGCGCCAGCGAGCACGAAGGCGGTGCCGATGTTCGGGTGGCCGGCAAACGGCAACTCGGCGCGCGGGGTAAAAATGCGAACTTGCGCCGTATTGGCAGCCTCCTGCGGCGGCAGCACGAAGGTCGTTTCGGAAAGATTGAATTCCGCCGCGACAGCCTGCATCTGTGCCGACGTGAGGCCACGCGCGTCCGGCACCACGGCGAGCGGATTGCCGCCGAATTGCCGATCCGTGAAGACGTCGACGGTCGCGAAATCGAGCTTCATGGCGCCGCCGCGCCGCATCCCGGCTCCAGCGGCGGCACCCCCGGCGGCATCCGCCGCGCCTTGGTGGCCTGCTCGAACGCATAGGCGAGGCGCAGCAGCACCGGCTCGCTCCAGGCGCGGCCCGTGAAGGTCGCGCCGAATGGATAGTCAGGCGTCGCAGTCACGCCGACCCCGGCGGTCATGCCGGCCGGCACCTGGACGCTCGGATAGCCGGCCTTTGCGGCGACGGCCGCGCCGTTCCGGCTCGGAAACAGGATGGCATCGAGCTTGTGCTCGTCCATATAGGCATCAATCCCAAGCGTGCGCGTTGCGCGGATGTCCATACGCCGCGCCGCAACGTACTCGATCGCTTCAAGGCCGCCCTGCGACGCCTCCGAGGCGAGAAAGATATCCTGGCCGAAACGCAGCGCGCGGTCGGCATTGGCGGCGTTGAACGCAATGATGTCGGCCATGGTGTGCATCCGGGTGCCCTTGGCCCAGTCACGCAGATAAGTGTTGAGGTCGTGCTTGAGCTCGTAGAGATAGACGACCGGGCGGCGCTCCGCCTGGTTGCGGGTCGCACTTTCCGGATTGAGGTTGAGGATGGCGGCGTCGGTGCCGGGGCCGCCCATCCAGCTGATCGACGGCATATTGGCGCGCACCAGCGTGGCCCCGGCGGTCTCCAGCGCCGCCATCACATCGCGCATCACCGTGGCGGCCCGGGGCGGCAGCGCCCCGTAATAGACGTCGTTGGCCGGATCTTTCGGATCGCTCGGAATGCCGATGCGGGCGCCGCGCAGGCCATCCTTGTCGAGCACGCTCGTATAGTCGGCCGGACGCTGAAGATCGCGCGTCGCCTCGTCCAGCGGATCCGTGCCCGCCAGGACATTGAGGAGGATCGCGGCGTCGCGCACCGTGCGGGTGAGCGGACCCGCGGTGTCCTGGGTGTGGGTGATCGGGATGATGCCGGCGCGGCTGATAAGCCCGACGGTCGGCTTCACGGTGACGACTCCGTTCTGGGTGGCCGGCGAGAGGAGCGAGCCCGATGTCTCGGTGCCGATCGCAACCGCCGTGAGCCCGGCCGCAACCGCGACCGCCGAGCCCGAGCTCGATCCGCCGGGCTGCACGATCGGGACACCTCTGGCGTTGAGTTCGAGCGCAAACGGATTCTTGACCTGGCCGCCGAGCGACGAATAGCCCGACGGCATGTCGATCGCCAAGATATTGGCGAACTCGGTGAGGTTCGCTTTGCCGAGGATCACGGCGCCGGCCTCGCGCAGGAGCTTCGTCACCGCCGCGTCGCGATTGGCGTAGGCGTCGGCAAGCGCCAGCGAGCCGGCGGTGGTGTGCTCCGCGTCGCCGGTCGCGATATTGTCCTTGAGGAGAACCGGGATCCCTTCCAGCGGCCGCCGCGCGCCGGATTTGCGGGCGTCGATCGATGCCGCAATTGCGAGCGCATCCGGGTTCATCTCGCGTACCGCGTTGAGGCGCGGGCCGGCGCGATCGTAGGCTTCGATCCGCGCCGTGTAGGCGCGCACCAGATCGGCCGCCGTGGTGCGGCCGGCGGCCAGCGCCGCATGCAGATCGTCGATCGTCGCGTTCTCGACGCATACGGCTCCCTCCGCGGCCCTGGCTGGCGCTGCGGTGGCCATAGCCGCTAAAGCAAGCAACACGATCAACGTACGCTGCATCGCACCCTCCTGGCGTTGGACTATTTGTTCCACCCCTGCTCGCGGCGAGTGTGATGGAACACGCGCGTGTCCGCAATGGGATTAAGGGTGAAACCGACTGCGATCGCTTGTAAGTTGCACAAAGCTTGCCATCGGACCGGCCCAACGGCCCAGCCCGAGCCTGCCATCGGGCCGGCCAGAGGCCGGACCCGGTGGGCCGGCGCGATGGCACGCTCCGGCCGGACCCGTTGGGCGCATCGTTGGGCCGTGCAACTTGCGCACTCTCTCATGCGTCTTGAAATCCCAACGATGATGGGTTATTTCAATTGGTCACGGTCCACCGCGCCCACGGCTTCCGATTCGTGATCTTTGTGAACGATCACAGCCCGTCGCACGTTGCACGTGTTCGGCAACGGTGGCGAAGCAAAGATCATCCTGGAAGGACCGGAAGGGATCAAGCTCGATTGGGTCGCTGGCATCAGCCGAGGCGATCTGCGGCGGGTGCTGCAAGAGGTCGAGCGCGAGCGAGACGGGCTGATTGCGATGTGGAGGAGAATTCATGAGCGATGATCTTGCCGTCATGATTGCGGACGCGGAACGGCGCGGCGCGCGCTCGCTGCGCACGGAGCCGCGTGCCCGCGCGGTCCGGTATGACTGCAGGACTGGGCGTCTCCATGTCGATCTCACCAATGGGTGCAGCTTCGCTTTTCCGGCACGTAGCGCGCAGGGACTGAAGCGGGCGAGCGACGCAGAGCTGGCGCAAGTCGAGATTCTCGGCCTCGGTCTTGGCCTGCACTGGGAGCGACTCGACGTAGATCTCAGCGTGCCGGGCCTGCTCGCCGGGCTGTTCGGCACCAAGGCTTATATGGATCGTCAGCGCGCGGCGCGCGCGGGGTCGGCAACGTCTGCAGCGAAGGCTGCAGCTGCGCGGCGCAACGGGGCAAAAGGTGGCCGGCCGCGCAAACTATCGGCTAAGCGACCATAACAACACCGCCAGGGGCTCCTCACTTATTCCGCTGAAGAGCGACGTACCGCAGCTTTCGCCCCCCCGCTCTCAAATCACATGATCCGGCGCAAGCCGGCAGGCGTGCTCGGTATCGCCCGCCTCGACCTGCAGGGTGGCGTGGGAAATCCTGAACCGGCGTTCCAGCTCATGGGAGATGTCATGCAGCAGGCGATCGTCGAGTCCCGCGCCCGGGCGCACCAGGTGCGCCGTCATGGCGGTTTCGGTGGTGCTCATCGCCCAGATGTGAAGATCGTGAACTTCGGTTACGCCCGGAAGGCCGCGCAGATAGTCTTCCACCCTCGACCGGTCAATGCCTTCCGGCACCGCATCGAGCGACATCATGACAGACTCGCGCAACAGGCCCCAGGTGCCCCACACGATCAGCACTGAAATCACAAGGCTGGCCAGCGGATCGAGCTGGTTCCATCCGGTGACGTAGATGACGGCGCCGGCGACCACGACGCCGAACGAAATCGCCGCGTCGGCGACGAGATGCAGGAAGGCGGCGCGGACATTCAAATCGCCCCTGCGCCCCGCCATCAGGAGCCACGCCGACGTGCCGTTCACCACGATGCCGACGGCGGCGACGATCATCACGGTGACGCCGCCGACGTCGGTCGTATCGGCCAGCCGGCGCAGCGCCTCCCAGGCGATTGCGCCGGTCGCCACCATCAGGACGACGCCATTGAAAAGCGCGGCCAGAATGGAGGCCGACCGGAAGCCGTAGGTATAGCGTTGTGTCGGCCGCCACCGCGCCATGCCATGGGCGCCCCACGCCAGCAGCAATCCCAGCACGTCGCCCAGATTGTGTCCGGCATCCGCAATGAGCGCGACCGAGTTCGCGAGCACGCCGAACACGACCTGCGCCACAACGAGCGCGATGTTGAGCGCCGCCGCGATCGCGAAAGCGCGGCCGAAATCCGTCGGCGCGTGGTCGTGTTCGCCGTGGCCATGATAGTCGTCGCGATCGTCGTCGGGAGCGAGATGAGCGTGGGACATGACAGATTCCGGTACCACTGGGTCAAATGCAGGCGATTATCCAATCCTTGACGCGATCGCAGCCGACAGGCAAGCGCCCCTCCCTACCCCCTGCGCAGGGCAGTCGCATGGGGCACGGCGTTTCCGCTCGCTCTCCCCGCAAGCGGGGAGGCAAGGGCGGCGGCCAAATGCGATTGCCCTGCAGGCGGAGGAGGATCGGGGAGGGGCAGGCTCAAGACGATTCGACGCGGTGTGCCGCGTCACCATGCCGTACCCCCGCAAGCAGCCGGAACACCATGACGACATCGCTTCGGATGCGGCGCACAGCCAGATAGACGCCGGTCGCGCTGCCTGCGAGGCCGCCCAGCATGAGCGTGATCACCATGATGTCCCAGACCGGCCGGGTGCGCAGCCAAGCGGCGAAATCGAGACGATGGAGCCCGGCGAACAGCCACCGGTGCCAGCGGGACGTCGAATCGGCGCGCCGCAACAACGCCCCGGACGTCGGATCGAGGTAATACCGCGTATTCTCGGCATCGTTCGCGACGAAGCGGTAGACCGGCAACGCGACCTGGTCGTGATGGCTGAAGTAATAGGCATCCTCTTCATGCAGCATGCCTCGCTGCGAAATGCCGTTCGACCCAACGATCCGCTCGGCGGCCTCAGCGAGTTCCTGTTGCGATAACGGTGCAGCGTTTGCGGAGGCGTCAAACCGCGTCACCGTTGCGTCAGCACTTGTAGCGAGCCAGAACAGCTTACCGGCAATGGGTGCAGTCGTAAGGCTCACGGCATCTGGCGACCGCGCCTGCATGACGGCGAGCGACGCGCGTACCTCGCCCCATGCGGGTAGTGGACCTTCAAGCCGGCCCGCCTCGCCCGCGCCACCCCGGCCTTCGAGAAATCCCCACGGGTTCATCGAAACCAACCCGCTGACCACGAAAGTGAGGGTGGCAATGCCGAACACCAGCCCGGACAGATGGTGCCAGTAGAACATGCCGCGATAGGGCGAAAACATTCCGTCCTTGCCGCGACGCAACTGCGCGATGCCGAGATAGAGTCCGAGGACGGTCAGGAACGTGCCGAGAATCGCAGCCCAGATGACCGTCTGGCTCCACAACGGTCCGTCGCTGCGCAATGCCGTGAGATAGAACCAGTGCGGGATCGCGCCGAGCCAGTTCCAAAACCGCTGCATCGACGTGGTGCGCAGCACGACTTGGCCGCTGGTGCTCGACACGTAGATGGTCGAGCGTTCCGCATCGTCGAACGTGAAGCGATGCAACGGGCGGTCGCGGCGATAGCGACCGACGGTCCACTGATCCTCATCGATGGTTGCAGCGGAGGCGACGGTTGCGGGTCCGGCGGTCCGTGCGATGGTATCGAGCGCGATCGCCCGGGCATCTGCCATATCGAAGCGCCGGACACCGACGCCCTGCGCGAGGTCGATCACCCCATCCGGCCGCGGCGGACGTCGCAGCCGCAGCACCGGCACGCCGAGAAGATTTTCGATTTGGACGCGATAGAATTGCTGATCATCCGGGATGAGTCCGTCCGCCACCCGGCAGCATGCTTGCCACGCAATAGGCGCGAGCGCGCTCACCCGCTCTTGTTCGGTCAGGCGCGGGAAGCCCACATACATCATGACGATGCCGGACGCGAACCAGACCAGCATCAGGATGCCCACCGCGATCCCGAGATAGCGGTGGAATACCACCAACGTGCGCCAGAGGAAGTTTGTCATAGTCGCGAGTGTAGCAGGGACCTGAAGGCCGCTCTACACCAACACGCAAGCCCCCGGCGACTATGCCGCTTTGACGGTATGCGCCTTGAGATCGACACGCAATTCCTTGCGTAAAACGTCGAAGATGGCGGCCAAGTTGTCCATACTGGGGTTGCCGTTTGTCGACAGCATCCGATGCAAGCTCTTGCTGGCCTTGCCGGTCGCGGCCGCCAGACGTTCGAAGCCCACAGTTGCATTTACGAGGTCACGCAGGATCAAACGGGCCGTATGCGGTTCGCCATTGAGAAACAGCGTGGCGGCCTCATCAAGCAGCGCCTTGGCAAAGGCTGGATCACGCTTCACCCGCGCAACGATCGTATGCTTGAAGCTCCGGGTCAGTGCCATGGCGCTCACCTCTGATGTCTTGGCCTCGCGGTGGTCTTACGCGACTTGTATTCTGCCCACATCACCTTCGCCCTCTCGATGTCAGCTCGCTGGCTCTTCTTTGTGCCGCCACCGAGCAAAATGATCAGATCGTCTCCATCCTTTGCGAGATAGATCCGATAACCCGGCCCCCAGTCGATGCGATACTCACCAATGCCGCTGAACCACTTGACGCTTGAAGTGTTGCCCATCTGGAGTCGCAACGTCGCAGTTGCGACCTTCGCGGCAGCTTGGGAAGGGAGACCGTCGAACCAACTCCGATAAGGGTTGGCGCCATCCTGCCGGACATACTCAACGACGTTCAATGCCATTTTTGATATAGTAATAAATAAGTTACTATCAAGCAAGCTCGTTCCCTTGCGCCGAGTACAAGCGACATTGCGGACCCGCACCCTCGCGGCGCTTACATCACGGCGGCCGTCCCGAAGAACTGGAACGGTCATCTCGTCGTATTCGCCCACGGCGGGCCGTCGCTTTTGCCGCCGACCGCGACCGGCAGCAACACCGATCTCGACAAGTACGCCTACGCGGTCCGGCGCGGCTTCGCGTGGGTTGCGTCAAGCTACCGGCGCGAGGGCTACGGGGTCGCAATGGCGGCTGCCGACACCGACAATGCCCGCAAGTTCTTCATCGCGCGGATCGGAAAGCCGCAGCGCACCGTCCTGCACGGCGCGTCCTATGGCGGCCTCGTGGGAGCGAAGCTGATCGAGACCTACGCGAAGAATCCCGACGGCAGCTTGAACTTCGACGGCGCCTTCCTCAACAGCGGCGCGGTGACGGGTGCGACGCTCAATTATCAGCACCGCGTCGACCTGCGTGCCGTGTACCAGTACTATTGCAAGAACATGCCGCGGCCCGACGAGGCGCAGTATCCGCTCTGGAATGGCGTCGCGCCCGATTCGCAGATGACTCTGAAGGACCTCGACGCCGTGGTCGACGAATGCAGCGGCGTCGGCCATCCGGCCGCGGCGCGCAGCGACCGGCAGAAGCAGAACCTGGCGAACATCCTCGGCGTGATGGGCTATCCGGAAAATCTGCTGGTGCGCCACATGCAGGCGGGAACGCTGTTATTCCGTGACATCGTGAAGAACACGAGCGGCGGGCGCAATCCGTTCTCGAACATCGGCGTCCGCTATAAGGGCTCTGCCGATGACGCGGCGCTGAACCGCGAGGTCGTGCGATTTGAGGCCGATCCGGCTGCCGCCGCGGCATTAAGGGCCGACGGCGATCCGACCGGGGTGCTGCCGGTGCCGGTGGTGTCGATCCACTCGATTAACGACCCGCAGGTCGTGGTCGAGGCGCAGTCCGCATATCTCGATGCCGTCAAGGCGGCCGGCAGCGCCGACCGCCTGGTGCAGGCCTTCACGGACGAGCGCGCCCACACAGGACAAAGCGCACCCGAACTCGCGGCTGGACTCGACGCCCTCATGCAGTGGATCGAAAAGGGCACCAAGCCGACCGCCCAATCGATCGCGGCGGGGTGCGAACAATTGCGGGCGAGCCTCGATGGTCCGTGCCGCTATCATCCGGAATATGCGCCGAAACCCTACGCCACTCGGTACTACACGCGCGAGGCCGCGGTGAGGTAGCGGGCGTCAATCGCGGCCGAGGAGTGATACGTGCAGTTGATCTGGCCGTGGCAAGACCGGACACGCAAGGTTTCCGTGCTGAAGGGCGGCACGTTCGCCCTCATGTTGGTGCCGGCGATCTGGCTCGTCGATCAGGTTGCCGGCGGGGAGTTCGGGCCGGTTCCGCTCGGCGGAATGACTTACTGGTCAGGCTTCTGGGCAACCGCGATCCTGCTCGCGGCGCTGGCGATTACGCCGGCCTCGACCATATTCGGCTGGCGCCGGCTCATCATCGTGCGACGCATGATCGGGGTGACGGCGCTCGCCTATGCGATGGCGCATATCATCATTTATTTCGCCCTGCGGTTTTGGAACTTTGCGTT
>WNFT01002613.1_pt1 | contig 26861 bp, 24 predicted proteins | sample 5400191 | NCBI WGS metagenome assembly WNFT01 (sample SAMN13153359, study PRJNA577476) | soil metagenome | isolation source: 80 cm saprolite under Madrone tree | place: USA:California | collected 2016-06-14 | reverse complement strand
CTTCCGCTTGCTGTCATCGAGCGCCACGTAGGTAGTATCCTTGTCCACGACCGGCCTCCTTTTGCATGTGGCTCTGTTCCTGCCCGGAACAACCCACGACTGTGCAATAGGTCAGGCCGGTCCTTCCATATTGTCTAGGGTCTTGTCGGCCCCGGAAGGCCCTCAAGCAATTCGAACAGCCAACGTGGAGAGTGTTGATCCTTCTCGACACTCTTGTTCTTCTTCCGAGAGATAGGCTGGGAAGTGGCTCGAGCCTGTGAAGCCCCGGCGTGCTTCATGTAGATCCCGAGGGAAGCAACGACAGCACATCCTCGAACCGTGACCAGCTCTATGCCGATCAGGGAGACGCGCATCCACGATCCATGGATGCTCCTCGCCAGACTTCCTGGCCGCTCGCGGTCACCGGTAACACGATCGCGCGAAGAGCAGTTCCCTCGTGCCTGATGCCAAAGACCGGGGTCGAAGGATCGCGGCGGAGCCGCGCGGTGAGCGCCTCGCCGAGGCGGCGTGTCGCTCGGTCGTCGTTGGACCACCTTGGGGTCACCATCAGATCCACACGGCCAAAGAGGTGGAGTTCGGTCATCGCGAGGCCACCTCGAGGGCTGCCGTTGGTCGGCGGCATCCGCTGTTGCGACTTCCACCGAAAGGACAAGGCCTCCACCCGATCGACGGTCTGCACGCAAGCCGCGTTCACCTCACGGACGACCCATTCCATGTCAACCGGGACGCTTTCCTTCTTCAGCCACTTGGCGATGGCCATGGCCTTCGCCAACTCTCGGAGCCGTGCAAACTCGGGCGCTTCGCGTGCGATCTGGTCGTACCGCTCCGAGAAGAGTGCCGCCCATCTCGTCTCGATGCCGTCTCCAGGTGTATCGACATTGCGCAAGCCGGTCGGGCTCCGAGGATCAACCACTTGGCGGCGAGCCTTGCGCCGGGCACGCCCTTCGCTCAGAATTACTCGCTCACGGAGGAGTCACCCCCCGTAAGGGCGTAGCGTGTGGTGCTGTGGTTGAACCGGGGGCCTTGACCTCGTAAGCGCCCCTCAATAGACTCCCGTCAAGCTCGTCGACCCGGAGATCCCCAATCTGCGACGATCCGCAGTGCCCCCGAGGGAGGAAGCGATGGCCAAGCCAAAGGGTCCGACCAGCCCGTCCCGTCGCAGAGTGATCGTGGGCGCCGCCGCCGGTGCTGCCCTCCTCGGCGCGCCGGCGATTGTGCGCTCGCAGCAACCGAGGCGATTCCTGCGCCCGCTCGTCGCGGGGCTGAACGCCAAGGAAGGCGATCCGAGCTACGAGTCGATCTCCCGCATTCCAAAGATCCTGCGCGAGAAATACAATGTCCAGCTCGACATCCAGGTTCATCCGAGCTCGGTGCTCGGCACCGACATCCAGCAGATCGAGTCGGTGCAGACCGGCTTCATCGACATTGCTTCGAACGTCACCGCGCAGTGGGCCAGCTTTTCCGACGCGTTCACCTTCGTCGACCTGCCGTACGCGATCACGAGCTGGGAGATGTTCCTCAGACTCGCGAAGTCGGATCTCTGGCGCCAGCAGGCGGCGAAGTTCGAGGCAAAGACGCCCCTCAAGGTGCTGCCGCCGGTCGGCTCGGGCGGCTACCGGCTGCTCTGGAACAGAGCGCGGCCGACGCCGACGCCGGCGGCCGTCAAGGGGATCAAGTACCGCACGACCACCTCGAAGCTGGAGATCGAGCTGGTGCGCGCGTGGGGCGGCAACCCGACCCCGATGGCGTGGACCGAGACCTACAACGCGCTGTCGAGCGGCGTGGTCGAAGGCATTCACGTGCAGCCGATCTGGACCTTCCGGTTCAACATGCACGAGGTTCTCAAGTACGCGACCGAAGTCGATGCCATCTTCGCGGTCCAGTTCCAGGTGCTGAACAAGAACACCTGGAACCTGATGCCGCCCGATATCCAGACGGCATTCATGGCCGCGGCCCAGGAGGCCGCCGACCAGGGCAATCAGATCGACCGCGAAGGCGAGGTCACCTTCAAGCAGAAGCTGAAGGACGCCAAGATGGACATCTACGTGCCGAGCCGAGCCGAGAAAGCGCAGTGGCAAAAGATCGGTGAAGCAATCTGGGAAACGCAAGGCAAGGGGATCGATCCCGCCGTCATCAAGTCGATGATCGCGCTGCGCTGATGCCTCGATGAAGCAGTTGGACCGGCTGCTCGAGGTACTCGACGCTCTGGCGCGCTGGGTAGCGATGGCGCTCGCCACCATCATCATCGCCATCCTGTTCGTGCAGATCTTCTACCGCTACGTCCTCAATACCTCGATCGTCTGGTCCGAGGAGGTGGCGACCTGGTGCCTGGTGTGGCTGGTGTTCATGGGATCGGCCGCGATCATGCGGCGCTGGGAGCATGTCCACATCCCGGTGCTGATCCGGCGGCTGCCGCTTGGCGCGCGGCCCGGTGTCATCATCTTCGCCAAGCTCGCGACCTGCCTCGCCGTGACGCTCGTCGCCTATTACGGATTGCGATGGGTGCTCGGGCCGGGCCATATCAGCTCGCAGACGAGCGGCATCAGCACGCACTGGATCAAGCTCGCGGTGCCGATCGGCGCGGGATTGATGGCGCTCTTCGCGCTGCGTGGCGCGCTCGAGGACGTCGGACGTTGGCGCAGGGGAGAAATGGAGTATTTCCGCACCTACGGAGACCTCGAGCTGGGAGACGCGGACGCGCAAGCTGGCGTCCGCGCCGCGGCGCCGGGCACCTAGCTAGGCCTGCGGTGGACCTGGTCGCGTTCTACCTGCTCCTGCCGTTCCTGCTGCTGCTCGCGCTGGGCGTGCCGATCGCGTTCAGCATCTCGCTCGCCTGCGCCCTGTTCCTCCTGTTCTCCGGGACGCGGATCCCGACGACGGTGCTCGCGAGCGAGATGTACGGCGCGGTCGATTCCTTCACGCTGCTCGCGCTGCCGACCTTCGTGCTCGCCGGCGAGCTGCTCAACCGCTGCGAGCTCACCGACAAGCTGATCGAGTTCTGCCAGCGGCTCGTGGGCTGGATCCGCGGCGGGCTGGCGCACGTCACTGTCACCGCCAGCATGCTGCTGTCCGGAATCACCGGCTCGACGCTGTCGGATGCCGCGACCATCGCGCCGATCATGATCCCGAGCATGATCAAGGAGAAGTACCCGCGCGAGTTCGCCGGCGCGCTCGTCGCCTCGGCGTCGGTCATCGGCGCGATCATCCCGCCGTCGATACCCCTCGTGATCATCGGCGCGCAACTCGGCATTTCGATCGGCGGGCTGCTGGTCGGCGGCATCCTTCCGGGAATCGTCGTCGGAATCACCCTGATGATCGCCTCCTACGTCGCTGCGCGCCTGGGCGGATTCGGAGCAATCCGCCGCTTCGAAGGGTTTCGCCCGCTCGCTCGCAGCACCTGGATCGCGCTGCCGGTGCTGGTGATCCCGGTATTGCTCCTCGGCGGAATGATGTCGGGAATCTTCTCCCCGACGGAAGCCGGGACTGTCACCGTCCTCTATACCATCGTCGCCGGCATGTTCTTCTACCGAACGCTCTCGGTCACGAAGCTCGTCGATTCGCTCAAGGCGACTGCCTGGGTCAGCGCCTCGGCGTTGATTATCGTCGCCGCCGCCGTCGTGCTGGGCCGCATCATGACCTTCCATCGCGTGCCGCAGGCCCTGGTCGAGCTGATGGTCGCCATCACGCAGGACAAGCTCGCGCTGCTGCTCCTGGTGATCCTGCTGTTCATCATCGTCGGCATGTTCATGGACGCGGTGGCCAACATGGTGATCCTCGGCCCGTTGCTCTACCCGCTATGCGTGCAGGTGCTCGGGATGCATCCGATCCAGTACGGCATGTTCCTCATGGTCGGCCTGCTGCTCGGCGTGCTGACGCCGCCGGTGGGGCTGGTGCTGTTCATCGTGGCGCCGATTGCGCGGTTGACGCTCGAGCGCCTATCCTTGGCTGTGCTGCCGTACCTCGCGCTCGAGTTCGTGATCCTGTTCGTCATCGCGACGGTCCCGGAGCTCACGCTCGCGCTGCCGCGTCTCGCCGGCTACGTTACCTAGAGGAAACATGGATCTCGGACTCGCCGGCAAGCGAACGCTCATCACGGGCGCATCCCGCGGCATCGGCAAGACGATTGCCGTGCACTTTGCCGAGCAGGGCTGCGACCTCTACCTGACTGCGCGCTCGCGCGAGGCGCTGGAGGCGGTCCGCGACGAGATCCGCGCCCGTCATTCCCGCGACATCGCGATCCACGCCTGCGACCTGATGGAGCGCGGCTCGGTTGCGGCGCTGGCCGAACGCTTCGCCGACGCCGAGATCCTGGTCAACAACGCCGGCGCGACGCCGACCGGGCCGATCGAGGAGGCGACCGAGGACAAGTGGCGCGAGGGGCTGGAGCTGAAGGTGATCGCGACAGCCCTCCTCACCCGCGAGCTCTACCTCCGCATGTGCGCGCGCAAGCGCGGCGTCATCGTCAACGTGATCGGCAACTGCGGTGAGCGCCCCGACCCTGAGATCATCGTCGCGACCATCACCAATTCCGGGCTGATGGCGTTCACCCGTGCGCTCGGCTCCGTCAGCCCCGACAAGGGCGTGCGCGTGCTCGGCGTGAATCCCGGGCCGACGCTGACCGCGCGCCTCGAAATGCTGATGAAGAAGAAGGCGCAGGACCGCACCGGCGATGCCGGGCGCTGGACCGAGCTCGTCGCGCCGCTGCCCTTCGGCCGCGCGGCGACTCCGGAGGAAGTCGCCGATCTCGTTGTCTTCGCCGCCTCCCCCCGCGCGTCTTACGTGTCCGGCACCGTGCTCACGGTGGACGGCGGCGTCAGCGCGCGCGGCCACCTGTTCTAGCGCATGGCACGGGTCGGGGTGGATGTCGGCGGCACGCATATCGACTTCGTGCTGATCGACGACAAGCGCGGCGAGATGGTCGTGCACAAGGTGCCGACCCCGGCGGGCGACCCCTCGACAGGCGCAATGGAAGGTCTGCTCGAGCTGTGCCGGCAGGCCGCCATAGCGCCCGGCGAGATCGACTATTTCATGCACGGCACCACCATCGCCACCAACATCGTCCTGGAGCACAACGGCGCGAAATGCGGCCTGATCACGACCGAGGGCTTCCGCGACGTGCTGCACATCGCCCGCCACAAGCGGCCGCACAATTTCAGCCTGCAGCTCGATCTGCCGTGGCAGAAGCACGAGTTGGTGCCGCGCCGCGCCCGCAAGACCGTGCGCGAGCGCATCGCGGGCGGCGACAGCGCCGTGCTGGTACCGCTCGACGAGGACGCGGTGCGCCGCGCCGCGCGCGAGCTGCGCGCGGCCGGCGTCGAGTCGATCGCGGTCTGTTTCCTGTTCTCGTTCCTGAACCCGGCCCACGAACGGCGCGCGGCCGAGATCATCGCCGAGGAAGCCCCGGGGATCGCGCTCTCGCTCAGCCACGAGGTCGTCCCGCTGTACCGCGAGTACGAGCGCTTCTCGACCACCTGCCTCAACGCCTACGTCGGACCCAAGAGCGTGCGCTACCTCGAAAACTTCGACCGGGCGCTGCGCGACGTGGGCATGACCGCCGGGCTGCACCTCATGCAGTCGAGCGGCGGCTGCGCCACGCTGGACGCCGCGAAGCGCCGGGTGGTGACCTTGCTCATGTCCGGGCCGGTTGGCGGCCTGCTCGGCGGCATCTGGGTCGGCGCAAGCGCCGGATTCCCCAGCGTGATCAGCCTCGACGTGGGCGGCACGTCGGCTGATATCGGGGTCGCGCCCGGCGGCGAGATCCGTTTCAAGCATCTGCTCGACACGCGCATCGGCGCCTATCACGCCATGGTGCCGATGGCCGAGGTCGACTCGATCGGCGCCGGCGGCGGCTCGATCGCCTACGTCGATTCGGGCGGGCAATTCCAGGTCGGTCCGCGCAGCGCCGGCGCGGATCCCGGGCCCTGCTGCTACGGCAAGGGCGGCGGGGAGCCCACCGCGACCGATTGCGAGCTGGTCCTCGGTCGCATCGACCCGGCCGGATTCCTCGGCGGGCGCCTGAAGCTCGACGCGGCGCTCGCGCACCGCGCGGTCGAAGCGAAGCTCGCGCGCCCACTCGGCATGAGCGTCGAGGAAGCGGCGCTCGCGGCTATCCGGATCCTCACCCACGGCATGGTGCAGGCGATCGAGTTAAACAGCGTGCGCCGAGGCTACGACCCGCGCGAGTTCGCGCTGGTCGCCTTCGGCGGCGCGGGGCCCCTCGTCGGCTGCGACATCGCGCGCGAGCTCTCGATCCCGGTGGTGATCGTGCCGCCCGCTCCGGGACTGACCTCGGCTCTCGGGCTGCTCACCTGCGATATCGCGTATGACTTCAGCGCGACCCAGATCCAGAATCTCTCGCACCCCGACTTCGAGCGGCTTGCTGCCACGGTCTCGGAGCTCGAGGCGCGGGCACTCGAGCAGCTGGAGCGCGATCGAATCCGCGGCGATCGCGTCACGCTGGTGCGTCACGCCGAGTGCCGCTATGCCGGCCAGGGATACGAGCTGCGCGCCGCCGCGCCGGGCGGCGCGGTGGACGCCGGCTTCGCCGAGGCGCTGAAGAGCTCGTTCCATGCCGCGCATCAGCGCGAGTACGGGCGGCATTTCACGGAGAAGGAGGTCGAGCTGGTGAACCTCAGGGTGGTCGGTGTCGGCCGGATCCCCACCGTCACGCCGAAGACGCTCCCGGAGGGAAGCGAAACGCCCGACGCTCCGGCACGCACCGGAGCCCGCCCTGTCGTTTTCGAGGTCGACGGTAAGCCCGTTCCGCTCGAGGCGAGCGTCTATCTGCGGGCGGCGCTCAAGGCGGGAAACCGGCTTGCCGGACCGGCGGTCGTGCAGCAGATGGATACGACGACCCTGATTCCGCCGCAGGTCGTGGCAACTGTCGACCGGCACGGCAACCTGGTCGTCCGGCTCCAGGAGAAATGATGAGCAAGGCCTGGCCTTACGAAGCAATCGACCGCGTGACCCTGCGCGTCATCGGTGGCGCTTTCAGCGCGATCGCGCGCGAGATGGCCCAGGTGCTCTATCGCATGTCCAACTCGAGCATCATCCGCGAGTCGGAGGACCTGGGCTGCGGGCTCTACGACGCCCACGGCAACGAGCTCTGCGAGAGCGAATCCTCCCCTATGCACATCGGGTCGCTGCCGGCTTACATCCGCGGGTTCATGCGCAAGCTCGCCGGGCAGATCTACGAAGGCGACATCATCATCCACAACCACCCCTACCACGGCGCCTCGCACTCGCCCGACATGGGCGTGATTGCGCCCATCTTCCATCGCGGCGAGCTGGTCGGCTTCGCCGCGGCAACCGCTCACCTGATCGACGTCGGCGCGGCGGCTCCGGGGCTGAACGTCGACCTGATCGACGTGTTCGCCGAGGGCACGCTCTACGACAGCGTCAAGCTGTACGAGCGCGGCCGGCGGAACGACGCGGTCTGGTCGATCCTGCGCGACAGCGTCCGAACCCCGGATTCCAACGCCGCCGACATCGAAGCAATGATCGCCGCAGTGCGCACGGGAGCCGACCGGTTCCTCAAGCTCGTCGACAGGCATGACCTCGGCACGGTGATGGGCGCGGCGAACTACTGGATGGACTACTCGGAGCGGCGCCTGCGCGCTGAAATCGCCAGAATCCCGGATGGCGACTACCACGCCGAGAGCTGGCTGGACGACGACGGACGCAACTGGGGCAAGCCGCTCAAGGTCAACGTTACCGTAAGGAAGCGCGGCGATTCCATCCTGATAGACCTCACCGGTTCGGCCGACGAAGTAGAGACGGGCTGTAACGTGCCGTTCGAGGGCTCACTCCAGGTCGCCTGCTTCTACATCGTGCGCACGCTGCTGCTCGACGAGGTGATGACCGAGGAGTTCATCCCGCAGAACTCCGGCATGTTCCGCCCCGTCGGCGTGCATGCGCCGAAAGGCTGCATCTTCAACCCGAACTTTCCCCGCGCGTGCGTCTCGCGCATGGCGCAGGTGCAGCGCGTGCTCGACTGCGTGATCCAGGCGCTCGCGCCGGTGCTTCCGGAGCAGGCGACCGCGGGAAATTCGGCACACGTCATGAGCGTCTCTTACAGCGGCTACAGCCCGGCGCAGCAGCAGTACTGGGTCTGCGTGGAGGTGAACGAGGGGAGCTATGGCGCTCGCCGCACCAAAGACGGCCTCGACGCGGTGGACAACCTGATGGCGAACACGCGCAACGTCCCGTGCGAGGAGATCGAGATGCGCTTCCCGTTGCGGGTCGAGCGCTACGAGCTGCGGCCGGAGGCGCCGGGCGCCGGCGAGTGGCGCGGCGGCATCGGCGCGGTGCGCGACGTGCGCTTTCTCGTCGACGGCTTCCTGTCATGCAACGGCGACCGCACGCTCGAAGCGCCGAAGGGCATTTTCGGCGGCGGCGACGGCCTGCCCGCGCAGATCGTCAAGAATCCCGGCCGTGCCGACGAGCAGGTGCTGCCGTCGAAATCCACCGGCCGCAAGCTCAAGTCGGGCGACGTCATCCGCGTGGTCGGGCCCAACGCCGGCGGTTACGGCGAGCCGCGCCGCAGAGAGGCCGGGCGCGTGGCCGCCGACGTTGCCGACGGCCTGATCAGCGTAGAAGCGGCGCGCGAGGTGTACCGCGTCGTGCTCGACCCGGCAACCGGGGCGATCGATCGCGCGGCGACCGACCGACTGCGAGCGACATGAGCTGCGAATCGCTGATTCGCGCAAGCCTGACGCGCATCGACGCGCGCGAACGCGAGGTCGGCGCCTGGGTTTATGTCGACCGCGACGCCGCGCTCGCACGCGCGCGTGCGCTCGACAGCGGTGACCAGACTGGTCTGCGCAGCGGTCTCCTCCACGGTCTGGCAGTCGGCGTGAAGGACATCATCGATACCGCCGACATGCCGACCGAGTACGGCTCACCGATCTACGCCGGAAACCGCCCGCGGCAGGACGCGGCCTGTGTCCAGCGGCTCAAGGCCGCCGGGGCGATCATCCTCGGCAAAACGGTCACCACCGAGTTCGCGTTCGTCCAGCCGGGCGGCACCCGCAACCCGCACGATCTTGCGTGCACGCCGGGCGGCTCGTCGAGCGGCTCGGCGGCGGCGGTCGCCGACGGCATGGTGCCGGTCGCGCTCGCTACTCAGACCGGCGGCTCGACGATCCGGCCGGCGGCCTTCTGCGGCATCTTCGGCTACAAGCCCACGTTCGACCGCTTTCCGGGCGCGGGGATGAAGCCGCTCGCGCCGTCGCTCGATACGATCGGCGTCATCGCCGCTACCGTGGACGACATCGCCCGCGTCTCGGCGGTCCTTGCCGGCGAATCTCCGGCCGCGGCCCACGTGCCGGATCATCCGGGCTTCGCACTGTGCCGCACGCCCTACGCGGCGCAGGCCGAACCGCAGACGCTCGAGCGTCTCGCCCTGGTCGCGCGCACGCTGGAAGACGCCGGGGGGCATGTCCGTGACCTCGAGTTGCCGGCGCCGTTCAGCGAGCTGAACGACCTGCACCGCGTAATCATGGCGCACGAGACCGCTCGCGCGATGGCCCACGAATGGCGGACGGCGCGGCAGCGGCTGAGCCCGAGCATGGCCTCGTTCATCGAACGGGGGTTGTCCGTTTCCGCGGAAGCCGTTGCAGCGGCGCGCGCGCACGTCGAAGCCTGCATGCGAGCGCTGCCCGCGCTTCTCGGTAAAGGCGAGCTGATCCTCACCTTGTCCGCCGCTGGCGAAGCGCCGGTCGGACTCGCGTCGACAGGCAATGCGGTGTTCTCGCGCCTCTGGACGCTGCTTGGCTTGGCTTGCTTCGCGCTGCCCGCCGGCCGCGGGATGCGCGGCCTGCCGCTCGGCGTGCAACTCGTCGGCGGTCCGGAGGCTTTGCTCTTCGCGGCCGCGAGCTGGAGCGCCCGGCGTTTGCAGGAAGCCACACTAGGAGAACGCGCATGACCCCCACGATGGACGCTACCACTCGCCGGCTCGTCGACTTCGCGCTCGCTTACCGCTTCGAGGACCTGCCCGCTTCCACGGTCCACGCGGCGAAGGCGCGCCTGCTCGATTCTGCCGCGGTCGGGCTGGCCGCCTATGCCGCGCCCCCGGTGCGCATCCTTCGCAAGTGCGCACCGCGTGTTGTCGGGCCCTGGGCCGCCACCCTCTGGGGCACGCGCGACAAGACGACGCCCGATCTCGCCGCCCTCGTGAATGGCACGATGGTGCGGTATCTCGATCTCAACGACGCGTATCGGACGCTGGATGCGTCGCACCCGTCCGACAACCTCCCGGGACTCGCCGCGGCGGCGCAAGCGCTCGGCCTCTCCGGGCGCGAGCTCATTCTCGCCCTCTTCATCTCGTACGAAATCCAGTGCCGCTTCACCGACACCGTGCCGTTCAACGATGCCGGCTGGGACCAGCCGGTGGTCGGTGCGCAAGCCGCCGCCCTCGCCGTCGGGCGCATGATGGCGCTCGACGCCGAGCAGCTCGCCCACGCGCTCTCGCTGTCGGTCGTCCCGCACCTCGGCACCTATCAGACGCGCTCGGGCGAGCTGTCGATGTGGAAAGGCTGCGCCGGCCCGAACGGCGCGCGCCACGGCATCTTCGCGGCACAACTGGCGCGGGAAGGGCTGACCGGGCCTTACAGCGCGTACGAGGGGACGTTCGGGATCTGGAAGCAGACGCTCGGCAAGCCCGGCGAGTTTAGGCTGCCGGCGGGCAAGCTCGCCGCGCCGCTGGGGCTCAACCAGACGAACATCAAGAGACACCCGGTGCGCGACTCGTGCCAGTTGCCGATCGACACGGCGCTCGAGCTTCGCAAGAAGCTTGCCGGCCGGCCCCCCAAGAGCCTCAAGGTGGACACGTACAAGTCGGCCCATGCAGGCGCGGTCGCCGATCCGGAGCTCTGGGCGCCGAAGACGCGCGAGACCGCCGATCATTCGATGCCGTTCGCGATCGCCGCGGCGCTGGCCGACGGCGAGGTGACGAGCGACACCTTCGAGGACCATCGCTTTCTGGACGCCGATGTCCTGGCCCTGATCGCCGGAATGAAAATCGAGATCAACGCCGATTTCTCGCGCCAGACACCCGGTCTGCGCCACTGTCGCATCGAAGCGCGCCTCGAGAGCGGCGATACTGTGGTCGCACAATGCTCGCTCGCGCAAGCCGACATCGAGAAAGGAACGCCCGACGACGTACTGAACGCCAAGTTCCACGCGCTCACCCGGCGTTTTCTGCCCGCGCCGGCACGCACCGAGCTTGCCGCCGCGATATGGCGGCTGGAGACGTTCGAGCGGCTCGATCCGATCATCGACCTGATGCTGATCTGAACCCATGACCGCCCCGGATGTGAAGTCCGATGCCGCCCGTCTCCTCGATACCGTTACGCGCGGAGGGGTGGGAATCTTCGCGACCGACGTCGGCTATGCCATCATCGGCAACGGCGAATCCGGCCCTACAAGGTCGATCACCCGTTCTTCTCGCAGCTCACCTCGCTCACCCGCGAGCGCTCCTCGCGCGGCGATACCATAGACATGTTGCTGAATGCGGGCGCGCTGCACGACGAAATCGCGCGGCTCGCCTGGGCTCGCGGCGTGCCGGTGCTCGGCTCCTCGGCGAACCGGTCCCTCTCGGGCAGCAAATACAAGCTCGCCGACGTGGAGCCGGCCGTCCGCGACGAGGCGGACCTCGTCATCGACTACGGAGACACGAAGTACTCGCACCCCGCCGGGATGGGAAGCTCGATCATCGCTCTGCCTTCGTTGAAGCCGATCCGCAAGGGCATCAAGTTCGACGAAATCTGCAGCCTGATCGCGCAGCGCTTCGGCACCGATCCGCGCGCCGTGACGTAAGCCGGGGGCCCCCGGCCGCCGAACGCGCGCCCGCACTTCATGCCCTTGCTTGAAACCCACGGGCCGGAAGGCGACCTCCCACCCCACTCGCCTTCCGCATCGGTGAGCCGATCGCCGACGCGGAGCTGGCAGGAACCCTTGAGCTTCGGTTTGAGATCTGCTTTTCTTCGGCAGCCCATCGAAACGCCGAGGAGGGTATCCATGCCCGCACCACTGTGAGCCGAAGCCATGGCATCGGAGGCTGTTCCTTGAGGAAGGAATGCCCGAGGAGCTGGCGCGTTCGAATATCCGTGTTGGTGAAGCGAGAAGCGTGGGGTCCTGAAAGCAACTCCACCTCCGACATGTCGGTAGCTTCGTCCGCCAGTTGGCCGAAAGTCACTTGACACAATGCTGCTTTGCGCAGACCATCGGCCGCTCCAGAGACGATCGTGTCATGCGTCGTGATCAAATCCGGTGCACGGAGAGTCAGTGAGACGAGAAGCGGGCAACCCCTGCGCGAGATCTTTTGAGGTAAGGGACCGACGGGTAGCGACTCAAGCGCGCGCGGGGAAGGCTCGTACACTCGGAATCTTGCCATGCCACTCTTCGCAGGAGTCCCGATGCTTAATTTGCCTCGTTGGAACAGGATGATCTCGCGTCCAGCGCTCACGCTGCTTCTCCTCGGGTCCGTTCTGGCCCTCCCGGCGATGGCACAGGACACACCGCGCTACGGAGGGGAGCTGCTGTTCGTCGTGGGAGCCCAGCCGCCGTCCTTTGATGCCCATCGAGAGGCGACCTTCGCAGTGATGCATCCCCTGGCGCCGCACTACAACACCCTGCTGCGCGTCGACCCCACGGATCCGACGGGCACGAAGATCATCGCCGATCTCGCCGATTCGTGGACGATCTCCAAGGACGGGCGGCAGTATTCGCTCAACCTTCGGCGGGGCGTGAAATTCCACGATGGCAGCGAAATGACATCGCAGGACGTCAAAGCGACCTACGACAAAATCATCAACCCGCCGGCCGCCGTCGTGTCGGCTCGGAAGGGCGAATACGTGAACGTGGAAGCTGTAGAGGCCCCGAACGCACATAACATCGTGTTTCGGTTGAAGTGGCCCTCCGCAGCGTTCCTCTCGTCCCTCGCTTCGCCGTGGAACTGGATCTATAAGGCGGACATTCTTGCCAAGGACACCCGGTGGTACGAGAAGAATGTCATGGGCACCGGGCCGTTCACCTTCGTGGAGTACATCAGAGGCTCCCATTGGGTGGGGAGGAAGAACCCGACCTACTGGGATAAGGGGAAGCCATACCTTGACGGCTACCGCGCCATTTTTATCACCGACCCTGCGGCGCGGGTGGCAGCCGTCCGGAGCGAGCGGGCCCTGATCGAATTCCGTGGTTTCGCCCCGCCGGAGCGCGATGTCCTTGTCAAAGACCTCGGCCGGAAAATCACGGTCCAGGAGAGCCCGTGGGACTGCGCGCTCTGGGTCGCGATGAACCACGAGAAGAAGCCGTTCGACGACAAGCGGGTCCGGCGCGCCTTGACGCTGGCGCTCGATCGGTACGAAGGATCCAAGGCGCTCTCGAAGATCGCCTTCCTCAGGGATGTGGCCGGTGTGATGGTGCCGGGCTCACCGTTCGCGACCGCGCCGGCGGAGCTCGAGAAGCTGGCCGGCTACTCGCGTGACATCGAGAACTCTCGTGCGGAGGCCAAGCGGCTGCTCAAGGAGGCGGGAGTTCCCACCGGGTTCTCGTTCAACATCAGGAACACCAATATCCCGATGCCCGGCGAGCCGCTGGTCATCTGGCTCATCGACCAGTGGCGGCAGATCGGGCTCAACGTCAAGTCCGACGTGCTCGACAACACGATCTGGTTCTCGGAAGTCCGGGCCGGCCGGTACGAAGTGGGTCTGGACTTCCAGTGCGGCTACATCGTGGAGCCCGACCTCGACCTCTACAAATTTCAATCGCGGGAGGTCAGCGACGCCAACTACGGGCGGTACACGGACAAAGTGCTGGACGATCTCTACCAGAAGCAGAGCCGCGCGATCAACCCGGACGAACGCAAGAAGTATATTCGCGAATTCGAGAAACGGCTGCTGGACGAGGAGGCGCATTATCTGAATACAATCCAGTGGCATCGAATTGTTCCCCACAACTCGAGGGTGAAGGGATGGACTATCACCCCGAGCCACTACCTGAACGGCCAGCTCGACAGGGTATGGCTCGCGGAGTGACGGACGGCCCGGGCGCGCTCGAAGAGATTCCGCTCGATTTCCTCGCCGCTGTCACCGCCATGCTGCTGGAACGGGAACGCGTCGACGCCAAGCTCGAACGCTTGCTGAACGAAGCGCGCGCGCGGCTCGGACGCGGCGCGGTGGAGCCGCCCCACTCGAATCCGGGAAAAGACGGTAACTTCACGGTCGCAACCTTCTTTCTTTTCACGCCGGACGGCGATCATCTGGACATCTACCTTCCACAGAACTTCCCCCCGGAACAGGCCCACCTTCGCATCCCGGCTGGCCATGGCCATCCGGGAATGGTGGCGTCGACTGGCAAGGCACGACTGCTTTCCGACACCCGCGAGGACCGGCAGTTCGTGCAGATCCTCGAGACCGCTCGTATGGGCTCAGCGATGTTCCACCCTTTGAGGCGAGACGGACAGGTCATTGGCGTGATGGTCAACGCGGCGATCCAGCCAGGCACGTACACGCCGGCGGACTTCAAGCTTCACGGCATCCTGGCTGACTTAGCGGCGCTTCTTCTTCACTCCGTTCTAACCACCCCGGCCGGTCGGCCGATTCCAGCGCGAGGAGACCATGCGTAAGCTCATCGACCTGAGTCAGCCCATCGAGAACAAGGGCCATGCCCGTCCGTTTCACCCTACGCCAGTCGTCTGGACCCATCTTTCGCACGAGGAGTCGGCGCCCATCTGGAAGAAGGGGGGCTTTTCGGCGATGGTGAAGGGCGTCATCGTGTCGGACCACTCGGGCTCGCACACGGATGCGTACACGCACATGGACACCCGTCCAAGCGCAGAGAGCATTGATCAACTGCCGCTGCACCTTTTCTTTACCGAGGCCGTCTGCATCGACTGTTCGCACGTTCCGCCTCGGACGTTCATTACCGTGAATCACATCCGGGAGGGGCTCGCGAAGGCGAAGCTCGAGCTCAAGCGCGGCGACACGTTCCTCTACCATACGAATCACTACGAGCGCTATTTCAAAGATCGAACGAAGTGGTGGACGGAGTTCGCGGGCCTGGACGGCGAGGCGATGAATTTCCTCGCCGACGCCGGCGTTGTGAACGTCGGCACCGAGGCCTTCTCAATCGACAACCCGGCGGCCACGCTACCGGATGCCGATCCAACGTACCCTGCCCACCAGGTATGTCGCGACCGCAAGGTTCTCAACACTGAGAACTTGATCATCCCTCAGGAACTCGTCGGGCGGCGCTTCACGTACATCGGCTTCCCAATCAAGATCGTCGGCGGCACTGGCGGCTGGATTCGTGCCGTCGCCGTGCTGGACGAGCGGTAGCTCCGGCGCCAAACGGGTTGGCGGTCGGCGGGCGGTTTACCGAAGCGCCGATTGAAGTCGGCGATGAACTCCGGCAGGTAGGTTTGCGCGGCCGCGACGGTGCGAATCTCGCGCAGGCGCAGTTCGCTGACCAGGCGATCTTGCAGCGTGGCCCAGAGTCGCTCCACTCGCCCCTTGCCTTGCGGCGAGCGCGCCGCGATGTAACCGATGGCGAGGCTCTTGAGCATCCGGCCCACATGCGTCGGTGCCTGTGTTCCCGCGAGTTGCTCTTCGACCGACCAGTGGGCGCCATTGCGGACGAGCAGATTCAGGCGATCGCCGTACACGGCCATCGGCATGGTCGAGGCGGCGCCGCAGGTCGCCGATGGAACAAGCGCGCGACGGTGCGCTACATGGCGAAGAACGACGCCCGCTCGATCGCCGACTGCCGCGAGGCGCTCGCGCGCAATCCCAATCACTTCGGCGCGCTCTCGGCCCAGCGCCTTTGCCATCTGGCGCTCAGCGCGTTCCGCGAAGCCGCCGATCTGTTCCGGCGCACGCTCGCTGTCCATCCGCACCTCGAGAGCGGCCGCGCGAATCTGGGAACGGCGGTGAACGGCTGGTGAAGTGGAACTGACCCGCGCATGATCGCGTACCTGGTACAGCGGCTCGCCTGGGCGCTGGTGCTCCTCGTCGTCACCACGCTGGCGGTCTTCGTCGTGGTGCACCTGTCCGGCGATCCGACCGCCCTCTACGTGGGTCCCGAGGGCACGCGGGCGGATTACGAGATGGTGCGCGCGGCGCTGGGCTTCGATCGCCCGCTGCCCGAGCAATACGGGCGCTTCCTCGCGCGCGCCGTCCGCGCCGACTTCGGCCGCTCGCTGCGCCACCAGCAGCCGACTCTGCCGCTCGTGCTCGAGCGCTTCCCCGCCACGCTGAGGCTGGCCCTCGCGGCCATGCTGCTCGCCATGCTGCTCGCCGTGCCGCTCGGCATCCTGTCGGCCCTGCGTCGCAACTCGCTCCTCGACAGCTGCGCGATGACGTTCGCGCTGTCCGGCCAGTGCATGCCCACCTTCTGGCTTGGCATCCTCTTGATCCTGGTGTTCGGCGTGAACCTCGGCTGGGTGCCCGTCTACGGCGGCGAGGGCCTGCGCGCGCTCGCGCTGCCGGCGGTGACGCTGGGCGTCTGGGCGATGGCGCGCACGGCACGCATCACGCGCTCGAGCATGCTCGAGGTGCTGCCCCAGGACTTTCTGCGCACGGCGCGCGCGAAGGGAATCAGCGAGTGGGGCGTGATCCTCCGCCACGGGCTGCGCAACGGCGCCATCCCGATCGTGACGGCGCTGGGGCTCGAGCTGGGCAACCTCCTCGGCGGCGCCGTCATCACCGAAGCGGTCTTCGCCTATCCCGGCATCGGGCGACTCGCGGTCGAGGCCGTGGTCAACAAGGACATCCCCCTGCTGCAGGCCGTCGTATTCGCGATCGCGACGGCGCTCATCCTCCTGAACGTCGCGGTGGACCTCCTTTATATGGTCCTCGACCCGCGGGTGCGTCTTGCCTGAATGGTGGGCGCTGCATCGCCGCACGCGGACGTTCCTCGCCGCGCCGAGCGCGCGCTTCGGCCTGGTCGTGCTGGTCGGCGTGCTGCTCTGCGCGCTGCTTCCCGAGCGCCTGGCGCCCGCGGACCCCAACGAGCAGCAACTCCTTGCGCGCTTCACGCCGCCCGCCACGCGGACGGGCGATGGCACGCTGGCGGCGCTCGGCACCGATCAGCTCGGCCGCGACATCCTCAGCCGGGTCATTCACGGCGCCCGTACCTCCGTGCTGATCGGAATGTCGGCGGTGCTGCTGGCAGGCACGGTGGGCACCAGTCTCGGCTTGACGGCCGGCATCCGTGGTGGCATGACTGATCACCTCATCATGCGCCTGGCTGACATGCAGTTCGCGTTTCCTTTCATCCTGCTCGCCATCACCGTCATCGGCGTGCTTGGGCCGAGCATCCGCAACATCATCCTGGTGGTGGGGCTGAGCAACTGGGCGACGTACGCGCGGGTCGTGCGCGCGGAGACGCTCGCCGTCCGCGAGCGGACGTACGTGGACGCCGCGCGCTCGCTCGGCCTGTCCCGGCCGCGCATCCTCTGGCGCCACATCCTGCCCAACGTGAGCGCCTCGCTGATCGTCGTCGGGACCTTCGGCGTGGCGGGCGCGATCCTCACCGAGGCCGGGCTCTCGTTCCTCGGCCTCGGCGTGCCGCTGGCGATCCCGTCGTGGGGCGGCATGCTCGCCGAGGGCCGGCAGTTCGTCGACACGCGCTACTGGCTCGCGCTCTTCCCCGGCGCGGCCCTCTTCGTCACCGTCATGGCCATCAACCTGCTGGGCGACGCGCTGCGGGACGCGCTCGATCCTTATCTGGTAGCTCGACGGGCCGTCGGCCAACTCTAAGGAGACACGCCATGCCATTCGCGAAGCGCGGTCCGTGGGGAGCCGTCGCCGTCCTGCTTCTTCTCGGCCTGCTCGTGCCCAGCGCCGCGGCACAGCCGAAGCCGGTGGTGGTCGTCCAGTCGGGCGAGGCGGCGACGCTCGACTGGCACATGCACTGCGACAAGAACGCCCACGAGCCCGACCGGCAGATCTTCGACACGCTGCTGCGGCGCGACCTCAAGACGCTCAAGCTCGAGGGCAACCTCGCCGAGTCGTGGCGCCTGCTCACCGACACGACCTGGCAGTTCAAGCTGCGCCGCGGGATCAAGTTCCACAACGGCGAGCCGTTCGACGCCGCTGCCGTCAAGTTCAGCGTCGAGCGGATGCTGAACCCGGCGCAGGGTGCCCCCGGCCGCACCAGCATCGCCTCCATCGATCACGTGGACGTCGTCGATCCGTACACGGTCAACGTCGTGACGAAGACGCCGTTCCCGCTGCTGCCGGTGCGGATGAGCCCGGGGCACTGCGGCACCGTAGGGATCCTGCCGCCGAAGTACGTCGCGCAGGTCGGCGACGCCGGCTTCGCGGTGAAGCCCGTGGGCACCGGTCCCTACCGCTTGGTGGAGTGGGTGAAGGACGAGCGGCTCGTGCTGGACGCCAACAAGGACTACCACCGCGGCGCGCCCGCGATCGAGCGGCTCGTCTTCCGTCCCGTGCCCGAGCTGACCACGCGCGTCGCCGCGCTGCTCTCCGGCCAGGCCGACCTCGTCAGCGACGTCCCGCCCGACCAGGTCGCGAAGATCAAGGCCAGCGGCGTGGCCCGCGTCGAGGTCAGCACGCTCGGCGGCTTCGTCATTATGGTGAAGATGACCAACTACCTGATGCCGGGGCCGTGGCAGGACGCGCGCGTGCGGAAGGCGATCAACTACGCGATCGACCTGGACACGATCATCAAGACCGTGCTGGAGGGCTACGGCCAGCCGCTCGGCGTGCCGCTCGAAAAGGAGGCGTTCGGCTTCAACCCGGCCATCAAGTGGTGGGGCTACGACCCCGAGCGCGCGAAGGCGCTGCTGCGGGAGGCCGGTTACGCCAACGGGTTCGAGATGACCCTGCACGCGCCCAACCGTCGCTACATGAACGACATCGAGGTCATGCAGGCGATGGCGGCGATGCTCGGCAAGGTCGGCATCAAGGCCACCGTGCAGGTGTGGGAGCAGAGCGTCTACACGACCAAATGGCGCAAGCGCGAGCTGCTGCCCGCCTACATGGTGGCGTGGGGCGGCGCAGGCATCTTCGACGGCGACCTGCTCGTCAACTCGCTCCACAGCAAGTCGGCGCTGGCGATCCACAAGAACGAGGCGCTCGACAAGATCCTGGAGGAGGCGCAGGGCACGAACGATCCCGACCGGCGCCGGGCGCTCTATTTCAAGGCGCAGGAGATCATCTTCGAGGACGCGCCGATCATCAAGGCCTACCAGCAGGCCCACATCTTCGGGATCAGCAACCGGCTCGACTGGAAGCCCTGGATCGACAACATGCTCTTCCTCTACGACGCGCGGCTGAAGTGATGAACCCGGCGTTCCCACGCCTGTTCAGCCCGATCACGATCGGGCACGCCACGGCGAAGAACCGCATCGTCTCCACGCCGCACGGCGCGGCCTTCGGCGAGAAAGGCGGGATCACCGAGCGCTACATCCGCTATCACGAGGAGAAGGCCAGGGGCGGCTGCGGCGTGGTGATGATGTTCGGCTCCTCGAGCATCCACCCGACCTCGATCAACGATTGGGGCGAGGTCAACAACTGGGACGACGGCATCGTCCCGCAGTTCCGGCAGATGAGCGAGGCGATCCACCGCCACGGCGCGCTCTGCCTCTCGCAGATCTCTCACCGCGGGCGGCGCGGCCACTCCTGGTACTCCGGTGTGCCGCTGTGGGCGCCCTCCGACACGCGCGAGGAACGGCACCGCGAGTGGCCGCACGTCATGAGCCGGGCCGAGATCCGCGAGGTGATCGACGCGTGGGCGGCGGCGGCGGTGCGGCTCAAGAAGGGCGGCTACGACGGCTGCGACATCCCGCTCTACGGCGGCCACCTGCTCGAGAACTTCATCTCCCCGCTCGCCAACACGCGGACCGACGAGTACGGCGGCAGCCTCGACAACCGCCTGCGGCTGCCGCGCCAGGTCCTGCGCGCGGTGCGCGAGGCGGTGGGCCGCGACTTCATCATCGGCCTGCGGCACAGCGGCGACCACTACGTCGAGGGCGGCCTGAGCCGGGAGGAGCTGCTCGAGATCGCGCGGCAGCTCGACGCCGTCGGCATCGCCGACTACTGGATGGTGAGCGGGTCCAACACCGAGACGCTGAAGTTCGAGGCGATGGTCACGCCCTCGCACTATCACCCGCGCGGCGTCTTCAACGATCTCGCCGCGCTCACGAAGAGCGTCGTCCGCGTGCCCGTCATCGTGGCCGGCCGCGTGGTCACCGCCGATCAGGCGGAGGGCGCGCTGGCCGCCGGCGTGTGCGACCTGGTCGGCATGACGCGCGCGCTGATCGCCGATCCCGAGATGCCGAAGAAGGTCAGCGAGGGCCGCGTCGACGACGTGCGCGTGTGTGTCGGGGCCGCCGAGGGCTGCATCGGCCGCCTGCGGCAGGGCAAGTCGATCACGTGCGTGCAGAATCCGGCGATCGGCCGCGAGGCCGAGCTGATGGAGATCCGCCCGGCGTCGAGACCGCGACGCGTGGTCGTGGTCGGCGGCGGCGTGGCCGGGCTCGAGGCCGCCCGCGTCGCCGCGCTACGCGGTCACCAGACGATCCTGCTCGAGGCGACCAGCGCCGTCGGCGGCCAGGTCCTCGCGGTGGCCAGGGCGCCGAAGCGCGAGGACTACGCGTCGATCGCGACGTGGCTCGTGGGCCAGGCGAAGAAGGCCGGGGCCGAGATCCGCCTCAACACGCCGGCCTCCGGCGCCGACGTCCTCGCGCTGAAGCCCGACGCCGTCGTCCTCGCCACCGGCGCCACGCAGCGCGTGCCCGACATCCCGGGCGTGAGGCTGCCGCACGTCGCGACGACGGTCGACGTCCTGACGGGCCGCACGGCGCCCGGCCGCCGCGTCGTCGTCGTCGACGAGGAGGGCTACTTCGCGGCGCCCACGACGGCGGACTTCCTGGCCGAGCGCGGAGCGCAGGTCACCATCGTGTGCCGCTACTTCATGGTCGGCGAGGACATCGACGAGGGCACGCGCTCCGACCTCTACGCGCGGCTGTTCGCGCGCGGCGTGACGCTGATCCCGATGACAGTCGCGCGGGAGATCCTGCCGCAGGGCGTCCGCACACGCCACACGTTCTCGAACGCTGAGGCGACGCTCGAGGCCGACTCCGTGGTCCTCGCCTTCGGCGGCAAGGCGAACGATCCGCTCTCGCGCGAGCTCGAGGGCAAGGTGGCGGACCTCAAGGTGATCGGCGACGCGTACTCTCCACGCCGCGTCCACGACGCCATCCTCGACGGCACGCGCGCCGCGCGGATGCTGTGAGTCCTCAGACTCGGCCCGACTCCGAGCCCGCGAGCCGCCGCATCGAAGATGTCGGCGTCGCGACCGGACGCGAGGAGAGGCCGGGCTGCCCGCGCGGCAGGTCAGGTGAGGCGCGGGACCACGCGCTCGGCGAAGAGCCGCATCGAGCCGAGCACGCGCTCGTGCGGGATCCGACCGCCGACGTTCATCCAGACGGCCAGCGTCGAGTAGCCGAGCGCCTCGCGCAGCGCGAGCAGGCGCTCGATGACCGACTCGGGGGAGCCGTAGATCGTCAGCTCGCCGAGGATCTCGTCGTAGCTCATGCTCCCGAGCTTCGCCGCCTCCTCCTTCCGCGGCCCCTTCGCCAGCGCCTCCGCGATCGACCGGAAGAAATGCACGGTGCTCGCTCGCGCCTCGTCACGCGCGCGCGCGTCGGTAGCCGCCACGTAGACGGGCACGATCACCGAGACGTCCCCGCGGCCAGGGTGGCCGGCCTCGCGCCAGCCCTCGTGGTAGCCGGGGATGAAGCGCGTCACGTCGCTGATCGTCGTCGTGCGCACCGCGACGAAGATCGGCTGTCCCTGGCGCCCGATAGAGGGATAGGTCTCTCGGGTCGTCGCGGCGAAGCGCAACGGCGGGTGCGGCTTCTGATAGGGCTTGGGGATCACGCAGACGTCGTGGAACCGGAAGTACTTGCCCTCGTACGTGAAGCGCTCCTCCGTCCACGCCTTGAGGACGATGTCGAGCGTCTCCTCGAACCGGTCGCGGCTCTCTTCGTACGGGATGTTGAAGCCGCTATAGTGACCCGGCAAGCCGCTGCGTCCCACGCCGAAGTCGAGCCGGCCCTTGCTCAGATGATCGAGCGTCGCGACGTCCTCCGCGAGACGCAGCGGATGCGCGAGCGACAACACCTGCACTGCGATGCCGATCCTCATGTGTCGCGTGCGCGCGGCGATGCTCGCCGCCACGACGAGCGGCGACGAGAGAACGGACCGCTCCTTCTGGAAGTGGATCTCGGCCAGCCAGACGGCGTCGAGCCCGAGATCCTCCGCGGCGATCGTCTGCGCCATCGCTTCGTCGAAGGCCTGCGCCTCGTCCATCCCCGGCGCCCGCTGGAACTCGGTGAAGAGACCGACCTGCACGCGGGGGTTCATCGTCGGTGAGGATAACAGAGCGGTCACGCCGGCGTCCTTGCGCGGCACGGGTGGCGCTCGCCGCATAGCCCGCCATGGAGTTCGCGTTCCCCGCCACCGCCGCCGGCGTGATGGGCGGCCTCCTCGCTGGCCGCGGTGCGTGACGCCGCCTTCTTCAGCTCATCCTTGCGCGCCCGCCTGCGCTTGTCGCTTGTCGCTCTCGTGAAGTCTGCGCAATATTTCTGGGGTGCTGTCCGTGGTGCCATCGTTCGCGAAGATGACTTCGAACGCGATGGATTCGTCCAGCGCGGATCGAAGACGAGATACCAGGATCTCGATGTTGCGTTCCTCGTCAGCAGAGCGAAGGAACAATATACACCCGTTCTCCTGAGTCCCCGCTCACCCCGAACGCGTTCCGGCACAGACCAGCGGCTGGCTCTCGCCGCCCGTCGACGCACCATGTTACGCAGCGAGCACAATCCTTGCTTGGCCTCACGCCACTTCCACGCAGTGGCAGCCGCCCGGCACGGCGAATCCCACCGACGCGCGCAACAGCGGCGTGTCGCTTCGCCGCGTCCCGCCGTCGTGGACGATCCGTCCGCCGACCATCGTCAAGACCACCTTGGCGTCGCGCACATCGGTCGGCGAGGCTTTGAACGGATCGACGGCGAGCGCGATCAGATCGGCGAGTTTGCCCGGCTCGATCGACCCTTTGACATCTTCCTCGAAGGCCGTGTACGCGCTGCCGATCGTGTACCAGCGCAGCGCCTCGGCCATCGGAATCGCCCACTCGGCGCCTTGCACGCCGGCGAGCTGGGTCTCGCGCGTCACTGAGCTCCACAGGCCCAGCAGCGGTTGATACGGCGTCACCGGTGAATCGGAGCCGGCGCCGACGTGAAGTCCGCTGTCGAGATACATTCGGAGCGGCTCGCACTCGGCGGTGCGTGCGGCGCCCCAGTACTTGAGGAAGCCGCCCGCGAGCGCGTACATCAGCGGCTGCTGCGCAGTGATGACGAGCCCCATCTCCTTCGCGTGCGCAAAGTGCTCGGGCCGCGCCCGCATCATGTGGATCAACGTCCAGCGCCGGCCGACGAGCGAGCGCTCTCCGTGCACGCTCGCGTACGCGTCGAGCACCTGATCGATCGCGGCGTCGCCGACGCAATGGATGCCCATCTGCCACCCGAGCTCGCTCGCGAGCGCGCAGACCGCTTTCATGTTCTCGCCGCTCGCGTGCGGCTTGCCGCGCGGCGCCGATGGATCGTCGGCGTGCGCGAACGGTTCACGCAGATAGCTGGTCTCGACACCGCCGTCGGCGGTGAATTTGATGCCGCCGACGCGTAGCCACTCGTTGCCGAAGCCGGTCGCGAAGCCGAGGCTGCGGATGCTCGCGAGCGTGCGGTCGAGCTCGTCTTTGGTGCTGCCCGGAGCGACGCGCAGCATCGCCGTCACGCGCACGAGGGGATCGCCACTGGCGCCGAAGCGCTGGTACGCGCCGAGATCAGACGCCTCCAGTCCCGGCTCGATCACGCTCGTGATGCCGGCCGCGTGGTACGCCTTCACGACCGCACGGAGCGCGTCGTTTTCCTGTGCGCGCGTCGGCGGCGGCAGCAGACGCTGGATGCGCATGAACGCCGCCATGCCGATGATGTGCCCGGTCAGCTCGCCGGTGGCCGGATCTCTCACGAACGTGCCGCCCGGTGGATTCGGCGTGTCCTTCGTGATCCCGGCGCGCGCAAACGCGAGCGAGTTCACGACGCGGTTGTGTCCGCCGCGCGCAATCCAGACGGGATGCTGGGACGTGATCTCGTCCAGCTCCGCGCGCGTCGGAAACCGCTTCTCGACGAGCTGACTCTCGTGCCAGCGGCTCGACGCGACGATCCACTCGCCTGGCGGTGTGATCGCGGCGCGCGCCTTGATGGCGGCCAGCGCGTCGGCGACGGCGCGCGCGCCCGAAAGATCGACCGCGAAGAGGTTGAGCCCGGTCGCGCGCATGTGATTGTGCGAGTCGGAGAAGCCCGGCAGCACCGTGAGCCCGGCGAGATCGTGCTGCACGGTGCCGGCGCGCGCGAGCGCGCGGATCGACTTCGTGTCACCGACCGCCATGATCCGTTCGTTTTTCACCGCGATCGCCTCGACGATTCGATTCGACCGGTCCATCGTGTAGACGCGCGCGTTGAGCAGCACCATGTCGGGAGCGTCGCCCGGATGAACGCGGAGAGCGGTGGCCGCAGCCGCCTCTCGCGCGCGCCGGCCGATCGGAAGCTGCGCCAGCTCTGCGACTGGGATTCCAGCCAGCAACGTCTTCAACACCGCACGTCGCGACACACTCATGCGATTGCCGTCCTTCACGCCCGATCCGCTTCACGTCGGAATACGCGGCGATCATGCGTGATGTCGTCGAGCCGGGCAACCGTGTTACGGGCGGCATCGTCCCCAATGCCCGAGAGCGTAGGCGCGACAAAGGCCAGGTTGACGGATTCTCGGACGCGCGGCGAGGGGCTCCGTTCCTCGCTGACGTGGGCTGACGTCGTACTTCCCCTTCATCGCGACTCTCGTTCCGCTCGTTAGCGTTTGGCGTGGGCACCACCTCCCCCGCCCGCCTCGGGGTGAACCCCCAGGGCTACGTCTTCAGCCCCTACCAGAAGGAGGTGGCCGCCGCCATCGGGCGCACCTGGGAATTCCTTGTGATCGGCGAGCCGGTCGACGGCACCTACGAGGTCAGTGTGCGCGGCAAGCCGGGTGATCAACATGTCTTCGTCAACTACCTCAGGACTCCTGACGACCGAGGTCCTTGAGGGTGCCATCACATTCCTCATCGAGTCGATCGAGACTTGGCAGATCGGACTCGCAGCCGGCAGGCTGCAACGACTCTCGGCGGCTACGCGGCCCGTCCCGCTGGAGAAATGATGCGGGGCCGACTCCCTACGCTATCCCATCGTCTTTGACGGCGTTGGCCTTCGAGATCGCGCCGATGATCCGCCGCGCCTCCGCCTGCTGGCCGCCGCTCAGCGCCCTCCCGCGCGCCGCGACCTCCGCCGCCAGCACGTCGCGCTTCCGGTCGTGCGGCCGGACGAACCGATCGTAGCGATCCTCGCGCTTCCGTCGGACGGCCTCGAGCGCAAGCACCGCCTTCACGTAGCCGTTCACCTTCCGGCTCTTCGATCTCGGAATCGTCTGCGTCATCGCGTTCACCTCCTCGCCGCGATCCCGCCGGCGGGCACCGGCACGGCGCGCACCGGCGCCTTCGCTCGTTCACTTCCACGCCCAGCACTTGCCCCGGAACGGGCACTCCTTGCACTGCCACCCGACGATCGGATGGAACACGCCCGCCTCGATCGCGCCCAGCACCTCCGACACCAGCCGGAAGAGGCGTACGTTCGCCGCCCGATCGCGCGTGGTCCAGTACCGGTGCAATTCGGGCACGCGAGTCTTCGTGAGCACGTCGAACCGCAGCCGTGGTCTACGTCAGCCGTCCACGAGGTAGAATCAGAGTGATCACCGCGCGCGATATGACGGAATCGGAGAAGCGATTGTGGCGCCGACGCACCCAGGGCCGCCGATGAGGCGGAGGACGATCCCGAAGTTCAAGAGCGACCGCGAGGCCGCTGCCTTCTGGGACCGGCATGCGTCAACGTCCTACCTCGCCGACCTCGAGGAAGTAACGGTCCGGATCCTGCCCGCGCTTCGCAAGCACGTCGGCGAACGCGCGAAGACGAAGAGGGGCCGACGGCCCCAGGCCGCCGATGAAATGCCGCCAGGCGATGCGGTGACTGTCCGGCTCGCCCCGGACAAGCTCGCGGCAGTACGAACCGTCGCGGGCCGCAAGAGCGTGCCGTGCGAAGAGCTGATCGAGCGCTGGATTACGGCCGGTCTCAAACGCGAGCAAGCCGGCAAGGCCTGAAACGCGCCACCACCTCCTCACCGGGCACTGACGTCCTCCGCAGAAATCGCCGCTCTCGGTTGATCTCCGTTCCCTGGAGACGACTTCTCGGCGGCGGCGAGTAATTGGGACGACGATGGAGCCGGCGTTAAACGCAATGCGCCGGTAGCAAAATGGGAGCAGAAACGACGAAGGGGCTGGCGCCGTGTGCGCCAACCCCTTGATCCCACTGGTTGCGGGGGCCCGCTTTGAATTGTGGAAGCGACCACTGACGTTCGAGTTTCTGCTGACTTACTAAGTACGTCCGTCGAGCCTGTTGTGACGAGCAGCGTCTTTCGCCTCACCATGACCCGATGGCCACCCCCGGGCGCGGCTGCCTTGGCGCTTGGGTTTGGCCGGCACATGGGAGGGGATCCTGGCCGCCAGCGTGACGTCACGAAGAATCTGGAGAACACGGGTTCGAATCCCGAACGGGACCAGCGTGCTTTAGGTTGGCCGTGCCGATCCTCGGGTCGGCGCGGGTAGCCTAGGACAGAGGGCGGGGTTCAACTCTGAGGCGTTGGTGACCCGGGCGGGATTCGACACCTTTGGCCTCGTGGAAAATTGCG
>WNFT01002043.1_pt1 | contig 26866 bp, 32 predicted proteins | sample 5400191 | NCBI WGS metagenome assembly WNFT01 (sample SAMN13153359, study PRJNA577476) | soil metagenome | isolation source: 80 cm saprolite under Madrone tree | place: USA:California | collected 2016-06-14 | reverse complement strand
GCGTCTATCTTGGCGAAAGCCCGGAGACCGAGCCGATCGTGAACTACGCGGACGGCAGGCGATGCAAGCTCGACAATGATCATCTTCCTACCGGCGACGGAGATACCTGGTCGATCGCTCCTACCGGCCGCATGTTGCCGCGCTATGCGCGGTTTCCCAGGGATATCGACGACAATGTGCCGGCTGACTGTGCTGATCCCGAGGCATGGAAGGCGGAAAAGCACCGTGAGTATTGGGAATGGTCAAACGGCGGTGAGAACTCGCCGCAGTGGAAGGCCTTTGACGCATGGGGTGAGGCTCATCGGCGCTACATCATGGCGACTGCCAATTTGAATGTGAGGCCCGGCACCATGGCGGGCGTGGCGGCATTGCTGCGCTACATCGCCGAAATTCGCGACGACGAAGAAGACTGGAACCTTGCCCTCTACGAGAAAGATGACGACGGAGATGCAGACTACGATCGTGATCCCATCGTCGACAACGAGGGCCTCCTGCAGGAAATCCTCGAAACCCTGGCCGAGGCGACTGAATCGATCCGCGCTTGATCTTGATCACGGCCTTCTGCCCGTCCATCGCATGAACGGGCAGCGGGGCGGGATTGGCCGCTTGGAGAATATCCATGTCTGACTCGGTTCTCATAACACCACGTCGAAATTTCCTCGTTCGGGCGCTCGGCTTCACGGTTGCTGGCGCGGCGATGTCGATCCCAATCATCACTGTCGCGAACGCGAAGGCCCGCATCGATCACCACATGGCGGAATTGGAAAAGGCATTCCGCGACTACTATGCAGGGATGGATGTCTATGTGATGCCCCGCCTTAAATCGCGGGAAAAGCTCATGGAGCGGCCCGAGTCAAGTGCTGCTTTGTTTTTCTTGGCGACGGCAGAACCACCCAGCTCTATGGCAGGGCGTGCAGGAAGTGCGGCGGCAGAAATGATGCGCGGCCATCCCGGCGGCCCGCCTGCCCTATAGCCCGAAGGGAGGAAGTCATGAAACTCGTTCAAGAAGTGGTCGACTTCGGCACCGTTGCTGAAGCCTTCGTTTCCGGCATCGCCAGCATCACGGAAATCGCCCCCGGGGTCTTGCGGGTCGCCTTCTACAGCACCCGGGAGCGTGACGACGAAAGCGGGCGGTGTGAGAACGTCATTGTGGATTACCAGATTTGGAGCGTTCAGCAGTGGCTTGACGCCAATGTTGCCGCCACGAAGGCATGGAAGGACATGCGAGCGATGCGAGGGCAGCCCAAAATCGTCCACGCTGCCGGGATGCACTGATGACCAACACCACCGCAGCGCTCCAATCCAAGGTCAAAGACGTGACCGGAGCGCTGCGTGCCGGCCGCGGAAAGCCAGCAGCGGCAAGTGAGCAGCCCGATGCGCCGTCATTGCGGTGGCGGCGCAGGGGGACTGGATTCACGCTGCCTCTTTTCTGGACCCGGGCGCATCAGGTTCCTTGAAGCCGTCACCTTGGAATGGTCAGCAGCTGTTTCCAGTCGAACGGCAAGCCCAGAGATACGCGTCACGGCTTACTGCTTGACGAGCAATGCCAAGCGCTTCCAAGGCGACATTACGAGGCACCCAGCTGGCCATTATAACTCCGAAGTTCGGATTCTCCCCGTATGGCTCATACAAGGCGAAGTCATAGCGCGGCGCCCTCGATTTGATGTTATTCATCAGACGAAGCCCATCTTCGCGCGTGGATGCCGAGCCAACGATCACAAAGTATTTGTTATGGTTGTTAATAAAAAACGGCGCATCGCGCAGGAAGCCGCTCTGGGACTTTGGGAGCGTAAATTCCGTTTTGTCCGTCTCCTCAGCCAGCGCAAGCAGTTCATTCGAGGCCAGGATAATCATGCCCTCGTTGCTGCCTGTTGCCGGGGCGTTTGTTCGCGCGACCGGCCTCGGACCCGCTGCGGGCGTGAGCAAGTCTTGCATCATACTTTTGAAGCGGGAGGCCTTCTGTTCTCCCTTTAAGGCCGTGTCCGACCAGATCATCTTGCAGTAAATATTCGCCATCGTGAGCACGATCACGGCCTGGTCAGCCCTCGGGTTATCTTTGAGCACGTTATCGCGTGTCGAGCGCACATCTATGTCGATACCAAGCCTGCCAAGTAGCTTGCCCACAGCGTCCATCCCCGTCTTGGTCACGACCGATGTGGCCCTGACTTCAAGCGGCGGCACGGCAGGACACTGTGGGTATTCCTCCGCAGCACCGGGCGGGATCCTTAAAGGAATTACCAATACGCCCAACAGGATGGCGCGACCGAAACGTTTAAGCATGTGTCTCTCTATTCAGCGTATCGAAGCCCATTTCGTCTCACTTTGGCCGGGTTGTGATCGCCCGACGTAGTCATGCCCATGATATCTGAGGGCAGAGCCAGATGCGCCGCGGCAGCGAGAAAATCTCGCCATAGTCATAATTGTTGGCTCCTGAGCTGCGGTAACCATCGAAGCAACGGACCTGGCATCTGTCGATAAATCATACCGTGGAGCTTGCGGGGTCTATTGTGAGGTAGATCACTTTTGTGCAAATTGAAACAGCATAGCAGCCGCGCCTAGCAGCCTAGCAAGCCCGCCCACCAGCGGAACGCCGGTTACACGCTTAGTGTGCTACTTGAGCGGCGGCAGCAGGCAAAGCAAGCCGGCGAGGCTGGCAAGCCCGCAGGGCGGCAGAGCGGCGGCGGGCGGCTTGGATTCGATCCTGGTCAACAGTTCCAGCGCTAGCCGTTGCCACCTACGCCAATCGTCCGCCGTAGCGTCCTGGCATTGATCAAAATCGCAACGACAGCCTGTGTCATGCTAATCAAAGTGAGCAGGAGAAACTCGGTGTTGTTGAAGATGGCGAGAGGCTGCACACCAGCCGCCCCAAGAGCAAAAAGCAGGACCTGAACACCTGCGATTGCGCCCATTAAGATGGCCTCGATCGTGTTGTCGACTCCAGGATGAGAGACCCTTAACTGCTCGGCCATGGCCATCATCGCGGCGCCGACCATGAGGACCTCAACCCAAGAGACATGGTACTGACCCCACTCGACCAAGGTCGCTCTTGGGTCCGGAAAGATAAATTTCCCGGCGACGAAAAGAGCCAGGATATACAAGAAGCCGGGCGTGTATTTGAGCGGGCCACTCCTCGGCTTACCCTGCAGATACGCAGCAGTCGCAGAACTTGCAACTGCGCCATCAGCGCTTCTGCCATCAGTCCTTGACATTGACTTTCTCGTCTGTCTGGAGCGGCACGCAGTTCCGCGGGAACCTATCAAGCCAATCAGCCAAAAGGAAGTCGCCTGAGCCGCACCGAAAGGGGCAGTTGACCGGAAGCGTCCCAGTCACCGAACGGCAGCCGGTTTTCACATTTCGCCAACACCAAGCGTATGACCAACCAACCTAAAGAAAGACCGCCGAACGGCGGCCTTTCAAACTGAGATTAGATGCAGGTCAGCCACAGCTCCGCCTAATAGCGACGATACTCAAAGGGCTCACGGCGTTCCCGGCGGTCTTCAAAACGCTCACGGCGGTCGCGACGATCCTCAAATCGCTCGCGACGATCCTCAAACCGCTCGCGGCGTTCCTCGCGCTCGCGGCGTACGAAGCCCTCGCCGTATCGGCGGCCATAGCCGCACTGATAGAGACCAGGGCCATTCCAGCCGTCGAAATAAAAGCATAGCGCGACTTTTTCGATCGGGTTGACCTGTTCTAGCGCTGACGGAATGTCGGCCAGTGCGCCCAGAGGGATTGCCGCCGCGCAATTCGGTGTCAACGATACGGTCGTCAGAATGGCCATTGCTGCTGTGCCGGTCCAAAGCAAGCGATACATGTCGTCCTCCCTGGTCTTGAGACATCGGCCCCAGATGCAAAATTGTTGGACGTTAGGGCCTGTTCAGAGTCGTAGCCGTTGCTACGAGCCTACAATGTTCTGATTCTTCAAGGCCGAAAAATGGAGTCTCCAGGTATCTGGCGAGTCCGTCCACTCAGCGGCAATCAAGGGGCGGCCTTCGGGTCGCCCCGCTTGTTTTTGGCGGTTGCAAAACCGTTATAATTCGCATTACCTCCGGACCCCATGTTGGTCTTTATCGACGAATCGGGTGATCCGGGTTTCAAGCTCAAGAAGGGTTCGTCGCCGGTATTTGTCGCCGCATTAGTTGCCTTCCGCGATCCTGAACAGGCGCGCCGCGCCCATGCCGCCATTGAAGCCACGGCCGCTCGCTTAAGAATCAAACCGGAGTTCAAGTTCAGCAAATGCCGCCCGGAAGTCCGAGATGCGTTTTTCGCGGCTGTCCAACGCTTCGACTTCTGTGTCAGGGCTATTGTGGTAGAGAAGGCCCGAATTTACAGTAAGCACTTGAGGTCGCAGAAAGAGGCGTTTTATTCCTTCTTTGTCAAAACCATGCTCAAGTTCGATAATGGGCTGCTCAACGACGCCCAAATCGTCATCGACGGATCGGGAGATCGAACATTCAAACGCGAGATGGGCGCGTATTTTCGCCGGCACCTTGGAGCTGACAAGATCAAAAGCATCGTATTCAATGATTCGCAATCGGACCGCCTCGTGCAATTAGCCGATATGTGTGCCGGAGCAATCGCGCGATCATACAAGGCCGATCGAGACGACAAGAACCGCTGGCGGGACCTGCTTGGCAGCAAGATCGAAGATGTCTGGGATTTTGGGAAGGGTTGCGCCCCACCTGCCTAGCCGTAGGGTTCTACGGCACGCACGCCATCCGGCGACAGTTCGGACAAGCGGGGCGACTTTTCAAACACACAGTTGTGTAGACGAGCCTAGAAAGTCAAATCACGATTGTTGGCATCGATCGCCGCACTAGGTGCATATTCCTACCTAGAAGTTCCGCGAGCCGCGCCCGTCCGCTAGTCGCGGGTATAATAGGGCGACATTGAGCGTGTTGGGGCTCGGCCGAGGGAGGCGGGAAGCCAAGAACCAACGCGCTCAATAGTGGCGATCCAAGTCCGGGGAGATCAAGTGCCGGCCACCGAGCCGCAAAGAGCATCGGGAGCTGATTCCCGTCAGCCCATCAGACGACTTACCGAAAATGAATTCAGGGGATAGCGACTCAAGCGTCACGCCGCCACCTCATCGAGAAGCGACGGATCGTCATCCCCGCTGCCGGTCTTATTGACCCGCCGCGACACCGGCCACATGCGAAGGCGATCTTCGGCAGCGGGCCTCAGCAGCTCTGTTCCCGCCTCGCCCTTAAGCCACGGCCTGATATCCGCCTTGTCGAGCACCACCGGCATACGATCGTGAATAGGGCGGGTCAGCTTATTGGCGTCCGTGACGATGATCGTGCACGAGATCACGGGCTCGCCGCTCTCAGGATTCTTCCACCTATCCCACAACCCCGCGAAGCTCAGCACGCCGCCATCCGCGGCGCTGATGAAATACGGCTGCTTGCCGTCCGGCCTTTTGAGCCACTCGTAATAGCCGCTCGCCGGGATGATGCACCGATGGCGCTTGAAGGCATCCCGGAACATGGGCTTGTCGGCGACGGTCTCCGCTCGCGCGTTGAAGCTCGCTGGCACTTGCTTCAACGGCTTCTTCCACCACCACGGAACGAGGCCCCAGCGCATTGAGACGAATTCGATGGCGCCGCCGGTAGCCAGCTTCACCACGTTGACGGGATCAGTGGGCGCAACGTTGTAGTGGGCTTGCAGATTAGGGGCAGGGCCATCCAGGAGTTCGTACAAGTCTTGAATGTCGTCCCAGGTGTAGCGTTGGACAAATCTTCCGCACATTCCGTCAGCCCATTAATCTTGAGCAGCAAGAGCTTCCCGCCCCGCATCCGTGATCCGCGCCTTGGCGACCGCGATCAGCTTTCCGCCGGCTCGAACCTTTTCAGCCGTGAGGGTCGCCAGCCCGTGGTTCACCAGCTCCGCGATCAAGCTTGCGTCGAAGTCGTGCGCGCTTAGCAGCGCCTGCGGCGCACCGTTGCGGCCTGCGGTTGCGAGCATTGCCAGCGCGCGCCGTTGCTCGACAGTCAGGCGCGGTCCCGTCATTGCCAGGCACTCCTACAGGCGCCCCCGACCCATCACTTCCCCCGCTTCACCTCTTCATAACGTTTAGCGAACGCCGCCTTCGCCTCATCCAGGGTATCGGCCATTCCCTGATTTGGCGGCGGGATTGACCTTCCCGGACCTACCTCCGGAATCTGCTGTAGGAACCATCTCCACTTGGGTTTCCCGAGGATCATTTCTCGATAGATGCGACCGACGACCGTGTCGTCGACCACGGCGTAATCGTCGTCGCTCCGGCCGCGCGGGTCCCAGCCTTCGATGCGGGCTTGGGCGCTCGATTTGCGGAGGAGGAGGGTCATACTCCAGGATAAGAACGGACAGGGAACGAAATCAAGGGGCGTCATTGGTTCCACTCGGGGAACCAATGTAGCTCTGTCGGGTTAATGACCTCAGGGACCCAGCAAGGGAACCTCCTGCTACCGTGACTGCGGCGCCCCGGTGGCTGGGTCTCCCCTACGACCCCCAACCCCTGCCAGCCATCTGGCGCCGCCTCTTCTTTGGACATCCTTCGATGACAAGTGCTGATGCGCATGCGGTCAGATTCCAATGCCCGAAGTGCGGTGCCGAACTCGAACAAACGATAGGGCAGATCAAATCGAGCGAGCACATGCGTTGTCAGGGATGCGGCGTCGGGATCAGCATTGACGCCGACCGGTTATCTAATGCTGCCACCGAAATTCAGAAAGCCATCGAGAAAGTGCCGTCGGAGATCACAATTAAATTTTACCGTTAGTCGCCGCTCAAGAAAATGCTCGCCGGCCGCGACGCCCCGGAACCGGTTTGGAGCGCCGACCAGTTTCAGCAGTCGACTGGAGCTTTGCCGATGGTGCAAGCGGCTTGCTGCCTGATCTTTGCTCCAGAGGTGTTCGGGCGAGCCGGAGCTTGACCGATGGCGCTATTTTGTTCTGGCGCGAGTAACGGCGGAGGCGAACGCCCCGGCGTCGAGCTGGGGGTCAACAACGCCAGGGCGCACGCGGCCCAGTGGGAGGCGTTGGGCTGCACAGGCGAGGCTCGCTCTCCACAGGCGAGTCTATTCCACTACTTCGGCGGCTCCGTAAGTGATCGACTCGTTTCTGGCGTCGCAGCGTTTGTTTCGTGGTGGACGAGCATGTTGATGCCCATGGCGCCAAGAATTAAAAGCACAACCGCGGCGGCAGCGATCCACATGATGCGCATTTCGCGCTTCTCATCGTTCTGGTTCGGCATAGCACGCATCCCTGTCTTTGGTGTCGACAGGATTGCTGAAGTATTGGCGGGCGTGAACTGTGACAATTACGGGCGATCACACGAGCGTGAGATCGACGCCATGGATACCATCTGTGCTTAATCAACCTTCGAGCGCCCTTCGGCCTGCGGCCGTGATCCTGATGGTCTTGCCTCGTGCTATTGCAAGCCCGGCGCGGATGAGGCCAGCTGGCATCCGGCGCGTGAAGCCATGGGTGAGCATATTTACTTCGGTGACACCGAACGGACTGCTGGCGAGCAATTGGAGTGCCCGGCGCTGTTCCGCGCCGAGACGATGTTTTCGAGGCGGCGCCGCCATCCGGAACTCCTAGCGTTGCGGCCCATTATTTCAGCACCGATAGAGGCGGATTTGGCGCCGGCGGCTATGCTCGGATGGCCGCGAATTATGGCGAAGCACTGTCACATAGATGAACAGTGTGAAAATCGTTTCCGCTTCGTTGCGGTTCACCTTGTCGCAAGCAACAGAGCGGTTTCGCAAATTGATTGATGTGACTCATCTATTTCTATTGTCAAAACTTGTTTCAAAACAGAACGAATAATGAATATCAACTTCGCCTCATCTTCATTCGCCAAGCAACGTGCTGTATAATTGGCGCGTCGTTAAGTATTGCGCACAGGAGGACTATCATGAACAACCGAGTGATCACACGTGAGCGCGGCGTCATTCCGGGATGTAAGGCAGCGGGATCAAACTCCGGCATGGCAGTTGATAGCGCGGGACGGCCTTGGTCGCGTTCGCCATCTGATATCGACGCGTACCTCGCCAAGCTTCGTGCAGAGACCAGGCAATCCCGCATTAACCGGGGCGCCGATCCGGAGACGGGGATCAAGATAATGGCGCTCCGCTCCGATCTTGCTCCGGAGCAGCGGACGGAAGCCTTACGGATTGGGCGCATCAGATTCGCCAGTGCTGGAGCGAAGCGCAAGCCGAAGGAAGCTATCGCCGCGTAAGGAAGCCCGTAGAGTGGCCTCGCCCCGGCGGGGCCATAGCCCTACCGCCCTATCCGAAATAACGCATGGCTGCTTGGCCGCTCGTGATCAAGCGACGATGACAGGTGGCGCCAGGTCAACCTTCGAGCGCCCTCCGGCCGGCGTCCGCAATCCGGATGCGAGCCACCTTGATCTTTCGGTGACCCACTCTCACGGTTTCGCGATGCCCCGTAGCAAGCCCGAGCGAGACCAGATCAGCGAACATGCCGACGCTGAACCCTTGGTTAAACAAGTTGGCACCAGTACAGCCGTGCTCCCCTGCGTCGGCGAGCAATTTGAGTGCACGCCGCTGTTCTGCGCTGAGTTGACGTTCCTCATGCAAAACGCTCATCGGATACTCCTCCGAAGGGAGGCCGCATCAATGTCAGGGATGATCCTGGTTTCACCGATTGTCCGTACGAATCCTGACATAACAGAGGCTTTCGCACCTCGTTAGTTAACGGCCGTCTATGGCCAGGCGGGGCGTTTCGCACATCACGAACTGCGCTGACGATCGCCGCTTTTTGCTTCGCATCGAGCTGAATCTGCCCCACCTGCGCGGCACCCGTGCCAATACCGCAAGCGAGCGCGAGCGCGATTGTTCCGTACAAACGACGGCTGTTCATGGCGTCCTCCTCCTTCGGTGCGGACGTTCCCGACCGACGACGGGGCGTATTGCTGGCGACAAATGCGGCAAATTTGACGCGTTTGACGCGTTTGGAAGGTCGCAGGCGCGCGCCAGTCACGATGCGCCTTCCGCCTCCAACACCCGGTATACGCTCGCCCGGCCGATGCCGAGCGCCTTGGCGATTGCTGTCGGCAGAGGCCTTCCCGTGATCATCGGATCGAACCTTTTGCCCGTTACGCGGCACTATCCCATTTGCGGGGCCGATCCGTGCTCCGTAATCCAAAGGGCTGGAGGAAAACCATGCGTCTATTGATTGTTGGTGGAATGCTCGCTCTTGCCTTTTCTGCATCGCTTACGCCTGCAAGCGCCAGATGCGCCACGTTGAGATGCGTATGCCGTGCCGCAACATGTGGTGATATTCCTCGTGGCACTCCTTCGCCAACCGTTGAGGCATGCATAAGAAAATGCGTGGCCACCAAGAAGGCCGCGCAACACTGAATCAACTATCGGGTTATCGGTCTTTCTCGAATTGGTTGATCGCCGAGGCCGGCCGTCAATTGCCGGCCTCCAAAACCCGATAGACGCTCGCTCGCCCAATGCCGAGCGACTTGGCGATAGCGGTAGGCCCCAAGCCCTTCGCCCTCATCTCGCGCACCCTGGCCGCGTCTATGGAGGCGCGCTGGCCGCTGTAGACGCCCGCGGCCTTCGCTTTGGTAATGCCCTCAAGCTGGCGCTCCTTGCGCAGGTTAGTCTCGAATTCGGCAAACACCCCGAGCATGTCAAAGAAGCACTTGCCGGCGGCACTTCCGGTATCGATCGGCTGCTCCGAGTAACCATCAGCACGTCGCCGGCATGGAGGAAATCGAGAATGATCCGCAGCTCATCCCGCCCCTGCGTGGTCGTGCCGCTGCGCTTCTCGGCTCGGATCACGTCGCATCCGGCTGCCCGCAAGGCGGCTTCCTGAATCGAGAGGTCCTGATCGGTCGTGCTGACCCGCGCGTAGCCGATGATGGCCATATCCCCAGCCTTTGTATCGTTTGCCTCTAGACCACGAGGCAAGTACGTCTTGAAATAGAAATCTCAACCCTAATGAGACGCTGTTTCCCCGATAATTACTGCCTCACTGCGGCGTCTCACGAGGTATACCCATGTGAGACGACGGAGCTGCGCGGCGGTAGCCGCAGCCCCGAGCCATGGCAGCGGTGAATACAGGAATGAAAGCGAAGACTATCGCCTCTGGAAAGAGAACGCGCCTGCTCACTTTCGCGCACGTAAACCTGTTTCCAGGGTCGCTTCCCTGCGTTGTGGTTGCGCAAAGAACGCCGACGTCTCGACTTTGAGGGCGCGCGCGAGCTTCTCCAACTGCTCGACGGTGGAGTTCTCAAGACCGCGTTCCATGCGGTTCAGCCACGCGCTGGGCAACCCTGCGTCGTCCGCAAGGCTTTCCATCGACATTTTGTGCATCAGCCGAATGCGTCTGACGTTTTCTGCAATCAGCTGATTCGACGTCATTTTCTTTCGCGGCGAGGGTTTTTCCCGGTAACCTTGATACAGCTCGACGAAATCATCGGCCAGCTCATAGCAGACGGTCTCCCTGAGCGTCGGCGTGTGCCAGAATGCATTGGGGTCGCCGCAGCCCTTCATCACCATCGAGATCGGACGGGGCAGGACATAGCGACTGCCGGCATAACCAGCGAGCGTTTCCAGAAAGCCGATGGAACGGAAAGACCGCGCATAGGTATCGACGCTTCCAGAGCCTGGTTCGTAACTGATATCGATGCTTGATCGCGGCTGATCGGGGGAACGCAACGAAGGCTTCAGCACGAAATCCCAGGCGTATTTTGCATTCTCGTAGTCGGTGCGACAGGTCCGCTGGCGCTCCTCGGGCATCTGAACCCAATCGGCCAGCCCCTTGAACTGCTCAGCGTCCGAACCGACCATCAGGCAGACAATGGCGAAGGCGCGCTGCTGGTCGAGGCCGTGCTCGTCATAGAATGTCAGCATGTTGCCCTGCTTCTTGTCGCGGCGGTCGGAGAGGAACCAGCCACGCGCCGCCTGGACCAGCACATTGACGGAGAACTCCGTGCCAGTCTCCAGCATGGCCAGGGTGGCAAAATAGTCGGCCGCGTCTTCGTCCCGCCCGAGCACCGGCAGGCGCAGCTGGCTGACGAGCCCGTGGCCCAATTCGTGAAACGCGACAAACAGCATGTTGCCGGTCACGAATTCGACCATGTCCCATTGTTGTTCCACGGACATCTTTTTCATGCGCTTGTCGGCGCCCATTTCGCGCACAGCATTCTCCATCCGCGCGCGAGCGCGCTGCGGTTCGGGTGAGGCCTTCTGGCCATTGGCCGGCATGGCACCGATCAGGAGAAGCAGCAGCATCGCCATGAGGGTGAGCGATCGCGGTACGGTCGATGCAAATCCCCTCACCGATTTTCGGCACGAAACGGCACGCCGACCAAGCGCCTGTCGGTGGCGGAAGTGGATCACTCTTTTCGTCATGTTTGCTTTTCCTTTCTGCGCTTCGCCGCCGCTGCCAAGCCAAGCTCGACAAGCCACCGAACAGCTTCAGAACGCGTCATGTCCTTTTCGGCAGTCCAGCTATCCACTTGAGACAGGACAGCAGGCGGCAGCCGAACAGCGACAGCCCGAGCCAAGTCCTCCGCACTGACGCTGCGAGGCCTGCCCATCTTTTTTTTCTGACTTTCGTTTACTAAAGTCCTTGACCGCTTCATGAGTTTCGTTTACAAAATAATCAGATGAAAGGCAAGGAGGTCCGAATGGCCGAGTCCCGCAAAATTCGAGAAAACCTGACCAAGGAGGAAAAGGAAAGGCTGGAGAAATACGGAGTGATCGACTTCAAGAGCGCCGGGGCGACACGGAAACGGTAAGGGAGGGGCCGGAGATCAAGTTCATCACGGCGAACTTGGTCGGCGGCCTGACCGCCGATAGCGGCTCCCGGAGGCGTTGGAGCGCCAGCCGGGAGCCTAACCTCAACCAAGGAGTACGTTTCCATGGCAAAGGCTAAAAAGTCCCCTACACCCAAACCCGCTCTTCGTCACGGTCGTTTGGTGCTCACCGCCGAGCAAGCCGAGACGCTGATCGAGATCGCCACGCTGGTCCATTACAGTGACGGGTTCACTTATACGAAGCCGATGATGGCGCTAAATAGACGCCTCGCGAACGTCGCCGGCCCGAACTATCGCCGCGCCTGCCTGGCGGAAGCCGCCGCCCGCGAGCGCGCCTACGTGGTCCGCTAATCATTTCAAGTGGGGTTCTCGCTGGGAACCCCAGTCCCATCATCACAATCCACATCCATCATCAAAGGTGAAACTATGTCCACCGTTCACGCACCTATCAGCACTGAAATCAAGCTGCGCCTTCCGACCGAGATGCTTGAGGGCATCGAACTCTGGGCTGCGGCTCACAGCATTCCGCGAAGCCGAGCCATCAGGCTGCTTGTTTATCGAGGCCTCGCGCACGTCGGGATACCGGAGACTGAAGCCTCCAGAGAGGCGATCGGCTGAGCAAGAGCTGGCCCCTCGAAAGAGGGGTCACCGTTTCTTACCAAGTCGGCTTTTGAGCGAAGAAGAGACTGGACAAACCGTTGCTCTAACCCGTCCGATTGGTCCCAAATTGACCCATCTGCGAGATTGGTCGATCGCTTGATTGCCTGTAAACAACGTCAGTTACAAACCACCTCCCTGCGTGGTAAGCTTAAACTGTAGGCGTGGCTGTCGGCGGTGGGCGCCGCAGCGGATTTCTTGTCAGTGGGCCGTCAGAGTCTGACTGGATCAACAACCTGCGGCGAAGCACCGTATGCGAACGAGTAGCAATATTTATGTGAACTGAGGTGCTCCTTGTCCATCTTACGCGAGGATTAACATGTTTGACGTAAAAAAGCTTGTTGAGGCGATACTTGCTTTCGTGAATTTCTTTGTCGTGCGGATCGCCGTGACCTGCTTTGTCGCCATGCTTGTCTATAAGATGAGCGGGCAATACTATTTCGATCTGGTAGGGGCCTACATCAGCGAAAGCCCGTTCAGCGAGCAGGACCTTAAGTCGTACATTGCAAAGGCGTCTGAGTACGTATCAGATACCAACGTCAAGAGCACGATTTTTGTAGTCGCTTTGATAGGCTGTCTAAGCCTATTGGACATCCTCTACAGGTTTGTCGGTATGCTGGCAGGCTTGTTGCCAGTAGGGATGCTTTATAAATACCAGTTTGGCACTGATCAATCCTATCCTGCGATTTTGGAAACTTGGAGACGTTATACGAAGCAATATACCCCATTTCTCTTTATCGCTTTGGTCGAGGATAAGGCTCGTGATGAACTTTGGAAAAAAAAGACAGACAGGTGGTGGAATACACTGTTTAGGTACTCAAAATCCTTCATCGTGATCATCTTGATTTTATACTTTTTGACACCCCGAGGTGCTCTGAAAGTGTCGTTGCTCGACATCTTTTATTACGCCGCCTTGGCATTGATTTGCATGGCGGTGTGCACTGCAATCGAGTCAGCTCGGGTAGCCAATGACATGTATTCTGCGCTGCGCATAGCTTTGCAGACGCTGGACCATGAAGCAAAAGATACCCCAATCGCTGATGCTGAGTACCGCGAGGCTACTAAAACTATCTTTAGCCAACGTCCCACAGATTCGTGGCGTCAGCGCTGGAGTGGCAAATTTTGGCGCGTCAGATTGTCAGTCGTAATTCCCTATATCGTGACAGATAATGATCTTGGGGCGGCTGTCAGAGAACTCAAAAATCGGTGGAATCAGTGGCGGTCAGGCGGACCAGAGCGTCAGAACACTGACATAAGGACTGACCTGACCTGAGACAGTCCGCATCTGGCCCATGACAGAAGCGACGAGCCGCCAGCACGGCAGGGCCGCTTACCGGGGGTATTGCGCCTGTCTCAGACGCGATCAGCGCGGCGCCGAAGCCGTCGCCTCACTCCGCAGCCTCCAACAACGACGCGTCTCCGAACAGCTTCCAGCCCTCGACCAGCGCGCCGCCGTGCACCGAAGCGAACTGCCGAAGCCGCATCGCGTCGTAATCCCCGAATGCCACAAGCACAGGCGGCGCGCCGCTATTTGCCCGCTCGCCCCGTGCCGTTGTGCAGAGCGTCCCGTCCGGCTTCACGAAGGTCAACCGCTTCGCCATGAAGAGAATGGCGGTCGCGTTCTGCCAGCAGATGCGGAACCACTCGGTTTCGGTGCGGGCGTGGAGGAGGGCTGTGCCGTTTCCGTGGTCCGCAAGCCGGCCAATCCAGCGGGCGACCTTGTAGCGATCAAAGGGCGGATTCAACCACACCCTACCGGTCCACATCCGGCGGAGGCCGTCGTCGGCTTCGCATAGATTGACATCGGCGCAATCCCATGGCCGTGGATCTGCTGCACAAGGATCAAGATCGAACGGCCCCAAGGCGTCGATAATCCAGCGCGGGGTGAGGTGGACCTGCGAGGCGCCGACGGTCTTTTGGTGGGAGCCGAGAGTCACCGAACTTCGCCTCCGCTCTCCCCAACATACTTCACGATGTCAAACAGCAGGCCGTCAGCCCAAGCATCACGATGCAGCGCGGACAGCTTTGCGCGTATCTTGTTCTGCGTTGATCAGGTTAATGAGCGCGCTTTTCTGTTCGAAGCTCATTGAATGCCAGAGATCGCGCACACCTACGGCATCAATGAATTTGACGCGCAACTCCGGAGTCGCATCGGACCAGCTCAGTGAGTTGAGGGAAGGAGCAAGATTGACCTTCAGCGATGCGCTGGGCTTCGATGCCGCCAACGTGGAAATCTTTTCCACGCTCGTAACTGCGCGGGGCGCCGCGGTAGGTCTCGGTTTGCGAATGGGCTGTTGGCGGCCTTTGGTGTCGGTCGTCTTGGCGACGTTCGGAATTTCCGAACGTGCTTCCAGGTCCCGCCTTACCGATCCCACGGTCTTATCATCGACGCCGATAAGCTTTGCCGTCCACAAGTTTGACCGATCGGGGTCGGCCTTGAGCAGCTCTGCGATGAGCGTGCGCTTCTGCTCGCAGGTCAGATGGCGTCGTCGGATGTTCGCCGAGATGACGTAGGCAACTGGATCGATCGCCTTCGCCGGAATAGGCGCGATCAACGTCGCGCGAATATTGTCACCAGCAAATATCTCCTCCACCGTAGTTCCGTTGGGATTTTGGACCAGCTTGAGGCCGACCGCCTCCATCGCATCGAGCCGATTGCGGCCATCGAGTAAAACGTATCCAGGCGGCTCGTCGTCGACCGGCCACAATGTGATGCGCTGTTGCAGACCGTTCTTCTTGATGTCCTCACCGAGCGCATTCAGCTCATCGGCTGACATCGGCGGGAATAGCTCGCAGGCAGGATGGATTTTCAGAACGTCGCGCCAGGAGGGCATCAGGCCGCCCCTTCAGCGGGCACCACATGCGCAGCCTTCCGCCGCTTGGCTTCGTCTTCGCGCTCACGTATCCAATCCGCTTCCGCGGCCCTGGAAATGCGCACACCCATCGAGCCGGTGGTCATGACACGCGGCCCGCGCCCTCCGCGCTTGAGCTTGTGATATTGCGCCTCAGAGAATCGATGCCGCTTACAGAACTCAGGGATTGAGAACGACGCGGCGTCATCCTTGTCATCGGCAAGACGAGTCATTGCCTCGATAACCGCCGCGAGCTGCTTTTTCAGCTCGGCGAATTCGTCGGAATGCTGTTTGATAGGACGCATCTACAAATGCTCAGCCATGTTGATCACATGGCAGTAGATGCTCCGCGGTTAAGCAAAGATCAAAAGGTACGAGAAAAAATAGAATCCCTAAATCTAAGTGCTCAATTTCAGGGATAGGGGCGTTCCGTTCGACTGTGTTGATTGTCCTTCTGCTTCCGGGTTGACTTTCGCAGGCTTCTCGATTGGTCACGCGCAATCCAATTGATCATCGCAATGATCCACGGAAGCTTATTCTCCGATTTGCATTCGCTCCAATCAGACAGAAATGGGTTCTTTGCTGGATCTCGGGCGTCGGCCAGCCAATTGAGCAAGGTCTTACCGCCCTTGCCGTCCCATTCCTTTCTGAAACGCGGGTCCTTGGTCAACACGTCGACTGCTTCGATGTCTGTGATGATACGATTCCTCCGACGTGCTTTTTCCTGCTTCACCGTCTCCATGTCAGCGAGGAGCAGGAGCAACGTCAGCGGATTGCTGCGCCTATGCTGATACCGTCTCGGGTTAATCTCTTTGATACGAAAACCCGGAAACACCTCGCCCGCCAAGCAAACCGCCAAACGCTGGAAGTCGGAGGCGGCATCGCCAGTTCGATTTATGCAGTAATAGGGAAAGAGCAGTTCGAGGCGATCGATCATTTCGGTCTGCGCGCGCCGAAGCTCGCTAGCGCGCGGCTTCATCATCGACTCAGTATCGGACCACTTTGGATATGTGAGAATTACCTCGATTGGCTGCCCCAATTTTCCAGTGACCCGCGGCTTTTTCATTGAGCGCCGCCCGCCCGAACCGCCGGGAAGTTGTCGTTGGCTGCCGCTTTCGATGCAGGGCGATCAAGATCGAGGAGCGCCCGACGCGTCAGCGCGTCGGTATGGTCCGTAATGTACCGGCTGTACGTCTTCTCAATCATCGCCACCGACGTGTCGTGATTGGAGGCGACGACGCGTACCGGAATGCCCGCCAAGAGCTGGCGCACGATGCTGGAATGCCGCAAGGCATAGATCGTCACCACAGTGGGATCGAGACCAGCGGCCTTGGCAGCACGCTGAAATGGCCGCTGGTGAAGACCTCTCGTCCAGGGCTCGTTGTCGGGCCTTAACAAGAGCAGTGCATTGGCCGACCGCATAGCCGCTGCTGTCCGCAGTTTCTCGGCCAAGCTTGGCGTAATGGGCACCGGCCGTTTTTCGGTGCGCTTCTTCTTTCCGCCCTTGCGACTCGGCGGCACCATCAGGCGATCGGCCTGCAGATCGCCAACCGTCAATCGCGCCGCTTGCGAAGGCCGCGGCCCCGCGACCGCAAGAACCTCGACGAACTGCCCAAATTCCTCGCTCTCGTCATAGCTGCGTTTGACGACGGTACGCACTTCGTCGTCCACCAAAATGACATTGCGGCTTTCGTCGGCGTCCGGAATGGCCGCCAATCCCCGCTCCCATTCACGGACATTCGTGATCTTTGAATCGAGCGAGGCAGCCAAGTTCAGGGCCGCCTTCAAGGAGTTACACACACGATTTGCGCTTGACGGCGTCATGTGCGCCAACATGCCGTCACGCCACTGGCGCAGCTCGCGCGCCACAAGCAGACTCAGAGGCTTCGCGGCGAGGGCCGATGTCAGATTGTACCGGACCCTGCTAGCATTCTTAATTTCGCCCCCACGCGCCTTCAGGTCAGCCTCGTAGCGGTCGAGGGCTTCTGCGACCGTGAGCGGCCGACCGCCGTCGTCCTCGCCGCTGCCGCGCGCGAGCTGACGGGCTCGATCGACCGCGTCGTGATAGGTGAGGATATCCGCCCCATTGGCGTCTTCGAAATCGTCTGCGGTGGCGAAGGCCTTCATCCACCCTTCCGCCATCACGGACCAGGTGCCACCACCGAGATTTCGACGGTAGGCGAGCCGAACGGCGGGCCTCACGGCAATCTGCACCGAATAGGGCTTGCGCCGAACTGGCAGTCGCAGCCGTTGCGTGCGGTTTTCGAGGGAGTAGGATCGAATCCGGGGCGCCATCGTTCAAGTGTCCTAAAAGTGTCCGGATGAAGCGGGGAAAAGTGATATGTAGCCGTATAGAGAGAATACCGCGAAATCATTGCGATTAAAAGAGTTTTATAGAGGCATATGAAGCCACGCGCAAGTTGTTGGAGCCGTAGGCCGGCATCAGCAGGATGGTGTGATCGATGAGGCGGCTCTTGAGCGTCGCGGTCGCAAACCCCATCGCGATGGCGGCGCACCCGACCGCAACCGGAAAACCGATCGGACTTGCACGCAGCCGACAGGCGGCCGCGATGGCGAGCCAGGCCAAGGCCGCCGCAACCCACCAGACCGGCTCCTGCTCGGCCGCAAAATAGACCACGATGCCGAGTCCGAACCCGACCGGCAGCCATGGCATCAACCGCCCGGGCGCGACCTCGGCGGCCGCCCATTCGCGCAGTCGCGCCGCCATCGGTCCGGCGAGGCCGGGAAGCGGCCGCAGCCAGGGCGCCGCGATCCCGGCAGTTCCGGGCCACGTGCCAACCCTCCCCTGCGCCTCGTGCCGCTCCGCCATCCGCCCCCGCCCGCCGGAAGCCAGCTTAGCTGAATTCAACGGCAGATTGAATGACCAGGCGGGGTAAGCCGCAATTCGCGATGAAGGCACCTGCCGACTTCGTGGCGACCTGCGTGGGCAAACCGCAACCGCTCGTATTGATCATCCTGGCGTCGGCCGATCGCCCGGTGCCACAAACTGCCTACGGTAAGCTGCCCCACCACCGCAACACCCGTATCGGCAGATCGAAAGCAGCCACTTCGCGGGCGGTGTCGAGCAGTCCAAAGCCCAGCCAAGGCAGGATGTATAAGATGACGCCGATCGCGAGAAACGCCTGAGCCGCGATCCCGAGGAGCGCCCCCGCGAAAACTTGACACGTGAGTACCAGCGCCAGCCAAGCGCGATCGAACATTGGCATCGCGGCCTTGTCGGCTGGGATGACGCGCAGTAGCAGGGCGGCCAGACCCGGAATCCCGCGAAACAAGGATGCGCCGCCGATCATGAGACTGATCAAGCTCGGAATCATGATCGGGAGCAAGAGCGCGTAGATCCACCAATATGCGGGCGCCCACGGGTTTGCTGCAATCCCATCGAGCAACGGAGCGAGAGGGAGGACTCGTTTATCCGGGCCACCGCCAAACTCAGCCAAATGATCGAACGCCTGCACTCCGATCACCATCGTGATTGAGAGAGGCGCGACGATGGCGGCGGCAACGAGCCCGTCGGCTAATGCCAAGAGATATAGCCACCACCCGCCAAGTTCGAGTCCGCGTCGCAGCAACACGCGCGTCATGCCGAGAGAAACCCAGTCGAAGGGAGTGTTGATCAGCGTAAGCAGTCCCAGGAACAGCAAGAGGGGACCAATTAATACCCAGGTATCAAAATGTGACAGTAAAGTTGCCGCGCCGAGGCATACGATTATCGCTGCGAAAAGAAATAGCAAAAGAAAAATGCCTTGCCGGTGACTTTGGACGGCAAGGTCGTTCGATATCGTGACCGCGCCAGCGACGACGAAAGCGCCGGCGACAACGACAGCGACGGCGAAAGCGCCGGCGTCGGCGAAAGCGACAGCGAAAGTGACAGCGCCAGCGAAGGCGATTGCAACGGCGCCAGCGCCCGCGATGGCGCGACTGAACGCGACTGCGAAAGCGATAGCGACAACGCCAGCGACAACGCCAGCGACCAAGCTAACCGCAATAGCAACTTGCCACATGATAAAGATCAAGGCTCGGTGAAATAAAGGAACTGAAAATCCGATTAACCCCGCAGCAAGGTCTCGCCGCCAGGCCGCGGTATAAGCCTGCAACCCCAGTGGAATCTCTGCCGGTCCGACATGACCGGACACGAGCCAGATGGCGAAAATTGCTGCGATTGGGTAGATCAGGGCGAGCGACAGACAGCGATCGAAAGCACAAGCGGTCCATAGCGGAGCCGGAGTCTTCAGTCCAAACGCATGCGCAAACAGCGTTCGATCCGCCATGCTGGCATCGCCGAAGATGCGATCGACCTCATCAAGAAATCTTGCGAGCCAATCAGAACAGAGACGCGAAGCCAGATTGCCCCCGGAAAGGCTCTCCCGTAACCGGTCATACCTATCGCGCGAGAGATAACCCTTCCGACCGCCGCCGGATCCAAGCACACCGACATATCGTCGAAGCATGAGCGAAAAGGTCAGGCCAGATACGCCGCCAACGACACCAAGTAGGATCGTTGCCGATCCGATGGCGCCCCCAAGCTCGCCAGGTAACCACCCGAGCAACGAGCCAACAGCAGTGCCAAACAACGGGCCGACGATCTTTAGTAGGACACCATCGGGCGATTGTCCTGACATCCGCTCCCCCCCAACCGCTCTAATTACCGGCATCACGCGCGTTGAGGGCGCACCGCGTAGTGGTCTTGTCAAGGCTGAGTGCGAGGTAGGCGAAATTCAACTCTAGATTGGATTACATGGAGGAGTTACCCAAAACTAGCAATGATGGCGCAAGCTATCGGGCCGGCCGCTTACGCGGATGACCTGCGCCTGACGTACTCGCTTCGCGCTGTGCAATGAGCTTGGCCGTCGCTTGAAGGCGCCACGCGCGCTCAAGGCAATTTATGAGCTCGGCGTCAGAAGTCCGCGACAGCCGCACCAGGACTGCAGGCCAGCCTTTGTAGTGGTCGGTTTCGAAATAGATTTCCGGCTCTGCCTCCATCAGCATGGCCTTTTCTTCGACCGTGCAACGAAACACCAGTGTATCGGGGTCCTTGACCCGCATCAGGAACTTGCCCAGCACCTTCATGGCCGGCGTCCCGAAAGAAACGCCCTCTTCAACCCCGGGCAACTTCGCCGCACGGCTGACTGCGCGTACACGCGTGAAGGCGCGGGCCAAATCCGGCTCGGCTCTTCGCGCGGTGCTGCCCGCGATTCTGGATCCGTGGGCGCGTTTTGCCGACGGCTTAGAAGCAAGGTTCTCCCAAGCGATCGAGAGCGCGTCTTCGATCGCCGACCTGTCGGCCGCGGAAAGCAACACCTTGGTGTTGCCCTTGCGCCCCCAGCCGCCCGCGACCGGGGAGAACACTTCGGGCTTTGCGGCAACGAACTTCGCCTGCTGCTCCGGCTGGAGTTTGACCATGGCCCATCGTGCATCCGGGTATCCAAGCGTCGCGAATATCTTGCCGCCGACGCGAAAATCCGGATGCCCCATATGGGAGGCCTCCACGACATCGGGCATGGACAAAGCAATCCGGCGAAAATCGTTGGGGGTCATGGCGTCATACCGCCCGGAATATCGCCCAGCTGCTCAAACTCCAAGATTACCGCATCAACCGCCTGTCGCCCTTCTTGGCAAAGATCGCCTTGACGACGCCGTCGCGGTCGGCACGCAGCACGTTTTCCATATTTTACTGTCTGGAGCCTTGCCACGCTGCGCGATTCCGACCATCGCCGCAGGGGTTGGCTTGGCGCTCCAGTCGCGGGCGGGCTGCGGCGCTTGTCGGCATTAGGATTAATTCCATCCAGCAGATTGGTCATGTGATCTGCGGGTCTCCGCGGACGGCAAGCGCTCGGATAGCATCTTCATAGCATTTCTGTTTCTGGTGTTTTGTTTCTGGTTGACCGAGGACCGGCCGGCCAATAAGGTTTTACTCTCATTTTGTTTTCTGATTCGTTTTTTGCGTATCGACCTGTTCGCACCGGACACGCTACCGGCGCGGTATTGCCGAGAGGATCACCTTGAAAAACCATATTCCGTTTGGCGACTGGAGCAAGTCGCTGTGGCGTTCGTTTCTCGCAGCTAGTGCTGGTTTCTTGATCATCGCCGCAGCCCATCCCGGCTGGGGCGACGATATTCTCACCCAGCGAAGCAACAATCTGCGAACCGGGGTAACTAACGTCGGCCGCCCTCAACCAAGCGACCGTGAGGGACTTCCAGCTGCTCGCAACCCTCGTGGTAGATGGGCCAGTGCTGGCTCAGCCGTTGTTCGTCCAGTCGGTCAATTTCCGCGGCACGCGGCGTTCAATGGTTTGGATCGCGACGGCGAAAAACAACATCTATGCGTTCCACGCAGATCCGCCCTTTGAACAGCTCAGCGACGTGATCCATTTGGGCGCACCCTACGAGCCAAATCGGGCCGATCTTGCACTGGTCGGCGCCAGCCTGCTCACCTGCCTTCGCGAAGATCCCGCCTGTCAGCATCCGATCATCGGCATCGAGTCAACGCCGGTCATCGACCGCGACAGCGGCACGATGTTCGTGGGCTACCGTAGAAATACGCGGCTGGCCGGAGAACAGCGTTTGGCGGCGATCGATATCAGAACGGGCCAGAAGAGGAGCGACGTCGCGGTCCCAGGCAGCGACATTTGGCACAAGCTTCATCGCAATCGCGCCAGTCTGCTGCTGGATCACAAGGTGGTCTTTCTCGCTTTCTCGGCGATCAACGAAGGCAAGCGCGAAGGGGACTATCGGAAGTCCTACCAGGGCTGGGTTCATGCATTTGATGCGGATACGCTGTTCCACCTAGGGTCGTACCGCACGATACGCGATCCGGGCAACCATGGGAACCCGTTGGATCCGTCGGATGATGCGCTCGACGGCGGAGGATTATGGCAAGGGTCGACGGGTCTGGCGGCCGATGGCAAGGGCAACGTATTCTTTGCCGCCGGCAATGGGGCAAAGCACCCGAGCGCTCCCGACGCTAACAACCTGTCGAACAGCGTCGTCCGCCTTGCCATTGCCAGATCCAAGGTCCGCGCCCCCGTGGCGGGTGGCAACCCGGCAACCATGGTGACCGCGGGCCAGCAGCATATTTTCTATCGGGGAACCGATAACGCGATCCACCACATCTTCTGGGATTCCCACCACCCGCCCGGCCAACTGTTCCACGATAATTGGACCGCACTCGCCCAAGCCCCGTCGGCGGCCGGGGACCCGGCCACGATGGTCACCACTGACCAGCAGCACATCTTCTATCGAGGAACCGATAACGCAATCCACCACATCTTCTGGGATTCGCACAGTCCGCCCGGCCGCCTGTTCCATGACAATTGGACCGCGCTCGCCCAAGCCCCGTCGGCGGCGGGGGACCCGACCACGATGGTCACCACTGACCAGCAGCACATCTTCTATCGGGGAACCGATAACGCGATCCACCACATCTTCTGGGATTCGCACAGTCCGCCCGGCCGCCTGTTCCATGACAATTGGACTGCGCTCGCTCAAGCCCCGTCGGCGGCCGGGAACCCGGCCACGATGGTCACCACGGGCCAGCAGCATATCTTCTATCGGGGAACCGATAACGCGATCCACCACATCTTCTGGGATTCGCACAGTCCGCCCGGCCGCCTGTTCCATGACAATTGGACTGCGCTCGCCCAAGCCCCGTCGGCGGCCGGGGACTCGGCCACGATGGTTACCACTGACCAGCAACACATCTTCTATCGGGGAACCGATAACGCAATCCACCACATCTTCTGGGACTCCCACAGCCCACCCGGCCGGCTGTTCCATGACAATTGGACTGCGCTCGCCCAAGCCCCGTCGGCGGCCGGCGCCCCGGCAACCATGGTCACCACGGGCCAGCAGCACGTCTTCTATCGAGGAGCCGATAACGCGATCCACCACATCTTCTGGGATTCGCACAGTCCGCCCGGCCGCCTGTTCCATGACAATTGGACCACGCTCGCCCAGGCCCCGCGGGCGGCCGGGGACCCGGCCACGATGGTCACCACGGGCCAACAGCATATCTTCTATCGAACCGCGGACGGTTCGACCCAACACGTCTTCTGGGATTCCCACAATCCGCCCGGGCACCTGAATGCCGACTCGTGGACCGTGCTGCCGGATCGAGTCACGATGACGCCCGCGGATTGGTTTACTCCTTATCGCACAATATGGCAGGACAATCGCGATATGGATCTTGGGTCGAGCGGCGTGATGCTCATTCCAGGCACGACCTACATGGTTGCGGGCGGCAAGGAGGGAATCCTCTATTTGCTCCACCAGAACAACCTGGGCAAATTCGACGGCCAACCGGTGGTCGGTGATTGCCCGCTCCCTCCCTCTGAACTGCAGGACGCACCGACGCGAGATCACGTCGTGCAAAAATTCCGTGTCGGCATCAACCAGTATTTTGCTGCGGAACAGCGTCCTCTTCCGGTGTGCGACCACTTCGATTGGATGCACTGGCCGCACATCCACGGGACGCCAGTCTTCGGCGACCTTGGTGGCGGGCAGGCATTCCTCTATATCTGGCCGGAAAAAGACTTCTTGAAGTCATTTCGCTGGTCGGGTTCGCGGTTCCAGACGCGGCCAATCACAACGACCGCCTTAGGCCCGCCCTGGAAGGACGTCCGGTCCGGTCCCCCCTTTGGACAAAATGGTATGCCCGGAGGCATGCTGTCGCTCAACATCGATCCGACACGTGCAGGCGCGGGGGTTCTCTTCGCATCGTCAAGGACCTGCAGCGACGGTACGGCTTGGCATGAGTGCTCGCCGGCCTTATGTGGAACAGCAGAGAACCTCAATAGCTGCGTGAATCAGGACATAGGAATACTGCGCGCGTTCGACCCGGTATCTCTCCGAGAGCTTTGGAACAATCAGGTCAACACCAATGCAAGCGCCGCGGATAAGAGGTATCGCTTTGTGAAATTCGTGCCGCCTTCGGTGGCTAATGGTAGGGTCTTCCTAGTGACCTTCGACAACAAGGTGCTCGTCTATGGCCGCCCGCATTAGACCCGAGCTTTGAACGCTCCGCAGTCGATCGGCGCGCGTATTGGGCGGCTACTCAAACTCCAAGATTACAGCATCAACCGCAAGGCTGTCGCCCTTCTTGGCGAAGATCGCCTTGACGACGCCGTCGCGTTCGGCGCGGAGCACGTTTTCCATTTTCATCGCTTCGACGATCGCAAGCATCTCGCCCGCCTTGACCTCCTGGCCCACCGTGACGGCGATCGAGACGACGAGGCCCGGCATCGGGCACAACAGCTTCTTGCTGGTGTCGGCTGCAACCTTGGCAGGCATCAGCCGGGCGGCCGCGGACTCGCTCTCCGTATAGACGAAGGCCTTGGCTTCAATGCCGCGATGAAACAGACTGAAGCCGTTGAGGATGGGACGCACCTGCACGGCGACCGGCGCGCCATCGATGGTGCCGTGCCATACCGGCTCGCCAGGCTTCCAGGACGACGACAGCAATATCACCGGCCCCGATCCCGGCCCCTGCTCAGTCTCGCCGAGGAGCCGCACGCCGACGCCGCCTCCTTGCCGCGCAACCTCGAGGCGGATCTCGGCGCGGTCGAGCCATACCGAACGCAGCCGCTCGCGCACCACCGGCCGCCCCGCCATTTGTCCGGAAATCCGTCGCTTGCGCTCACCGAGCACATGGTCGACCGCGGCTGCGACCGCCGCGATGGCTTGCGCGGTCGGGCCTGCCGGCGCGCGCGACGAAAAGCCGTCGGGAAATTCCTCGGCGATGAAACCAGTCGACAGTCGGCCGGCCTGCCAGCGCGGATGTTGCATCAGGGCGGCAAGAAACGGAATGTTGTGGCGGATGCCATCGATGTGGAAGGCGTCGAGGGCGCGCGCCTGCGCGGAGATCGCGGCTTCGCGCGTCGGCGCATGGGTGATGAGCTTGGCGATCATCGGATCGTAGTAAATCGAGATTTCGCCGCCCTCGAAGACGCCGGTGTCGTTGCGCACCGTCACGCCGTCCGCAACGCCTTCCGCGGGCGGACGATATTTGACGAGACGTCCGGTCGAGGGCAGGAAATTGCGATACGGGTCCTCCGCATAGATGCGGGACTCGATCGCCGAGCCGCGAAGCTTCACGTTGTCTTGCGCGATCAAGAGCCTTTCGCCGGCCGCAACGCGAATCATCTGCTCCACCAGATCGATGCCGGTGACAAGCTCGGTGACCGGGTGCTCGACCTGGAGGCGGGTGTTCATTTCCAGGAAATAGAAGCTCTTGTCCTGTCCGGCGACGAACTCCACCGTGCCGGCGGAATCGTAGCCGACCGCCGTCGCGAGCGCGACCGCCTGGTCCCCCATCCGCTTGCGCGTCGCCGCGTCGATGAGCGGTGACGGCGACTCCTCGATCACTTTCTGATTGCGGCGCTGAATCGAGCACTCGCGCTCGCCGAGATGAATTACATTGCCGTGCTTGTCGCCAAGCACCTGGATTTCGATGTGGCGGGGATCGACGATGAACTTCTCGATGAAGACGCGGTCGTCGCCGAACGACGATTTTGCCTCGGACCGTGCGCGCGCAAAGCCTTCCGCGACCTCGGCCGCCGAACGCGCGATGCGCATGCCTTTGCCGCCGCCGCCTGCCGAGGCCTTGATCATAACCGGATAGCCGATCTCGTCGGCGATCCGTATCGCCTGCCGGTCATCCTCGATGACGCCGAGGTGGCCCGGGACAGTCGAGACTTTCGCTGCTGCGGCCGCTTTCTTGCTTTCGATCTTGTCGCCCATGGCGGCAATAGCCGCCGGGTTCGGACCGATGAAGACGACGCCGGCCTTGGCGAGGGCGAGCGGAAACGCTTCGCGCTCGGACAGAAACCCATAGCCCGGATGCGCGGCCTCGGCGCCGCTCGTCCGGCAGGCGGTTACGATCTTGTCGATGTCAAGGTAGCTCTCGGCAGCCGGCGGCGGCCCGATAGGGACGGCAGTATCGGCCATTTCCACATGAAGCGCGTCCTTGTCGGCATCGGAATAGACCGCGACGGTCTCAATCCCCAGCCGGCGCGCCGTCTTGATGATGCGACAGGCGATCTCGCCGCGGTTGGCGATCAGAATCCGCTTGAACATACCGTCTCCGCAACCCGGCCAGTAGGCTTTGCGGGGAACGGAGGCAAATGTCAATTCGACATTGCTCCTACCTCGTGGAGCGCGGGCGTCCCGCCCGCTCTTTCTTTCCTCGGTGCGGGCGAGACGCCCGCGGTCCAGGGAAGTAGGGCGGGGAAAAGCGGTCAGACGATAAGGTCGGCCATCGCCGTGATCGAAGGAGCAGCGACCGAAAGGGTTGCCCCGATGCTGGTCAGGAAAGCCGAAAATCCCATCAAGGTCGATTTCAGGCGCTTCTTATTGCCCACCTGGGAGGCAATCCAGGCCAGGATCTCGGTGTCGATGTCGGTCGAGCGGTTGGCCCACGAGGACAGCTCCGTCGCCGGATCGAGGGCAAGTTGGCGCGGCGGCACTGCGTGGCCGGTCTCGGCCAGCGCGAAATGAGCAACCGATTTAACCAAGAGGTCGTCGAAACGGCCCTCATCGGTGCGCTCCGCTGCGGCGGCGTC
>WNFT01004263.1_pt1 | contig 26888 bp, 36 predicted proteins | sample 5400191 | NCBI WGS metagenome assembly WNFT01 (sample SAMN13153359, study PRJNA577476) | soil metagenome | isolation source: 80 cm saprolite under Madrone tree | place: USA:California | collected 2016-06-14 | reverse complement strand
TCAACGTTACTTTAGCGCTGCTTCTAATCTGAAGCCAACACTGCCCTTGCCGGCGAACAGTTCGCACTTTCCAGAACTACTTCTTCCAACTTACCATTTCGAAAAATCACACCAGCTCTTCGGCGGGGACCCTTGTCCGTCATTCTCCGCGTGCTTCGCGGAGAATCCCGATCCTTTTCTTCCATCTGTCCCACAAACCGATATCCTCCCGGTATGGTAGAGCAAGCGACAGATTTTCGGGACGAGAGCGACGCGCTCTTTGCCCTCCTCGATCCGCCGGACGAGCACGACTGGGAGATGAAAACCCAGTTCAAGGATTGGACTATCAACGACATCGTCGCTCACTTGCACTTCGGGAACTACGCCGCCGACTTGTCATTGAAGGATAGCGCCGCTTTCACCGCCTTCATGCGAGGCTTCTCATCGGCCAGAAAGCCGGGCACCCGGCACCTCGACCTCACCCACGCATGGCTCGACGGCACCAGGAACCGCGCCCTGCTAAATCGCTGGCGTGAGTTCTACCTGGAGATGGCTGATAGATTCCTCGCCGCCGACCCAAAGAAGCGAGTTCCATGGGTCGGCCCCACGATGAGCGTTCGCTCAAGCATTACCGCTCGCCTGATGGAAACCTGGGCGCACGGTCAAGCGATCTACGATCTGCTCGGCAAGACTCGCATGGACTCGGATCGAATCAAGAACATCGCCGTCATCGGGATAAATACGTTTGGCTGGACCTTCTCGAACCGTGGCTTACCGGTGCCCACGAATCGGCCGAATGTGCGCCTCACCGCGCCGTCCGGCGTGATATGGGAATGGACCGAATCCGGTGAAGCGAACCTCATCGAGGGGAGCGCGGCAGAGTTCTGCCAGGTCGTGGCGCAGACGCGGAACATTGCCGACACCAAACTGCGAGTCGTTGGTGAAACCGCCTCCGCCTGGATGTCGATTGCCCAATGTTTTGCCGGACCGCCGGAAAATCCGCCACCGCCCCGCACCCGCTTCCGCCAAGGATGAGTGCCGGTCTTCGCGAAGCATGACTTTGCTATTTGTCATGCTGAACGGAAACTAGGCGAAGCGGAGCGGAGCCGAGCTAAGGAGTCTGCGACGTGCGCAGCCGAAGTGAAGCATCTCACGCGCGTGAGCGCGCAGCTGCGCGACTAGCGTCGACGGTCACGCAGCCGCATGCGCTAAAACTAAAAGGCCCGAGGCTTTCGCAACCCCGGGCCTTCTATTCGATCCAGAAACGTGTCCGCCGCCGATAACAGCCGGTGGAAATTCAGTGCCTCGCCTTACGCCGCCGCGGCGCTCTGCAGCACGCGGCTCGTGAATTCGAGTCCGCGCGCTCCCGCGTCGACCACCACATGCGATCCGTCGCGAATCTCACCCGCGAGCAGCTTCCGCCCCATCGCGGTTTCGAGCTCGCGCTGGATCATCCGCCTGAGCGGCCGCGCGCCGTAGACCGGGTCGTAGCCATGCTCCGCGAAGTAGTCGCGCGCCTTGTCCGTCAGTTCGAGCTCGATCTTGCGCTCTTCGAGGCGCTTGCGCAGCCGCTCGATCTGGATATCGACGATCTTGCGCAACTCTTCCTTGTTCAGCGCATGGAACACGACGATCTCGTCGACGCGGTTCAGGAACTCCGGCCGGAAATGCTGCCGCAGCGCATCCATCGCCTGTTCCTTCATCCGCTCGTAGTTCTGCCCCTTGTACGACAGGATAATCTGCCCCGCGATATTCGACGTCATAATCACGACGGTGTTCCTGAAGTCCACCGTGCGGCCATGCCCGTCCGTGAGCCGCCCGTCGTCGAGCAACTGCAGCAGGATATTGAAAACGTCCTGGTGCGCCTTCTCGATTTCGTCAAACAGCAGCACCGAGTAAGGCCGCCGCCGCACCGCCTCGGTCAACTGCCCGCCCTCGTCGTAGCCCACGTACCCGGGAGGCGCGCCCACCAGCCGCGACACCGTGTGCTTCTCCATGTACTCCGACATGTCGATGCGGATCATCGCGGCCTCGTCGTCGAACAGGAACTCCGCGAGCGCTCGCGCAAGCTCGGTCTTGCCCACGCCGGTCGGCCCCAAGAAAATGAACGACCCGATCGGCCGGTTCGGATCCTTGAGGCCCGCACGCGCGCGAATCACGGCGTCGGACACCGCCGACACCGCCTCGTCCTGCCCAATCACGCGCTTGTGCAGATGCTCTTCGAGATGGCCAAGCTTCTGCACTTCGCCTTCCATCAGGCGCGACACCGGAATCCCGGTCCATCGCGCGACTACCTCGGCGATATCTTCCTCGTCGACCTCTTCCTTGATAAGCCGCGAACCGCCGCCTTTCGTATCGACCGCCTTCTCCGCGGCCGCCAATTCCTTCTCCAATCCCGCGAGCTTGCCGTATTGCAACTCGGCGACCTTGTTCAGGTCGTACTCGCGCTTCGCCTTATCGATCTCATGCTTGGTCTGTTCGATCTGGCTCTTGAGCTGCGAGAGCTTTTCGATCCCGCCCTTCTCGGCCTGCCATTGCGCCTGCAGGGCCGAGCGCCGCTCATTAACCTCGGCCAGCTCCTTTTCGAGCTTTTCGAGCCGCTCCTTCGACGCCGTATCGGTCTCACGCTTGAGCGCCTCGCGCTCGATCTCGAGCTGCATCACGCGCCGGTTCACCTCGTCCAGCTCGGCCGGCATCGACTCCTTCTCCGTGCGCAGCTTCGCCGCCGCCTCATCGACCAGGTCGATCGCCTTGTCCGGCAGGAAGCGGTCCGTGATGTACCGTTTCGAGAGCGTCGCCGCGGTCACCAGCGCCGAGTCCTTGATGCGAATCCCGTGATGGACCTCGTAGCGCTCCTTGAGGCCGCGCAGGATCGAGATGGTGTCCTCGACACTCGGCTCTTCCACCTTCACCGGCTGGAAGCGCCGTTCGAGCGCCGCGTCCTTCTCGATATGCTTGCGATACTCATCGAGCGTGGTCGCGCCGATACAATGTAATTCGCCGCGCGCGAGCATCGGCTTCAGCAGATTGGATGCGTCCATCGCACCCTCGGCCGCACCCGCGCCGACGACTGTATGCAATTCGTCAATGAAGAGAATTATCTCGCCCTGGGCCTCCTGGACTTCCTTGAGCACGGCCTTCAGGCGTTCCTCGAACTCGCCGCGAAACTTCGCGCCCGCGACCAGCGCGCCCATGTCGAGCGTGACGACGCGCCTGTTCTTGAGCCCCTCCGGCACGTCGCCGGCGACGATCCGCTGCGCGAGTCCCTCGACGATCGCCGTCTTGCCCACGCCCGGTTCGCCCACCAGCACCGGATTGTTCTTCGTACGCCGGGACAGGATCTGGATCACGCGGCGAATCTCTTCGTCGCGTCCGATCACCGGGTCAACTTTGCCTGCCGCCGCCAGTTGCGTCAGATCGCGCCCATAACGCTCGAGCGCCTGGTACGTCGCCTCGGGATTCTGCGATGTCACTCGCTGATTGCCGCGCACCTTCTTGAGCGTGGCCATCAGCTTGTCATGCGTGAGCCCGTTTTCGCGCAAAATTTTTGCGGTCGCGCCCGGCTCGTCGAGCATCGCGATCAGCACATGCTCGATCGACACATACTCGTCCTTGAGTTTGCCGGCTTCCTGCTCGGCGCGCGTAAGCACGCGGTTGAGGCGCTGGCGCCCCGGCAATTTTCAGAATCGAAGCGCCGAGTCCTTCTTCATCTTCCAGAAACGCCACGGCCAGATGCTCGATATCGACCGCCTGATGATGGGCCGCAACGGCTGCATTCTGCGCACGCCCGAGCGCTTCCTGAAGCTTTTCCGTATAACGGTTTATGTTCATTCCCCGTTTGTTACCCCTTATGTCACTTCCTCCGCAAATTTAACCATTCTTTCGCCCCCCGCAACGCAGGCCTGTCGACGGCCCGGGATGCTCACGAATAATGCGATTTGGATTAAGTCAATGACTAAGCCTAAAATCACCAGGCTGTGGCTCTGTCAACGAGTCGACATTCCATTAGGCACAACGACGATGCGACGAACTACGGAGGGGGATATGGCTCAAGCACGAGTCGAAACTAGGTCGGATCCGGTCGCACTGGCGGCCGAATTACGTCCGCTGCTGGCGCGCAACGCCACGCAAGTTGAACGCGACCGCCGTCTCTGCGCGGAAAATATCGAGGCTTTGGAGGCGGCCAATCTGTTCAAACTGATGACGCCGCGCCGCTGGGGTGGTTACGGTGTCCCGCTGGCGACTTCATTGAGCGCCTGGGCGGAACTCGCCAAAGGTTGTGCATCGAGTAGCTGGGTCACAATGATCACCGGCGGCTGCATGTGGGTTGCAAGTCTGCTGTCCGACCGCGGCCAGGAAGAGGTATTTGCGAATCCGGCCGACTTGCGCGTCTGCGGCGTAATTTCGCCCACCGCTAAGGGGCGTCGCGTCGAGGGTGGTCTGCGCGTGTCGGGAAAAATGCCCTTCGCTTCAGGCTGCTGGCATTCGTCGTGGGCCTTGCTTGGTTTTGTCGTCGAGAATGACGCGCATAAGACGATCGACCAAGCGATCGGATTCGCGCCCATATCCGAGCTTGAAATCGAGGACACCTGGTTTGTGGCTGGTATGTGCGGTACGGGCTCCAACACGGTGGTCGCAAAAGACGTATTCATCCCTGATCATCGGATACTCTCGACGGACCGCGCGATGGAAGGTGAGTATCCACATCAGCGACTCTCGGGCGAGCCCTCCGATCGTTATGCGCTTGGGCCGATACTCCCGCTGCTTTTGCTCGGTCCCGTCATTGGAACCGCCCAAGCGCTGCTACGAGAGGTCATCGAAGGCACTCGCAAACGGGGTATCACGTTCACGAACTATACGCGGCAAGCCGACTCAGCAGTCGTGCAACATCAGGTGGCCGAGGCGGCGCTCAAGATCGACAGCGCATGGTTTCACACAATGCGTGCCGCCGGCGACGTTCACGACGTGGCGGTAGCAGGAAACCGAATGGACTACGCAACCCGGGCGCGCGTGCGCGGGGAATGTGGATACGCCGCTAAACTGGTGCGCGAAGCGGTCGACTCATTGGTCTCTGTCGGCGGTGCGAGCGCGTTTGCCGAAGCGAGCCCGATGCAGCGGATGTGGCGCGACGCCAACGTTGCTTCGAGGCACGCCATGCTCGGAACCGGTCCGAACCTCGAAATTTACGGCCGTGCGCTACTGGGCGTGGAGGGCAACATTACCCGGATGCTCTGATTCTAGTAGCCGCTGGCCTTGGAGTGGAAGGTTCTTTCGCCCCCCACAACGCGCGTATCTGCCACCGTCTATCCGGGCGCGATGTTCAGGATTACGGCGATTTGGATTAAGTCAACCTTAAGCTTACGATCGCGCTGTGGCTGCGAAGCAAAAATTCGTAAATATTCACGAGGCCAAGACTCATTTCTCGAAGCTGCTGAAGCGCGTGCTCAAAGGCGAAGATGTGATCATCGCACGCGCCGGCCAGCCGATTGCACGCCTGTCGCCACTCCAGCCCAAACGTGGCAAGCGCGTACCGGGTAGCGCCAAGGGCATGTTCACGATGACGGATGACTTCGACGCCCCGCTTCCCGACCTCGAACGCGCCTTCGAAGAATGAGGTCGCTGCTCGATACGCGGGTCTCCAGTGCACCGCATTTCTCCCGCTGGCTTGCTTCCGACTGGTCGTGGCAAACTTAAGCTGTCATCGAGAAGGGCAATTCTACATATGCGGCACCGATCAGATGTAAAGGTTATCGCGCAAAATGATCGAGTGAATCACTTAATAATTCTTCGAGGAGAACAGCCATGGCAGCAGCAACGGTATCGGTTGAAAGAGCAGCGGCAGGCGCCAGGAACAGCGCGGCCTTGGACTTTCTCAAAAAGCCCAAGCGTCTTTTGATCGGCGGAAAATGGGTCGCTCCGAAATCCGGCAAGACCTTCGAGACCGTCAACCCGGCCAACGAGGAAGTGTTGGCGCTCATCGCGGAGGGCGACAAGGCCGACGTTGACGAAGCGGTGAAAGCCGCGCGCAAGGCGTCCGACGAAGGAAGATGGCCGAGCATGGGGCCGCATGAGCGCGCCCGCCTGATGTTCAAAATCGCCGAACTCATCGACGCGCACGCCGACGAACTCGCGGAACTCGAAACCCTCGACAACGGCAAGCCGCTCACCTTCTCACGCGGCTTTGATATTCCGGCCTCGGCCGAGACCTTCCGCTATTACGGCGGATGGGTGACGAAAATCTACGGCGAGACCAACCCGTCCGACCCCGCTTTCTTCAACTACACGCTGCGCGAGCCGGTCGGAGTTTGCGGGCAGATCATCCCGTGGAATTTCCCGCTCTTGATGGCCGCGTGGAAGCTCGGACCCGCGCTCGCCTGCGGCAACACGGTCATCCTCAAGCCGGCCGAGCAGACTCCGCTGACGGCCCTTCGCCTCGGTGAATTGATCATGGAAGCCGGGCTGCCCGAGGGTGTCCTCAACATCGTCACCGGCTTCGGACCCGGCGCCGGCAGCTCGATCGCCGAGCATCCCGAAATCGACAAAGTTGCCTTCACCGGTTCGACGGAGGTCGGCAAGATCATCCTCAAGGCCTCCGCCGGAAACCTCAAGAAAGTTTCGCTGGAACTCGGCGGCAAGGCGCCGAATATCATCTTCCCGGACGCCGACCTCGATCAGGCCGTGCCGACCGCGATGATGGGCGTGTTCTTCAATTCGGGTCAGGTATGCTGCGCCGGCACGCGGATTTTCGTGCAGCGCGACAAGTACGACGAGGTGGTCGGTAAGCTCGCGAATTTCAGCAAGGGCGTCACTATGGGCGATCCCTTCGATCAGAAGAGCACGATCGGGCCGCTGGTGTCGCGCGAGCAGTTTGATCGAGTCAAGAGTTATCTCGACGTCGGCAAGAAGGAGGGCGCCAAGGTGGCGGCCGGCGGCGAGGCGGGAACCGGTAAGGGCTACTTCGTCAACCCGACGCTGTTCACCGGCGTCAACAATGAGATGCGGATCGCGCGCGAGGAGATTTTCGGCCCGGTCGGCGCGGCGATCTCGTTCAAGGATGAAAACGACGCGGTTTTTCAGGGTAACAACACGGACTACGGCCTTTCCGCCGCGGTCTGGACGCGCGACTTGAGCCGCGCCCATAAGATGGCCCGCTCGCTCAAGGCCGGCACGGTCTGGGTCAACTGCTTCAATCAGCTCGATCCGATCACGCCGTTCGGCGGCTACAAGCAATCCGGCTTCGGCCGCGAGCTCGGCCGGTACGCGATCGATCTTTACACGCAGATCAAATCGGTCTGGATGAAGCTGTAGCAGTTTGTAGATCGTGGCGAGCCGCTTCGAAAATCGACGCGGCTCGCCACTCCGCGAAGAATCACTTGCCACCGATGCCATGCCACGGCACTTATGCGACGGCCTCTCTCACAGAGAAAGCGCCGAGCATCCATTTTTAATTTACTCCCCTTCCCTTTAGGGAAGGGGCCGGGGGTTAGGTCGCCCGCACTAGCGAAAATGGTCTTGCAGGATTCTTTCCCGTCGTCAACGGGAAATCGCGTCGATCCCTCACCGTACTGAACCGGCAGGCCCCTTTAACCCACGAGGCGCGTGCCATTGCCATGCGCCGCCACCGACCGCGGCGGCGGCGCCTGCGCGTACCCGGACGTGCGCCGCGCTTCCCCGCTCTTCGACGACACAATGTAGTGTTTGCCTTCGCGCGCGATCACGCCCTCCTGCTTCATCTCCATCAGCAGCTTGCTAACCATCGGACGCGAACCGCCGATCATCTCCGCGAGGCCCTCCTGTTCAAGCTCCGGGGTAATCAAGATACCGCGCGCGTCGGTCACGCCGAACCGCTCGGCCATCTCTGCGAAAATCACCTCCAGCCTTTCCCGCAGCGTCATACCGAGGAAGCGTGCGCATCGATAGACCGCGGCGGCCCAGAGCGAATTGACGTTCTCCGCCAGCGTCAGGATCAGGTCCGGCTCGAGTTTCCGCAAGACATGCAGGACGTGGTCGCGCGTGAACAGCGCCACGCATGAGTTGGTGAGCGCCTCGGCGTCGAAGAGTTGCGAGCGCTCCCGGGATTTATCGCTGAAATCCGCGTAACCGGCCAGATCGCCGGGCCCCGCCAATTCGACCAGCGTGCGCGCGGCGCCGGCGCGCGCGCAATAGATTTTGACTATTCCGCTCAGCACCACGAACACGACGTCGGCCGGCGATCCCTTGCCGAACAGCGGCGAACCCTTCGGATAGCGCACCAGCGTATGGCGGCTGAAGAGAGTCCGGATGACATCCTTAGGCAGCCCGCAGCTTTCGAGCCGCGCGAACAAACGATCATGCCCCTGGGCGAGCCCCTGTCCCTTCAGTTCACGTTCCATGCGTGGCATTAGAACAATATCGCGGCCGCCATCCAAACGAAATCGCGGATACCGTCGCGACGCGTGACTTATATTCGGCGTTCTTAGGCAGGAAATCGCACGCTCCAAGTGGCATGTATTGAATACATATTGTACTTATCGTCCCAGCCGCCGCTGAATGTGGCGATTCTTCGCGTTCACGAAACGCTGGAAACAACTTCTATAATCTGTCGACTTGATAAAAAAGACGTGGCCCGTCCGGAACCCTGATGGAGCTATTCGCCCGCGATCATCATCTCGGCAATCTTGATCGTCGGCGAAACCACCGATGAACGCCACCGGAGATCATTTCCCACCATCTCGATCGCGAAGAACATGTCCTTCAGATTGCCAGCGATCGTGATCTCCTGCACCGGATGGGTCAGCTCGCCGTTCTCGATCCAGAGGCCGCCCGCGCCGCGCGAATAGTCGCCGGTCACCGCGTTCACGCCGAAGCCGATCAGCTCGGTCACGTAAAGGCCATGCTTCACCGAAGCGATAATTTGCTCCGGCGTGTAGCGGCCCGCTTCGAGATAAAGGTTGGTCGGGCTCACGCTTGGCGCCTCGCCCACCGAACGCGCCGCGTTGCCCGGCGTCGGCGCAAGCTTGAGCTTGCGCGCGGAGTAGCTGTCGAGCAGGTAGGTTGCGAGCAAGCCCCTGTCGACAATCGTCTTGCGGTTGGTGGCGAGCCCTTCGCCGTCGAAGGGCTTCGAGCCCAGCCCGCCCACCATCGTGCCGTCGTCGTAAATCGTCACGCCCGCGGCGCCGATTTGCTCCCCAAGCTTGCCGAGCAAAAACGATGCGCCCCGGTAGAGCGAAGGTCCCGACGCGGCGCCGACGAGCGAACGAATCAGCGTCGCCGCCATCTCAGGCTCGAAGACCACAGGGGCGCGTACGGTTTTTATCTTGCGCGCGCCGAGCCGCCGAAGCGCCCGTTTCGCCGACGTGATCCCCACCGATTCGGGATCTTCAAGCCGATCGTAGCGCCGGCTCGCCGTGTACCAGTAACCCTGCTGCATCGCGCCGTCGTCGCCTTGCGCGATCGGCGCGACACCGAGGTTGAAAGATGTCCCGGAATATTCGCCCGCAAAGCCCTGGCTATTCGCGAATAGCACTTCGTAGATGCCGGAGCTGAACTCAGCGCCCTCCGAATTGCGCATCCGCGGGTCGGACGAAAGCGCGGCCTTCTCGGCGATACGCGCGAGCTTCAGCGCCTCGTCCGCCGTCACGATTCCGTGAGTGCGGTCCGCAAGCTCGAGCTCGGGCAGATGTTGCGGATGGAGCGACGGGTCGGGAAGACCCGACCATGGATCTGCGGCGGTGAGACGGGCGAGTTCGACGGTATTGGCGACGAACGCCGCAAGCTCATCGCGCTCGATCTCTGCGGTCGAGGCGGTCGCGGACGATTGTCCCGTAAACACGCGGAGACCCAGCCGGCGCTCCCGCGAACTCTTGAGCTTCTCGACCTCGCCCAGCCGCACACCGGCGGCGAGCGACTCCGCGCTCACGCACAATACTTCCGCGACGGAGGCGCCGTGCTTGCGCGCCTCGTCCAACGTCCATTGCGCCAATGCCGGATCGACCTGAGCCATCGCCGCCTCTCACCGCGCTAGGCGCGGGTTCCTCCGACGGTGATTCCGTCGATCCGTATTGTCGGCAGCCCCACGCCCACCGGCACCGACTGTCCGTCCTTGCCGCAGGTGCCGATTCCGGAATCGAGCGCCAAATCGTTGGCAACCATCGAAACCCGCGTCAGCACGTCGGGACCGTTACCGATAAGCGTCGCGCCCTTGACGGGCCGCGTCACCTGTCCGTCTTCGATCAGATAGGCCTCGCTCGCCGAGAAGACGAATTTGCCGTTGGTGATATCGACCTGGCCGCCGCCGAAACTTACTGCGTAGAGGCCGTGCTTGACCGAGCGGATCACCTCGTCGGGCGTCGACTCGCCGGGCAGCATGAAGGTGTTCGTCATCCGTGGCATCGGCGAATGCGCGAAGCTCTCGCGCCGGCCGTTACCGGTAGGCGTCATCTTCATCAGGCGCGCGTTGAGCCGGTCCTGCAGGTAACCGCGCAGAATTCCCTTCTCGATCAGCACGGTGCGGGAAGTCGGCGTGCCTTCGTCGTCGACGTTGAGACTGCCGCGGCGGTTGGGGATTGTGCCGTCGTCGACGACTGTGCAGAGCGGGCTCGCGACCGATTGGCCGACGCGGCCGGAGAACGCCGAGACGCCCTTGCGATTGAAGTCGCCCTCGAGTCCGTGGCCAATCGCCTCATGCAGCAGGATCCCGGGCCATCCGGGTCCCAGCACGACGACCATCTCGCCGGCCGGCGCATCGGCCGCGTCGAGGTTCGTGATCGCCTGATGCACTGCGCGATTTGCGTATTCCTTCCAGCGCTCGCCATCGAGAAAGTAACCCCATTCGACGCGTCCGCCGCCACCGAAGCTTCCGACCTGGCGATTCTTGCCGTCCTCCGCGATCACGGTCACGCTCAGCCGGCAGAGCGGTTGCACTGCACCGCCGCGGGGCGGTCGCCGCGATCGTCGGCAATTGCACGCGCAGCCTCGGCCGCAAGCCGCATGCGGTCGACCGTGACCTCGTCGGAGTAGGCGTAGCCGGTCCGGTCCTCGGCGCAAACACGCACGCCGACGCCGTGCGAAATGCTCTTCGAGGTGTGATTGACCATCGACTCCTCGAGCCCCAGACCCTCGACGCTGCGGTACTCGAAGTAAAGGTCGGCGTAATCGGCTTTGCGCTCGAGCGCGCTGCCGAGGATTCCCTCGAAGGCACGCTCGCTCATTCCGAAGCGGGTGAGAAAGAATTTCTCGGGCTGGACGAGTTCGTTGGCCATCGCGTCACCTGTCCTTGCGCAACATTGTAACAGAGTGGTCGTTATTGGCAGAACCGACGAAGTCGCTATTGGCGAAAAGTGCCCGTAGAAGCTAGGGAATTTCGCCGGTTGGGGTAGCTAACTACCGTAGTAACCTACGGGGAATTTTGCCCGACGTCACGCTGGCAGCATCATGCGTGTAGGCGGTTGAGAGCTTTCTGAAGATCCCTCGCCCGCTGAGTTGCGGGAGAGGGCAAGCGGCGCGGCGGTTGCTGTCTTTTGTCTTTTTGCAACCGCCGTGACGCGCGGGTGAGGGTCCAACTGACGGGAATTCCCTAGCCAACGTATATTCTCGATAACCTCGAAAACGCGCAAACTGACTTGAAGCGTTACGCGGTTGCGGCGGCGCGGCGTTCACCGCGCTGCGGCTCATCCCTTCGAGCGGCTCTTTTCTTGCGCGGCGTTTTCGCTTCGGCGTTTTCGTTCGAGGTAAACTCGATGATGGAAAGCGGGGCGGCGTCGCCGCGGCGCATCCCGAACTTGACCACGCGGGTGTAACCGCCGGCGCGATCCTTGAACCGAGGAGCAATCTCGTCGAAAAGTTTTTTGACAGCGTCGCGCGACTGCATGAAGTTGTACGCGAGGCGGCGCGCCGCGAGGTCGCCGCGCTTGCCGAGCGTCACCATACGATCGGCGTAACGGCGCAGCTCCTTGGCCTTGGCGTCGGTCGTCTTGATGCGCTCGTAGCGGACAAGGCTCAGCACCAGGTTGCGGAAGAGCGCCTTGCGATGCGCCGAGGTGCGATTGAGCTTGCGGCCCTGATTGAGGTGTCGCATTGGTGACTCCGGGCGGGCAGGCGCTCAGGCCGACTCGCGCCGCTCCTGTTCCTCCCACATGCGGTCGAGTTCGCCACGCGCCGGCAGGTTTTCGAGTTTCATTCCCAACGACAGTCCCATGTCGGTGAGGACTTCCTTGATCTCGTTGAGCGACTTGCGTCCGAAGTTCTTAATCTTGAGCATGTCAGACTCGCTGCGCTGCACCAGTTCGCCGATGTACTTGATATCGGCGTTCTGGAGTCCGTTGAAGGCGCGCACCGAGATTGGCAATCCCTCGACCGGGCGGTAGAGGTACTCGTTGATCGAGGGACGGAGATCGGGCCGTTCACCGGCCACCGGCGCCTCGGCCTCTTCCTCGACCCCCGCGAAGATCGACATCTGATCCCTGACGACGCGAGCGGCGTAGGTGAGCGCGTCGCGCGGGCTGACCGAGCCATCGGTCCACAGTTCGAGCGCGAGACGGTCATAGTCGGTACGCTGCCCGACCCGCGCGTTGGTGACCGTGAAGTTGACTTTCTTGATCGGCGCGAAAATCGCATCGAGGCGAATCGTCCCAATTGGCTCGTCTTCCTCACCGCGCTCCGCGGGGACGTAGCCGCGCCCACGCTTGATCACGAGTTCCATGTCGAGGTCCGCGCCTTTATCGAGCGTGGCGATATGCTGGTCGGGCGTAAGGATTTCGAGGCTCGGGCCGCCGGTGATATCGCGCGCGGTGACGACGCCCTCGCCCTTGGCCTTCAGCGTCGCGGTGATTTCATCGCCCTCATGGAGGCGCAAGCGGACCTCCTTCAGGTTGAGGACGATATCGGTCACGTCTTCCTTGACGCCAGGCACCGTCGAAAATTCGTGGAGCACGCTCTTGATGCGGACGGCGGTAATCGCGAATCCCGGCAACGAGGACAACAGGATACGGCGCAGGGCATTGCCGACCGTGATCCCGTAACCGCGCTCCAATGGTTCGGCGAAGAAACGCCCATAAGTCGGATTCAGTTCCTTTTCGTCGAACTCGACAGCCTTGGGTTTGATCAGGTCACGCCAATCGTTCTGCATAGTTGTCTTTTTTACCGGAGCGAATTTGATTTCTAACCAGGTGATTCCGATTTTGACCTCCTCTAACGGGAGTAGTGTTCGACGATCAGCTTTTCGCTAATCGGCATCGTGAGATCGGCCCGCACGGGCATCGCACGCAACGTTCCGCGGAACTGCTCGCGCTCGAGCGCGAGCCATGGCGGTACGCCGCGCCGCTGCGCCAATTCGATCGCCTCCATAATAACCTTCTTCGTTCGGCTCTTCTCGGCGATGCTGACAACGTCGCTGGCCGACAGCAGATAAGACGGAATAGTGACCGGCTTCGCGTTCACCTCGTAATGGCCGTGGCGGACGAGCTGGCGGGCCTGAGCGAGCGAACTTGCGAAGCCGAGCTTGTAAATTACGTTGTCGAGCCGCCGCTCGAGCAGCACCAGCAGGTTCTCGCCTGTGATCCCCGGCATCCGCTCGGCAATTTCGAAGTATCCGGAAAACTGCTTCTCGAGCATCCCGTAGATACGCTTGACCTTCTGCTTTTCGCGCAGGCGGATGGAAAATTCGGAAAAGCGCGTGCGTGCCTGGCCGTGTACGCCGGGCGGATAATTACGCCGCTCGATTGCGCATTTATCCGTATAGCAGCGTTCGCCCTTGAGAAAGAGCTTCAGCCCTTCGCGCCGGCACAATCGGCATACCGGACCGAGATTTCTTGCCACCTTGAGAGTTTCCTTTTTCCCTGCTCAGACCCGGCGCCGCTTGGGCGGACGACATCCGTTGTGTGGAATCGGGGTCACGTCCTTGATCGAGATAACGTTGAGGCCCGTGGCCTGGAGGGCACGCACGGCCGATTCGCGCCCGCCGCCCGGCCCCTTCACGTGCACGATCACGCTACGCATTCCGAAGTCAGAAACCTTGCGTGCGGCCGCTTCCGCGGCCATCTGGGCTGCGAATGGCGTTCCTTTGCGCGAGCCCTTGAACCCAACCGAGCCAGCACTGGCCCAGGCGACCACCTGGCCTTGCGGGTCGGTGATCGCGATGATCGTGTTGTTGAACGTCGCATGAACGTGTGCGACGCCTTCGGGCACGCTGCGCCGTGTGCGTCTGCGCCTTGGGGTCGGCGCTACTGCGGCGCCAGCCGCTGGGACACCAGTGGCAGCCGCGCCACCCGCAGCCGCACCGGCGGGAGCCGCGTCGCCGGCAGCCGCTCTGGGCGGTGCTGCGGGTTTCGCTTCTTTGGTCTCGTCAGCCATCAGATTCTATGCCTGCCCGATGATCGCGTCATGCGAATCGTTTAGTACCCATAAATTCATGACCGCGCTTTGACTACAAAGCCGATCCGTGCGCGGGCCCTTGCGCGTGCGCGCATTGGTATGCGTGCGCTGGCCACGCACCGGCAACCCGCGCCGATGCCGTATTCCGCGGTAGGAACCCAGGTCCATCAGCCGCTTTATCGACTGCTGAACATCGCGCCTGAGATCGCCTTCGACCTTGCAATCGGAGTCGATGACCTGGCGGATTCTGACCTGCTCGTCGGCCGTCAGTTCATCGCTATTGCGCCCCAGGTCGACCTTGGCCTTTTCGAGTATATGGAGTGCTGTAGGCCGGCCGATGCCGTAGATATAGGTAAGCGCAATCTCCATCCGCTTGTTCCGGGGCAATTCAACTCCCGCGACGCGTGCCATCGAACTTTCCTCCCGCTATCCCTGGCGCTGCTTGTGGCGCGGATTCGAGCAGAGAATACGAACCACGCCCTGACGGCGCACGACTTTGCAGTTCTTGCAGATTTTTTTGACTGACGCGCGAACTTTCATCTAACTACCTGGTTCTCCCGCGGCTTCGGCTCAGCGCATCCGGTAGGTGATACGGCCGCGGCTCAAGTCGTACGGCGACAGCTCCACCGTGACCTTATCGCCCGGAAGAATCTTGATGTAGTGCATTCTCATCTTGCCGGAAATATGGGCCAGCACACGGTGGCCATTTTCCAGCGTTACCCTGAACATCGCGTTGGGAAGCGCCTCGAGCACCGTGCCACTGACTTCGATTGCGTCGGCCTTAGACATTGTGCAACTCGCTCAATATTTCGGGCCCGGCGGACGTAATCGCGATGGAGTGCTCGAAGTGGGCTGATAATTTGCCGTCCGCCGTAACCGCCGTCCATCCATCGTCCAGAATTTCCAGGTCCGCTGTTCCCTCGTTGATCATCGGCTCGATCGCCAGGACCATCCCCTCCTGCAGACGAGGATTAGGCATCCCCAGTCTGAAGTAATTCGGCACCTGAGGATCCTCGTGGAGCCGCCTTCCAATTCCATGACCGGCAAAATCGGTCACGACCGAATAGCCGGCGCTCTCAGCCGTATGCTGTACGGCGCGGCCGATATCGCTGATGCGGTTGCCCGCGCGCGCCTGATCGATTCCCGCATAAAGTGCGTCGCGCGTTACCTGCATCAGCCGTTTCGCATGATCGGCAACCTTGCCGATCGCGACGGTCCTCGCCGCATCGCCATAAAAACCTTGATAAACTACGCCGAAGTCGAGTCCAACGATATCGCCGGGCTTGAGGCGCCGTCCCGCCTTCGGAATGCCGTGGACGATCTCTTGGTTAATCGACACGCAGAGGCTGTGCCGGTATTCGACGTCTCCCGGCTTGTAACCCTTGAACGCCGGACGCGCGCCCTTCTTGAGCGTCAAGGCTTCGGCGAGTTGGTCCAACTCGAGGGTCGAGACCCCAGGCGCTGCAACCGCCACGAGTTCTTCGAGCACCTCCGCCACGATCCGGCTAGCCTGGCGCATCACTGCGATCTCGTCGATGCTTTTGAGCAAAATCACCTCTACCCCTTCGCCTCGCCTGTTCGTGGTGTTCCGTTCAGGCCAACTGCTTCGAGGATCCGCCGTTCGATGTCATCGGGACGCCCCAGTCCGTCAATCTGCGCGAGCAGGCCCAGGCGCCCATAGTGGTCGAGCAACGGCTTGGTGGACGCCGCGTATACTTCGAGGCGCATCCTCACCGTGTCCTCCTCGTCGTCTTCGCGCTGGTAGAGTTCGCCATTGCAATCGTTACAAATGTCCACATTGCGAGGCGGATCATAGATAACGTGATACATCGCCCCGCAGTTGCGGCATGTCCGGCGTCCGGAAATCCGCTTGATAATCTCCTCGTTCGGCACAATTAACGCGATCACCTTGTCGAGCCGTTCCTTGCGCGTCTCCAGCATCCGGGCCAGCGCCTCGGCCTGTGCCACGGTGCGCGGGAATCCATCGAGTATGAACCCGCTCTGGGCGCCGCGCTGGTTCAAATGCTCCTCGATGAGCTTGAGCACCAGCTCATCCGGGACGAGCGCACCCTTATCCATGTAGCTCTTGGCTTCGGCGCCAAGCGCAGTGCGATTGCGAACCGCGGTCCGCAGCAGATCGCCGCTAGCGATCTGCGGCGCCTTCAACTGCCCTTCGAGCATCCTCGCCTGGGTACCTTTACCAGCGCCCGGCGGACCCAGCAGCACCAACCGCACGGTCTAGCCTCCTCGCCTGCTCTTGATCCGTCCGCGCCGCATGAACCCTTCATAGTTGCGCGTCAGGAGATGAGTTTCGATCTGTGCCACGGTATCGAGCGCCACGCCAACCACGATCAGCAGCGCTGTTCCGCCGAAGTAGAACGGGACGTTGAAGCGCTGAATCAGCAACGTGGGCAGCACGCATACCGCGCTAACGTAAAGCGCACCACCGAGCGTAATCCGCGACAGCACCCGGTCGATGTATTCGGCCGTGAAACGTCCGGGCCTGATACCGGGGATGAAGCCGCCGTATTTTTTGAGGTTATCGGCGACGTCGACGGGATTGAACGTAACGGCGGTGTAAAAGTAACAGAAGAAAATTATAAGCCCTACGTAAACGACATTGTATATCATTCCGCCCGGCGTAAGATAGGCCGCCCAATCCTTAAGCGCGGGGACGAAGGTCGCGACCGTCGCCGGGAAGACCAGGATCGACGAGGCAAAAATTGGCGGAATAACGCCCGAAGTGTTGACCTTGAGGGGCAGGTGCGAGCTCTGACCGCCGTAAACGCGCCGTCCCACGACCCGCCGTGCATACTGGATCGGGATGCGGCGCTGGCCCGTCTCGACATAGACGATTCCACCGGTCACTCCAACCGCGACGATGAGGATGAGGATCAATATGAAGATGCTCATCTCGCCTTCGCGTACGAATTGCGCCGTCGTTCCCAACGCGCCGGGCAATCGAGCTACGATGCCCGCCATAATGATCAGCGAGATACCGTTGCCAATACCGCGCTCGGTTATCTGCTCGCCGATCCACATAACGAAGATCGTACCCGCCGTAACCGTGATGATCGTCAACAGGATGAAATTGAGGCCCGGATGATAGACGACCGAGCCACCGCCCGGCGCCTGAATACTCTGCAGCGAGTAGGCGATCATCCAGCCTTGGACCAGCGACAGCCCAACGGTGCCGTAGCGGGTGTACTGGCTTATTTTGCGCCGCCCGGCTTCGCCTTCCTTATAAAGTTCGTCGAGATAGGGCCAGCCGATTTTGAGGAGATCGAGGATGATGGCGACCGAGATATACGGCATGATGCCAAGCGCGAAGATAGAGAAGCGCTCCAACGCACCGCCCGAAAACAGGTTAACCCATCCGAACAGCGTGCTCGAAGCCGCGTCGAAGAACGCGGCGAGCGCCTGCCCGTCGATTCCGGGCGTCGGAACCGCAACCCCGATTCGATACACGGCCAGCATCGCAGCCGTGAAGAGCAGCCGCCGGCGCAGTTCCGGGATGCGCGAGGCGTTTGAGAAACCCTCAAGCATTAAGCCTGTCTCAAGCCCCGATCAGCTCTACGTTGCCCCCCGAGGCAACGATTTTCTCTCTCGCACTTTTCGAGAATGCATGGGCGCATACGGTGATTTTACTCTTAAGTTCACCGTCGCCCAGCACCTTAACCTTACTTCCGGCGGCTATCAGGCCACGATCAGCCATCAAGGCCGGGTCGACCTTTTCACCGTCGGTGAATCCCGCCAGCCGTCCGATATTGACTTCGGCGAACTGATCGCGGCGCGCCGCATTCTTGAGCAACCGCCTGAAGCCTCGTTTGGGAATCCGCCGCTGCAGCGGCATCTGGCCGCCCTCATAAGCCGGTGGCGTATTTCCGCCGGAGCGCGAGCCGCGCCCCTTATGTCCACGGCCCGCCGTTTTTCCATGCCCTGAGCCGATGCCGCGTCCGATCCGCTTCTTCTTATGGGTCGAACCGGGGGCCGGCTTCAATTCGCTTAAATTCATAGGATCGCCCCTTAATCCTTTACCTCGATCACCAAGTGTCTGAGCCGTCGCAGCATCCCCTCAACGGCAGGGCTGCGCTTGAGTTCGCTGGCGCTACCCACGCGCCGAAGCCCCAAGCCCCTGACGGTTTCGCGGACGCGATCGTTGGTCCCGATCGGGCTTCGCACCAGCTTTACTCGGATTGTATCAGCCATCACACCTTCGTCCTGCCGCGCGGGCTCAGGCGGCCGGCGCTACTTCCGCACTCACGCCTCGCAGACGCGCGACGTCCTCCGGACTCCTGAGCTCCAGGAGCGCCTCAATCGTAGCCTTAACAAGATTATGCGGATTGGAAGAGCCCAGCCGTTTGGTAAGTATGTTGCGGATTCCGGCCAGTTCGACCACCGCTCGAACGCCACCCGCTGCGATAACTCCGGTTCCTTCGGAAGCTGGTTTCAGGATGACCTTGCCGGCGCCGAAACGGCCGAGAACTTGATGCGGGATCGTTCCCTCCCGCAGCGGCACACGAATGAGGCTCTTCTTCGCGCGCTCGACGCCCTTGCGAATAGCTTCGGGCACTTCGTTGGCTTTACCCAATCCGTAGCCCACCAATCCGTTCGAGTCGCCGGCGACCACAAGGGCACTGAAACTGAAACGCCGGCCGCCCTTGACCACCTTGGCGACACGGTTGATGTGGACAACCTTTTCCTTGATATCGAGCCCTTGCGGATCAATTCGTTGAGCCACGATGTTCCTTTTCGAGATCCCGCGATTTAGAACTTGAGTCCGGCTTCACGCGCCGCGTCGGCCAGCGCTTTGACCCGCCCGTGATACAGAAATCCGTTACGGTCGAACACGACCTCGCTAATTCCCTTTTCGAGACATCGCTGAGCGACAGCCTTACCGACCGCCTTCGCGGCGGCGACGTTGCGTTTGCTTTTGAGTTCATCGCGCAGCCCAGGCGTCGCCGTGGACGCTGTAACCAGCGTATTTCCCGATTCGTCGGAGACAACCTGCGCATAGATATGATGCAACGACCGGTAGACCGAAAGCCGCGGCCGTTCGTTGCTGCCCCGTACCTTGCGCCTGACGCGATGCCGCCGCGTGGCACGTTTTTCCGCCCGCTCCAGCCCCATATTCGTACGTCCTAAAGCTCTATCCGGCGCTCGCGCCGGCCGCTGCTTTGCCGGCCTTGCGGCGGATCGTTTCGGTTGAATACTTGATTCCTTTGCCCTTATACGGTTCCGGCGGCCTGAGCGCCCGGATCTCCGCTGCGACCGAGCCAAGCAATTGTTTGTCCGCGCTCTCGAGCGTCAATGTCACCTGCCGATCGACCTTCGCGGTGACGCCCGGCGGAAGTTGATAGACAATCGGATGCGAATAGCCGAGCGTCATATTTATCTGGCTGGCTCTGGCCTCGGCGCGATATCCAACTCCGTTTATCTCGAGGACCTTGGTGAAGCCCTTGCCGACACCTTCCGCCATGTTGGCCACGAGCTTGCGCATCAGCCCGTGCAGCGCCCGTTCTTCCTGAGAGTCACCCGGACGTTTCACAACGATGCGTCCGTCGCTTATCTCGACCGTCATTCCCGGATGAACCTTCGTCTCGAGCTTTCCCTTGGGGCCTTCGAGCTTGATCCGGCCGTCCTCGAGCGTTGCTTTGACGCCCTTTTCGAGCACAATCGGCATCCTTCCTATACGCGACATGGGCTTCGCCTCTTACCAGACCCGGAACAAAATTTCGCCGCCGACATTTTTGCGTCGCGCCTCACGGTCCGTCATCAGGCCGAGCGGCGTCGAGACGATATGCATCCCCAGTCCGCCAGACACCCTCGGCATCGCCTTGGCGCCTGAGTATCGCCGCAGACTCGGCTTACTGACACGCTGAATGCCGCGGATCACAGGCTCGCGTGTGGCTGAATAACGCAACGCGATTAAAAGCTTCTTCTTGTAACCGTCCCCGGCAGTCTCAATCCCGGAGATAAATCCCTCGGCCAGCAGCACCCGGCAGATCGCTTCGCGTATACGCGAATACGTTATTTCCACCTGGTTGTACCGGGCGCGCATCGCATTGCGAATCCTGGTCAGCAATTCCGCGATCGGATCAGTCTGCGACATCTAATGCCTCTAGCGTTCCTACCAACTCGCTTTTACCACGCCCGGCAATGAGCCGCGCAGCCCAAGCTTGCGCAGGCAGAGCCGGCACATCTTGAAGCGCCGGTAATACGCGCGCGCACGTCCGCATAAGGGGCAGCGGTTGTACTGGCGCACCTTGAATTTCTGCGGCCGCGCCGCCTTGACCCTGAGACAGGTCTTCGCCATATCAAACCAACCTCTACGCGGCCTGAGCTCCGGCGCGTTGTTCGCCTACGCCGCGAAACGGCATCCCAAGCGCCTTCAGCAGGGTAAGACCCTCGAAGTCGCTTTTCGCCGTGGTGATGACCGAGATAGTCATTCCCTTCACTTTTTCGACCTTGTCCAGGTTGAGTTCGGGGAAGATCGTGTGTTCGCGCAAGCCGAGTGAGTAGTTCCCGCGCCCATCGAACGATTTGTCGCTAATGCCGCGAAAGTCACGCACGCGTGGCAGGGCCACATTCACCAGGCGGTCGAAAAATTCGTACATGCGCTCGCGTCTCAGCGTCACCATCGCGCCGATCGGCATGCCCTCACGCAGTTTGAAGTTTGAAATTGCCTTGCGTGCACGTGTAATCACCGGCTTCTGACCAGTGATTTGCCCGAGTTCCTCGGCCGCCGAATCGAGAATCTTCGCGTTCTCGCGGGCCTCGCCGAGTCCCATGTTGATTACGATCTTATTGAGCCGCGGCACCCGCATTCGGTTCTCGATTTTAAGTTCTCGCATGAGGGTGGGCACGATCTCGCTCTCGTACCTGATCTTGAGACGCGCCGGGATCTTGGGCTCGGGCTCGGCCGGGGCTTCTGGAGCGGCTGCGGCCTGCGCCTCGGCACCGCGCTGCCGGCCCTTGCGTCCGCCGCCGCCAGCACCACCGCCGCCGGCGCCTTTTTCCGCGCCCTTGCCTTGACCCTTATCCTGGCGCGGCTGCCTCTGCTTTTGCGGCTTTTCGGTTTTTTCCTCGTCGGCCATTAGTCGTTCCCCAGCGACTCACCGCAGCGCCGGCAGATCCGTGTCTTGGTGCCATCGGCAGCGATCTTTACCCCGACTCGGACCGGAGCATTGCAGCGGTCACACATGATCATCACGTTTGAAAGCTGAATCGGCGCTTCCTTTTCGACAATTCCGCCCGGACTTGCCGGACCACGCGGCTTGGAGTGGCGCTTTACCACGTTGAGCCTTTCGACCACGACGCGTCCCGCGTCCGGAAGCACACGCAGAACTTTGCCGGTCTTCCCGCGGTCACGCCCCGTGACGACCATTACCACGTCGTCCTTGCGAACCTTGTACTTGGCGGCATGACTCTGTGCGCTCATCACAATACCTCGGGAGCCAGCGAGATGATCTTCAAAAACCGCTTTGCACGCAGTTCACGCGCAACCGGCCCGAAGATACGCGTGCCGATGGGCTCGTGCTGGTTATCGAGGAGCACGGCCGAATTATCGTCGAAACGAATGTAGCTACCGTCCTGGCGGCTAACCTCTTTGCTGGTCCGCACTATCACGGCCCGGGTCACCTCGCCCTTTTTAACCTTGGCGTTGGGAATCGCCTCCCTCACTGCGACCACGATTACGTCGCCGACGGAGGCATAACGCCGCTTCGAGCCGCCCAACACCTTGATACACATCACTTTGCGGGCGCCCGAATTATCCGCCACGCTGAGCACTGTCCGCATCTGCACCATGGGACCCCGCGCCTCTCCTACATCGCCGCCTTTTTGATCACGCGGCTCACGCGCCATCGCGTGCGCCGCGAAAGCGGCCGCGATTCGATAATCAGTACGCGGTCGCCCTCATGGCATTCGCCGCCTTCGTCATGCGCCATATAACGCTTGCGCTCGTTGAGCCGCTTACCGTAGAGCGGATGCTGGACGAGACGCTCGACCTGCACCACGACGGTCTTTCGCATCTTCGCAGAGACGACGGTCCCTTCGCGCCGTTTAGTCCGCTCCCGCATCGCTCGCCTTCTTCCCTTCGATAGCCGCGTGTGCGCCGGTTTTCCCGCGTAGCACCGTCAAAATCCACGCCAGTTCCTTGCGCGCCTTACGATAATTTGTGGGGTTGTCGAGTTGATTGGTACGCATCTTAAGCCTGAGGCGGAAGATCTCCTCGCGAGTCTCGCGCTCCTTGACACGCAAGTCTCCGGCGTTCATCTGCTTCAGATCGTCAAGCTCCAAGGGCTTCGGCCTCCCGCCGTACCACTATCGTTTTGATCGGCAGCTTGTGCGCCGCCAGACGCATCGCCTCGAGCGCGGTTGCCGGATCCACTCCTTCCATCTCGAACAGGATCCGCCCGGGCCGGACGCACGCGACCCATCCTTCCGGCGAGCCCTTGCCCTTGCCCATCCGCGTCTCAGCCGGTTTTTTGGTGAAAGGCTTGTCGGGGAAAACCCGGATCCACACGCGGCCGCCGCGCTTGATATGACGCGTGAGTGCGATTCGCGCCGCTTCGAGCGCGCGCGTATCCACCCGCGCCGTTTCGACACTCTTGAGCCCAAAATCGCCGAAGGCCAATTCCAATCCGCGCGACTCCGCACCGCGAACTCGGCCTTTCTGTATCTTTCGGTATTTGACTTTCTTTGGTGCCAGCATCGGACTTGCCTATTGCTGTTGGGCCTGCGCCCCTCCGCGTTTGGCCGCTTCTTCCTGACGGGTAAGGATCTCACCGCGAAAGATCCAGGTTTTGACGCCGATTACGCCGTACGTGGTTTTGGCTTCGGCGAACCCGTAGGCGACGTCGGCCCGCAGAGTCTGCAGCGGAACACGTCCTTCGCGGTACCATTCTCTGCGCGCTATTTCAGTTCCGCCGAGGCGTCCGGAAACCTGAACCCTGACGCCCAGCGCGCCCATCCGCATCGCCCTGAGCACCGCCTCCTTCATCGCGCGTCTGAAAGCGACGCGCCGCTCCAGTTGCAACGCTATATTCTCGGCGACCAGTTGCGGATCGAGGTCCGGACGACGCACTTCATGGATATTGATGAAGGCCTCTTTGCCCTTCATCAGCTTTTGGATGTCGGTCTTGAGCTTGTCGATCTCGACGCCCTTTTTGCCAATCACAATTCCGGGACGCGCGGTGTATATATTGATTTTGGCTTTGTTCGCCATCCGCTCGATTTCGATCCGCGAAATCCCGGCGTGGTACAGACGCTGCTTGATAAAATCGCGCAGCTTCAAATCCTCGTGCAGCAACGCGGCATAGCCGTGACTCGCGTACCACTTCGAGTCCCAGCCTTCGATTATCCCGAGGCGGAGTCCGCGCGGATGTGTTTTCTGACCCATAAAAGCCTCTAACTCGGCTGCTCGTCGACAATTACCATCAAATGGCTTGTGCGTTTGAGGATCGGCGTCGCGTGCATATGCGCACGCTGGAGCGAACGCTTCCAGGTCGGCCCGGTATCGGCCACTGCCCGCTTCACGTACAGCCGATCTTCATCGACATTTTGCTGATCGCGCGCGTTGGCAACCGCCGCGAGCAGGGTCTTGCTGATGACTCGGGCGCCTCTTTTGGGCGTAAACTCGAGAATCGAAAGCGCCTGGTCAACTTTTTTACCAGCAATCAACTCGCATACCAACCTGAGCTTCTGCGGTGAAATCCTGACAAAGCGGGTTCGGGCAACGGCTTCCATCACCAATTCCTCCGCGCTCAGGCCCTTGGCGCCTTGGGTGCCGCTGCTGGAGCCGCAGCAGCGGGGGGTGGTGCACCCGGCCCCGCCGCCGGTGCTGCAGCAGATTTTACCTCGCCCTTCCGGTCGCCCGCGTGACCATGGAAGGTGCGGGTGGGCGAGAACTCGCCGAGCTTATGACCCACCATATTTTCCGTACAGTACACCGGGATAAATTTGTGGCCATTATGTACAGCAAAGGTCAGGGCGACCATCTCGGGGATGATCATCGACCGGCGCGACCACGTCCGGATGATCCGTTTATCGCCCGAGGCCGCAGCCGCCTCGACTTTCTTGCGCAGATGCCCGTCGATAAAGGGACCTTTTTTCAGTGACCTCGCCATGTAACTCTCAGCCCCGCTTGCCGCGCGGCCTGCGGCTTACGATGTAACGGTCCGAAGGCTTCTTGCCACGCGTCTTATAGCCCTTGGCAGGCGTTCCCCACGGAGATTGCGGATGATTGCCCTTGGAACGGCCTTCACCCCCGCCGTGCGGATGGTCGACCGGGTTCATCGCTACACCACGTACGTGCGAGCGCTTGCCGAACCATCGGCTGCGGCCGGCCTTACCGATCGAAATATTTTCGTGCTCGAGGTTGCCGACCTGACCAATCGTCGCCCGGCATTCGGCGAGCACCATGCGCTGCTCGCCCGACGGCAGCTTGAGCAACGCAAACTTCCCTTCCTTAGCCATCAACTGCGCCTGGGCACCTGCACCTCGCACCAGTTGCGCTCCGGCTCCGGGCTTCATCTCAATCGCATGGACCACGGTACCGAGCGGGATATTCTTCAGCGGCAGCGCGTTGCCGGGCTTGATATCGGCCTGCGGTCCGCATTCCACCTTGTCACCGGCCTTGAGTCCCTCGGGCGCGAGGATATAGAGTTTGTCGCCGTCGACGTAATTCAGCAATGCGATATAGGCCGAGCGGTTGGGATCGTATTCGATAGCCGCGACCGTCGCGGTCAAGCCATCGCGGATCCGCTTGAAGTCGATTACCCGTAGACGCCGCTTATGGCCGCCGCCTCGATGGCGGGACGTCATGCGGCCCAGATTGTTGCGCCCGCCCGATCGCTTGACCGGCTTCAGCAACCCTTTCTCGGGTGGCTTCTTGCTGAGCACGGTAAAATCCGCGATTTGCATGAAGCGCTGACCCGGTGTGCGCGGATTCAGTTGAATTACTGCCATCGTCCCGTCGCCTGGTGCTCAGGCCCCTTCGAAAAATTCGATTCTGTCGCCCTCTTTCAGCGTGACGTACGCTTTTTTCCAATTCGGGCGATGTCCAATTGTCCGGCCGCGGCGGCGCGTCTTCCCGAGAAAATTTGAGGTGCGCACTTTGAGTACGGTCACTTTGAACATCTCTTCGATCGCGGTCCGAATCGTGTCCTTGCTTGCCGCACGCCTCACGCGAAACACGACTTGATTCGCCTTCTCGGTTACCAGTGTCCCCTTTTCCGTAATCAAGGGAGAGATTATGAGTCCTTCGCCACTCATTTTGCCGCGCCCTGAAGCCTCGCTTCTATCGCTCTCGCCACCTTGGTGGTCATAAGGAGTTCGTCGTGATTGAGCACATCGTAGACGTTCAGCCCCGCCAGCGAGAGCACCTTATGCGCTGCGAGATTACGCGCTGCGCGATAGAAATTCTGATCGTCCTCGGCGAGCACGATAAGGGCATGCTTGAGTCCCAATGCCTCGAGTGCCTGCTTCGCGAGTTTGGTCTTCGCCTCGGCAAGATCCAGCGATTCGACGACGACCATCTTGCCGTTGAGTGCGCGGTCCGAAATCGCAAGACTGAGCGCGTGGCGCCACGCCTTCTTCGGCATTTTGTATGAGTAGTCACGCGGCTGCGGCCCGAAAATCGTCCCGCCATGACGCCATAGCGGCGACCGCGTCGAGCCCGCCCGTGCGCGTCCCGTCCCTTTCTGCCGCCAGGGCTTGCGTCCACCGCCCGAGATAAATCCGCGCGTTTTGGTCGCCGCCGTGCCCGAGCGCCGCTTGGCGAGCTGCATCCGGACGGCCTCATGAAGCAACGACAGGCTTCCGGTGCGGCCGAAAACCGCAGCCGAAACTTCGAAGTCCCCGCTCCGCTCCCTGCTTGCCGAAAAGAGCGGAACCTTGACGCTCGTCTGTTCAGCTTGCTCGTCAGCCATTGGCCTCGAGCTCCGCGTAGCGCTGCTCTTTGGCGGCATGTCTCACCACTACGAGCGCACCGTCAGCACCCGGAACCGACCCCGAAACGACGACGGCGTTGTCCTCGAGCAGAATATCCATAACCTTCAGGTTCAAAATGGTCGCCAGCTCATTGCCCATCTGGCCCGCCATGCGGAGTCCCTTGCGAATCCGGCCAGGGTAGGATCGGTTACCGATCGACCCTCCATGACGGAAGTACTCGTGCGTTCCGCGCGAGCCGGGAAAGCCTGCGAAATGATGGCGTTTGATAACGCCGGCGAAGCCGTGCCCCTTGCTGACGGCCGAGACGTCGACTACGTCGCCCGCTTTGAAAACGTCCGCCGCGGTGAGCATCTGGCCAGGCTTGAGCTCGCTCTCACCGCGCCGGGCAAACTCGCGCGTCGCGATTCCCGGAGCGACTTCGGCCTTGGCAAAATGGCCGCGCTGCGCCTGGCTCACGCGCGTGAGCTTGCGCCGGCCGAACGTGACCTGGACAGCGTCGTAACCGTCGGTCGGCTCGGCCTTTATCTGCGTCACGGCGCACGGCCCGAGTTGAATCACAGTTACCGCGAGCACACGTCCGGCGGGGTCGCCCACCTGGGTCATGC
>WNFT01003050.1_pt1 | contig 26905 bp, 12 predicted proteins | sample 5400191 | NCBI WGS metagenome assembly WNFT01 (sample SAMN13153359, study PRJNA577476) | soil metagenome | isolation source: 80 cm saprolite under Madrone tree | place: USA:California | collected 2016-06-14 | reverse complement strand
AACGATTCGATATTTTCCAAGAATCTTGCATAAAAATTGAGAGGTTCGTATAGATCGGATGCGCGCTTAGAAACGCGTTGACGCTTGCTATCGAAACGTTTCCGTTCTTGATGTCGTTTTCTGACCTAAGAGTATAGACTGGCTCAAGAGGTGCTCTGGCGTAGATGGGGAATAGCCGCCTATAGTCAATCCCCCACTTGAGTTGATGTGATCCGACGGAGTATGAAAAATTGTCGACGACGTTGATTTGCCGCTGTGAAAACTTACCGCTGGGTCCTTGAGTTGTGATCAAGACCAGACCCGGCTTTATGAGGCGCCAGGTAGCTACGTCTATACTGGCGTCTAACGGAGCGGGAAACAGAACTGATGCGTCGAAAGCTTTTGCGCCTCCAATAATGTCCTGGTTGTAGAGAAATTGTGACGCGTTGACGCTGTAGTTCAGTCGCAGCTCGTTCTGCAGATTCGGTCGAACAATCAGATCCGTTCCCAATGTAAGGGCTCGGGAACGTAGCGCGGTATTTACTATGTCGGGGAAGGCGATGGTTCCCGCAGTGGAATTTGTGTCCGAGTACCGTCCAAACAGGTGTAGACGCTTACCTATCGAATGATCAACTTTGATGCCGTAGGAATCTAGGCTCGACGGAAAAGACTCAGATTGGGTGTAGGGAGCCCCGCCAGTCGGTTGGCCATTGCTCATGAACTCTGGGCCGTCGGGAATCGGCCAAGAGTTCAAGATAGCTTGATTGGCGGGCGTAGCCTCCTGACGCAACCTCAGCGAGGGAACCTTCTGCACCCGTGTGAGAGGCTGAAGAAGGCGCAGACCTTCATACGAGAAAAAGAAAAATGTCTTATCCTTGAAGATCGGCCCACCAAATGTGCTTCCAAAGTCGTTCTGACGTTCTTTCCCTTTCGGCAGACCTTGCGCATCATTGAACCAGTTGTTCGCATCGAAAACGTCGTTTCTTAGGTAGTCGAAGGCTGTTCCGTGAAAGAGATTTGTGCCAGAGCGCGTTAGGAGTGAGATCTGCCCACCGGGTTGACGGCCAAACTCAGGTGCGTACGTTGATGTCTGAATCTTAAATTCTTGCAGTGCATCCACTGCTACCATTCCTTGTGTCGTACCTGCAAGGGTCAAACTTGGATTCGCTCCGTTGGATTGTCCTGGATTACTCTGATAAAGCCTACCTCCGAGGTTTGCGCTGACTCCGTCAACGCTGAAGCTATTCGCATTAGTGCGCTGACCGTTTACGCTAAATTGGCCTCCATTGTTTGACGAACCGTCAGTCGTCGGCACTAAGACGGTACCCGGCGCGAGGAGGATCAGCGTCTGAAAGCTACGACCGTTGAGGGGCAGGTTCTCTGCGAAATTGCGGTCGATGACTGTGCCCACCGTCGCGTCCGTCGTATTGATGACGTGAGCCCCAGCTTCCACCGTCACCGTCTCCGAAACAGATCCAATCTGGAGCTGAAAATTAATCGAAGCCACGTCTTGCACGTGCAATTCAATGTCACCCTTCACGATGTTCTTGAAGCCATCTTTCGTCACATTCGCGCGGTAGACCCCGGGCGGCAAATTCGGGGCGTTGTAGAATCCATCCCCATTCGTCTTCGCCTCATACGGAACTCCGGTATTGAGATTGGTCAGCACGACCGTCACGCCAGGAACAACGCGCCCCTGCTCGTCGGTGATCTGCCCACCGACAGCGGCGTTTGTCGATTGCGCATGCGAAGCATTCGCAAGAAGTCCGAAAGCGAAAAACACCACCACGAGTAAACGCGCCATAAGCGAAGTTTTCATCTTTCCTCCGACACAGCCCACTATTTAGGTATTTGCTGAAAACCGGAGGATGTTCTCAGCCATCATTGTGAAAGTTTTATGAAGGAACGGAAAGGACCGAGCCTAAGGATGGTTCGCCGGGCCAGCCAGGTTCGCATACAGCACCCTGCGACCACGCGGGGAGGGACTACCGTTGGCCGGTTCGAGAGTCACAAAAACGGCGTCAATGCGTTCGAGCACTCGCGGGTTATTCACCTTCAAAACCCAGCGGTTCGCAGAAGCGTCGTCCACATCAAACAAGCCTAAACTCTCCGGCTGGCCGTCCGAGGGCTGCCGATAACCCCATGCCTGAAACCCAGCTGCGGCGCGGTTGTGCTTTTTGTCTTGCAGGTCAAAAGCGTAGAAGATCAGCAATTTCTTCTCGGCGTAGTAGACACGCCCGTAGCTGCGGCGCGTGTTTCCTTTGATGTCTACGTCGTAGACATCTACGATGTGCAGGTCACGCGCGCCGAACAGTTGTTTGGCTTCAACGTCGCCGAACCCTTGGGCTTCCGGAGTTGTAGCGGCTTGCTGCTGGACCTGCAGCTGTGCCGATTGCAGTTTGGTTTGCAGATTTTCAGCGATCCTTCGCTGCTCGTCAGTGCGTTGGACGGCACTTTGGACTCTAGTTTCTAGCTGTGCGATTTCCTTGTTCCCTTCATCGGCGGTGCTCCGCGCGGCTTCGAGCTCCTGCCCTTTCTGGTCGAGTTGCGCGCGCGCGCCGGCGAGTTCAGCCTCCAGAGACCGTTGCTGAGCGTCTAAATCGGCGTACTTTGTCTGGGCATCGGCGAGCGATTTGCGGAGCAGTTCGCGCTCCGTTTGCGCTTGCTGTAGCGCTTGCGAGGCGGACTTTTCCTGTCCTGCGATGGCGTTGGCGCGGTTCTTCCATTCGGATACTTCGTTGCTCAAGCCATGCAACGTCGGCGTTAGTTGTGCCTCTCTCAGGCGATAAGCTCCCAGCGCTGCTACCGCGCACAAGATCAATGCGAGCGAGCCGTATGACAGCACTGGCCGGCGAAGCCAGATCATCAGTGCCGCGAATCGCTCGCGCGTCCTTTGCCGGTCCAAGTCGGATTCCAAAGGCACACTCTCGCTAGGCCGCTGTACTCGCTCGCGCGTCGCTCGATCCAGCAGGCGACCCAAAACCGCACTTTCATCTACAAGCGCTCCGGCCTCGTCCGGACTTCGTTCCCAATGTTTCAGGGCGGCTACGGTTCCAAGGTCCCCGGCTGTGACGCGGCGAAAATCCGCGTAAACCTGCCGACAATCTTCACACTCGCCGAGATGCTTCTGTAGCTCCCCGAACTCCGATGGCGAGAGTTCTCCTATGGCAGCAAGAGCGCAGAGCTCCTCGTACCAGTCCTTGCCGGGGTGATTAGGACTCGAAGCGATAGGCATCTTTCCTTTCCAGAACCACGGTTTCATGGGCCTTCTTCAGCGCCGCCTTGTTCAGAAACTCTTTGAGGTCCTTCAGCCCTCTGTAATATAGATTTCTCGTATTGGCCAAAGATTCTCTTAAAATGTCCGACGCTTCCTGCAAAGTATAACCATCGAAATGGACCAGTTCGATGACGCGGCGTTGTTTTACGGCCAAAGTCGCTATTCCAGTTTCGACATATCGTGCCCATTCTCCGGAACTCATCCCCTTAAGACTGGGGGGTTCGCTACCGCGCATCTCGCGGGCTTCGGAAAGTTCCTCGTCGTTGTAGAAATGCCGGATACGGAGGTATCTCCGGCGCAAGAGAGACTTAAAGTAGGCGAATTGCAGAATCCAAGTCCTGATGCTACCGCGCGACGGATCGTATCGCTCTTGCTGTTGGAAGATCGCCAAGAAAACTTCCTGGAGGATATCTTCCGCCTCAGCCTTGTCTCGGATAATGCGGAAAGAGACGGAGAAAACCTGACGGCAGTAGCGATGAAACAGCAGCGCGAAGCAGTCCGTACAGCCCTGAACTATATTGCGCAGCAGATCATCGTCCGCGAGCGAATCGAAATGCTCATGCGGCGGCATTGGTTTTGGGGATTATAGGCACGGTTTCAACCGCTAAACAATAGCGCACGGGTTAACTTATTTTTCGAAGACCTTGATACAAATAGCCGGTTTCGAGAAATACGCAGTGGCATGCCGCGACTGAACGGCGCGGACGCTGATACAAATCACCTGTTTCGAGAAATACGCCTTGCCGCGCCACGAGAATTTTTCTGTAAAACTTTTTTAACAATTCTTGCGTCTTATGCATACTGAGGGTGTGCTTATCAGGAACGTGCTGGCGACGGCACTCCGACGGCGTTTCCACAATGAGACTCGGACGTACTTCGAGTTTGCACTCCATGAGCGTCGCTAGGCTTGAGTCAGGAAGCAGCAGTGATTGCGGCACGGGCGAGGGTTCATGTATCCCGGCGTCGAACTTCGGCTCTATCGCTACGTCACAGTCCTGGCGGAGGTCCTCAATTTCACGCGCGCAGCGGCGCGGCTGCATGTTGCCCAACCGGCTTTGAGCAGACAAATCCGACAGTTAGAAGAATATCTTGGCGCTAAGCTCTTCGAGCGAAACAAGCGAGAAGTGCGGCTGACCGCGGCAGGAGAAGCATTCACAGCCGAGGCTCGGCTGACTCTCTTCCACGCCGACCGTGCGGTCCAAGGAGCGCGGGCGGCGAAAGGACTGTACCGCGGGCCTTGGAGCATCGGCTATTCGCCGCTGATCGACTTGCGGATTCTGTCCAAAGTGCGGCGGCATTTGTCGTCAACTCATCCCGCAGCCGACGTGCGCTTGGTTAGCGCGCACACGTCAGAGCAGGCAGATGGGCTGGTGCGGGGTACGCTACAGGCGGGACTTGTCATCCTGCCAATTCGTGAGCAGGCGGTGACCTGCGAGGGGCTGTATCGGGAGGCGCTGGTCCTAGCATTGCCTATGGGACATCCGCTGGCGACGAAAGATACGGTCCAGATCACTGACCTCGACGACATTCCATTGGCAACAATGCGCGGAGACATCGAACCACGGTTCGGCGAGGACTTGAATCGGATTTTTGGAGTGGCACGCGTGCGGCCGCGCATGGCGCAACAAGCGACGACACAAGCCGAAGTGCTCGAATTCGTTCTGGAGAGCGGTTTTCTGGCAGGGTTGATCATGCCCTGGGCTCAGCACCCAGCCCCTCCTGGAATCGTTTTTCGTCGGCTCGTGGACGAATTTCTGACCGCGGAGGTGGGACTCGCCTACCTCCGGGACGATGGCTCTCCGATCTTGAAGTCCCTGCGGAAATTTCTAATTGATACCTTCCAGCCTTTGTCGCCGGAGTCTGAGGCGCTCGAACGACGCGGGCGCCAGATGAACCTCTTTTGACTGCAATTCCCCTGCGGGCAGGTTGCCCACGCAGAGAAGCGAGAGAGTATCACACTCATAGTGTGTAGACTCATCGTGGTCATCAATCAAATGATGGCCGCGTGCCAAGCGGCGACCCCAGAGCTTCTCTCGGAAAGCTGGTGCGCAAGTTGCGCCTGGAGCGCGGCCTCTCGCAAGAGAAGCTGGCGGAACTAGCCAATTTGCATCGCAACTACGTAGGAGGCGTCGAGCGGGGCGAGCGGAATATCGCGATCATCAACATCGTAGCGCTGGCGCACGCGCTGCGAGTAAGACCCGCTAAACTTCTCGAAACGATTCCCTGAATGGTTTCGAGATTCTTATGCAAGAGAAGCCACTCCCCCTATGCGGGAGTGGCCGAAATTAGGCGGCGCGTCCCAAGGGGCTCCGCGCGAGTCGGCCCTGGGCCAGCTCGCAATAATCCTTATCCAATTCCATGCCGATGTACTGCCGTCCAGACAGCTTTGCAGCGAGCGCAACGGAGCCGGAACCGGAGAAAGGGTCAAGGACTACATCGTCCGGATTCGAGAAGGATTCAATCAGAGGAGTCAAGATGCACAGTGGCTTCTGTGTTGGATGAAGATTGTTACCGCTGTATTTCCATTCCAAAACGTCTGGGATGGTACGAGCCGGCTTCTGAGGATTGCCCTTCGCTAGCAGGTAGGCGTTCTCATGCTGATAGCGGAGAAAGCGTTCGGTCGAAGCGTAGCGCTTGATGAATGCCAGATGGCCCACAACGCGGAAACCGGCTTCGCGCCATGCGGCGATGAATTTGTCGGCCTTGTTCCAGCCATAAAACGAGATACAGAAACTATTGTGCCGGAGAACGCGAAACAGTTGACGGAAAGCGGGCTTTAGCCATGCATCGTCGTTGTCATTTGCAATCGTGCGCCCATCCCGCGATTTATAATTGACCAAGTACGGTGGGTCAGTGAGGACAAAATCTATTCTGGCTGAGGGCAATTCGCGCAGTAGATTCAGGCAATCCCCATTTGTAACCCTGTTGAGAAGATGATGATTTGAGAGTTTATCAATCTGTTGCAATAACATTTTTTTGTCCTTTCGGTGAGTTGGGATTGCGTCCCTTCGCACAGGACACGGGGACGCAAGCGCAATGCATTCACCGGAGGACTTTTTCGGGTTCGGCGGCGGTCGGAGCGGATGGCGCGGGGCTTGCCACTACGGGGCTCAGTGGCAAGACCTCGGCGCAAGTGGAGAGCGCGGTTCTGAGTTAGGGCAGGCGGTTTAAGTTTGGGGGTTAGGCGCCCATCTGAGGAAACGCAGCAGCGTTCAACTTATTCACGAAAAGCAATCCTATATGGACGACGCGGATGCATCTCAGGAATTCGTCCATCGCGAGCATGTAACCGAAGGGATGAGTTGCCATTTTTTCGAACAATTGATGCTCGCCTTTGTTCGCGTGAGCGAAGCGCGAATAGATCATGCCGTCGAAGATTGTCCGGTAGGTCACGGTTTCGCCATTGAATTTGAACCACAGGTCTCGGTCGAGCTCGCGGTTGATCGCCTCTCGCACTTCCATGAATTCTCTCAAGAGCGTGGGGTCTTTGCATTCCATCTTAAATAGGGCGGCAATGTTCCTCAGTGAGGTCGGTTCGTTGTCCTGAATGAAGAAGCGGAGGTTCAGAATATAGGCTTCCAGCTGTTCTGTTTGTGGCATTAATGCCTGGTCGCCGGGTTGTTCGGCCTCAAAATTCCAGTCCACTTTCCAGCCCTTGGAAGTCATGAATTGAAGCAGACTCGAACTTTGGAGCCGATTCACCTTTTCGGAGAATTTCAAAATCGTCTGTCGGGTCGTGGGACTGGTCATGGGCAACAATATTAATCACATGATTTGGCAGATCGCAAAAACGACCGCTGTGTTCGAGAGGCGCGCACGCAAGTGCTGCTTTGTCGGCGCGGGGAGTCAATATCGGGGGGTTATGAAGCAAATTTCAGGAAGTATTGGACAGGTTTCGAAGTCACGCGTAACGTTCGAGCGAGGTTGGTGTCGGAAAAGCGTTGAATCTATTGAATGGGTAGACAGACGAGAGAGGGACCACCATGCGACTCGTAGAGATTCTGGAAGGACGAAGACAGGCACTGCGCGTGAACGAAGTAGCTAACTTGTTTTGCGTAACCCCGCAACACATTTACAAGATGGCCGCGAAGGGTGCATTGCCTTCCTTACGCATTGCGGGCGCGATTCGATTTGATCCGCAAGATCTGGTCAACTGGCTGAAGACCAAAGAGAACCAATCGCTGGTGCAAGGAGCTGCGCGGCGTCAGTCGGTCGCGGCGTAGTGCTTGGTGTCTGTGGTGTCGGTTTGGTCGGGAAATTTGTTCTACTGGGTTGAAGCAGTTGAATTCATTGAGAGTGGTTGGTCAGTTCCTTCAGGCTTTTTTGTCGCATCTCCTTCAAAATGCACCTGTCTCTTGAAACCCGGGGTGAGAGTGCCAGCAATTCTCCGCCGTGACAGTCTCCGCGATCATCCGTAGAGAAAGCAGACGGTCATTTCGTGGGAGGCTGCCTGAAAGTGTGACGGCGTCCTCGGCCACGTTTCTGACGATTCGCCTTCCACACGCATCCCCGAGCTTGTACGATACCGTCCTAACGATGGTAGCGAATCGAAGAAGACCTTTGTTTTCGTGGGCCTGCCTGAATGGATATTGAAACGGATGAAATTCTTCATCGTCGCGGTTGATCATGGGTGGCAATTGGTACCCCACGGCGTTGAGACCCCGGAAAGTGAAGCAGCCAAAACGAGATTCCGAGATTTGCTGGTGCAGACGATAAACGCGAGAGGCGTGGATCTTATCTGTGAGGAGTCTGACCCATGTCGCCTCTCCATTGCGCAAGAAATCGCGTACGAACACAATCCGCGGATAGCTTGGAAGAACATAATCATGTCGGCAGAGGAGAGGTTAGAGGCTGGCATCTGGGAAGCACTTCTGCATCGACCGGCGCACACCATCGAAGAAGCGGAGGGGTTCTACCGCACGGTGGATCACCGGATCGCGGAAGATTCAATCCGCGAAGAGTTCTTTGCGAAGACGGTCCTTGAAACCGTGAATAAGACGAACGCAAAGAGCATTTTGATTCTGTGCGGAGACATGCACATGGACTTTCTGAAGGACATACTGGAAGGGAGAGGCAAACAGGTCGAAACCAACCGTGAGTTAATTGCTAAGAAATATTGGGAGTAGACAGGGACTTCGAAGGCTTGGTGTCTTTGGTGTCTGTTTAGGGCCGAAATTGGACCCAAACGGCTGAAAAAGGAGAGTCAGTTGAAAAAGGCGGGCCGGTTGAAATAGCCAATGTTCATGCGGTTTTCATGCATGTTGCTGAAAAGATGGTAGGATAACAAAAGCGGCTGGGTGAGTATCCCACCCTCTCCGCCATTCCTTTAGAATCAACGGGATGGAGCCTTCCTAAAATCCATCCTAAGAAATCTTCCAAGTTGTCCAAATCGCAATATTGGACAGCGAGGAGATTTTTCATGGCTCAGCCCAAATTCACTCTGTACAAATACATCAAGCTCCAAGCTGGCTGGAGGCACCGCAAGGCCGCATTCCACGACAACGGCAAGATTAAGCCCAACATCGTAATCGTCGGAAAAGATAAGCACGAGGAAAAACACCCCGAGGGCTCCTACTATCTCGCCAACGTAGGGCAGTGGATCCCCTTGGGCGACAACGCTTTGGAGGCGGAGCGCCGGCGCCGGGAACGAGTGTCGCTGGCGGAATACCAACGGCTCAGCGGGACGGCGCCCGTGCAAAGTTCGGGCAGGGCAACGGCGTCCGGCAAGACTCCGCTGCTGGCAGCAGCGCCGAAGTACTTCCTGAATCTCGAAGCTCGTGGCTTAGACGCCAAGACCATCCGAACATACCGCACTGGCGTTGATCCGTTCGTTGAGAATTGCGCCAGAACCTACGTGGAAGATGTGACCAAACAAGACATGATCAACTTTATGGGCTGGCTCCGGGCATCATTCACACGCCGCTTGTTGCTCACGCAAAAGGAACCTGCGAAATCTGGGCTTCGCGCGAGACCTTACAACGCTTCAAGCCAAGGCCGACGCCGAAGCTGCCCACGTTCACAGATGAGCGGATTAGAGGTTTCTTGCGAAAGGAATCTCAGGATTTTTGCGAACTGCTGAAGGGTGATCCTGAGATTGCACGTCAAGAAATTCAGAAGCGGATCAAGAAGCTGGTCATGACCCCAAAGGAAACTCCTAACGGCGCCGTTCTCGAAGTATCTGGGGACATAGAACTGCTCCGAACCGGCGATTTATTGGACGAAAGTCCGCTGGATGGAATTGCTCGGCCTTACACTCTGCCTCGGATTGCGATTGCGGACGTAGTGCTCGACCCGAGCCTACATGTTGCCGTCTGAAGTCGTCCAAGAGTGTAGGCGCGGCGATGGGCTTGCTCGGAGCTCTTCTGCGGTTCGGTGTTTAACCGTCCCACTCGCGGACAATAAACTGCGAGGGCAAGGGCAGGGGCCGCCCAACAAGCTTCCCATTGACAGGAGGAAAGGCTAGTATATTGTCACGCCGTATCCCCGGCAGTTAGCACTCATGAAATGCCCACGTTGCGGGTCGCCCACCGCGCCCAATTCGACTGTCTGCACGCAATGCATAACTCCCTTGCCGGTTGGCGCCCCAGGCAGTACCTCGCCAGTTCTGGGAGTTGCCTCTTCCGGTGCGGCGGCAGCTCCTGCCATGGATGAAACCATCATGGGGGCTGGCCGCGAGAATCGGGCGACTCATTCGCGCTCGAATTCCACTGCGCGGCAATCGTCTGATGCGCTCGAAATCGGAACCGTGCTCGCGAATCGGTACGAGATCGTGCGTATGATCGGCGAGGGCGGAATGGGTGCAGTTTATCAAGCCCGAGACCTGCAGCTGAATCGCCTTATGGCGCTGAAAGTCATCCGCCCGGACTTGGCCAAAGATCCGGAAATCGTGAACCGCTTCAAGCAGGAACTGATTCTCGCCCGGCAAGTTACCCACAAGAATGTGATCCGCATTTATGATCTGGCCGAGTTCGATGGCCTGAAGTTCATTACGATGGACTTCATCGACGGCCGTGATTTGAAGACCGTTCTCCGAGCGAACGGGAAGTTCGAACCTAGGCGGGCTGCGGAGAACATCGAGCAAGTTTGCCGCGGCCTGGAAGCAGCGCACTCTGAAGCCGTAATCCACCGTGATCTGAAACCTCAGAACATCATGATGGATCGTTCCGGAAAAATTACCGTGATGGATTTCGGAATTGCCCGGAGTATAGCCCCTGGGGGCACGTACACGGGGACGCTGGTGGGTACGCCAGAGTACATGTCGCCGGAACAGGCCAAGGGCGAGGAGTTGGATGCGCGGTCGGATCTTTTCTCCTTGGGAATTATTTTCTATGAATTGCTCACCGGCGATACTCCGTACAAAGCGGATACGTCCATGGCCTCGCTATACAAGCGAACCCGGGAAAAGGTTCCTCCGCCCATCGAGCTGGTTCCGGAGATTCCCAAGCCATTGAACGCGATCGTGGTGCGTTGCCTGGAAATTGACAAGAACAAGCGCTACGCGAGTGCTACAGAAATTCTTACTGATCTGGAGTTATGGCTGGGTCCGCGAGCCGGGACCCGCATCGTGGTGGCCAACAAGAGGCCATGGGCCGCGGGTGCCAAGTGGGCCGCAGCCGGAGCCACGGTTATCTTGGCCGCCGGAGCTTTCGTTGTTCTGGAAGGGTGGTTCCGCAAGCCCGTACTGCACAAAGAAGTTTCGCTTCTCGTCGCCGATTTCGCCAATCGGACGGGCGATTCGGTTTTCGACGAGACCCTGGAGCCTGCCTTCATTATTGGTTTGGAAGGAGCTTCCTTCATCCAAAGCTTCAACCGCAGCGCAGCACGCCAGGAGGCGGCCCGCCTGAAGCCCGGCGCGACGGCGCTCGACGAGCCTGCGACACGGATGATCGCCACGCGAGAGGGCATCGACGTAATCGTTCTCGGATCGATCGATAAGAAGAACAATCAGTACGCAATCCAGGTGAAGGCGGTGGATGGAATCACCGGGAACGCGATCAGCGCGAAATCGCGCTCGGCCCAGAAGAGCGAAGTTCTCGGCGCCATTGGCAGGCTGGCTGCGGACTTGCGTAGCTCGCTGGGCGACACCACTCCTGAGTCGATCAAGTTGTCCGCTCAAGAAACCTTCACAGCCAATTCACTCGAAACCGCGCACGAATATGCCGAAGCGCAAAACCTGCTGTGGGACGGCAAATGGGAAGAAGCGCTTCCGCATTACGAGCAAGCCACCAAACTGGATCCGGACATGGGGCGCGCCTATGCGGGCTACGCGGTAGCGAGCTTGAATCTCGGTCGCCGTGGCGATGCAGACAAGTATTTCCACCAGGCTTTGACGCACATCGATCGAATGACCGACCGGGAGAAGTACCGCACGCGCGGCAGTTACTTTATCATGCGCGGCGAACCAGCAAAGGCCATCGAGGAATACTCCGCGCTGCTCAGGACGTATCCATATGATGATGCGGGCCATGCCAATCTGGCGATTTCCTATTTTTATTCGCGGGACATGCAAAGGGCCGTCGAAGAAGGGCGCCGCGACGCGCAGAACAATCCGCGCGGCCTGATGCAGCGCACGAATCTGGCGCTCTACGAAGCGTACGCCGGCAATTTCCAAAATGCCGTGAAGGAAGCCCAGGAAGTTTTGAAGCGAAATCCAAAATCGGTGTCCGCGATGGGCGTGCTGGCCATGGGTTACCTGGGGGACGACAAGGCCGCGGAGGCTACCGCGGTCTACGAGAAGATGAGGCCGCTCAGCGCGAGGGGCGCTTCCTCCTCGGCGACCGGTCTAGCAGACGTGGCCCTGTGGGAAGGGCGCTTGAAGGACGCCCGGGACCTCCTAGACAAGGGCATCGCGAGCGATGAAGCCGCTAAGAACGGTGACGCTGCGGCGATCAAGCTCAATTATCTCGCGTCAGTTTGGCTGAAGGAAGACGACAGCAAACGGGCGCTAACGGCGGCGGACAAGGCGCTGACGTTGAGCCGCGATCCGGCGATCCTTTACGGTGCGGGGCACATCGCAGCGGAGGCGGGTCAAACTGGCAAAGTAGCGAGCCTGTCCTCCGAATTGATGTCAAAGCCTTCTTCGGACTTTCAGTCCTATGCAAATTTGCTTCTAGGCGAAGCAGATTTAAAAAATGGTGATGCGACGAATGCGCTGAACAAGTTCAAAGAAGCAAAGCGCCTGGCGGATTCCTGGCTGGCGCATTTCGGTCGAGGCGAAGCGGCCGCGATCTTTCTGGACGACGTGCCCAGCTACCATCTCTATGCGCCCGTTCTCTATTATCAAGGGCTAGCACACGAGGGACTCAAGAGCGCGGACGCCGCCCAATATTTCAAGCAATTCCTCGCCATCAAGGCCAAAGGCGCCGGGGATCCGATGATCGCGGATGCCCGCCGGCGCCTCGGGGCTGGTTAAATTTCACTTCCGCTCACGGAAAGATCGCGGGCGCTAGCTCGGGGAGCGGCAAGTAAATCTGCTGGCATGCCGCCGCGGGCGAGGTGTCCGCGATAACCCACGGATGAGTCAGGAAGGTCTGCTGTACGAAGGATTGTCCCGGACTGAGCGTGGCATAGAGCACGCGGTTGCCATTGTAGTCCAGCCAAAAAACCTGGAAAGTCAGGGTGGGGCTGTTGTTGACGAACTGTATTGCCGCTGGAGTGCTAAATGCGGCAACGGACTTGATGTGGCCTTCGTAGCTGCAGGACTGGGGGACGAGTTGCTGGTTCGCGCCAAACTGGAAGAGTTCCGCCGTGGCTTGCACCGCAGCACCGTTGATACCTCCTGAGGCCAGAACCTTACCGGTCGGCAGCAGCGTCGCAGTGTGAAGGTAGCGGATAGTATTCATGCTGCCGGTAGCGATGAAGGTCCCGGTCGTAGGGTCGTATAGCTCGGCGCTGGCTAAGGAACCGCCAGGGACCGCTCCACCTGCAATCAGCACCAGGCCGTTGTTCAGCAGCGTCGCCGTGTGATATATCCGCGCGATGTTCAGGCTGCCTGTGGCGGTGAAATTCCCGGTCGCGGGATTGTAGAGCTCGGCACTGGCTGAGACGTTGCCACTGGAGTCTTGACCTCCCGCAATCAGCACCAGTCCGTTGCTCAGCAGCGCCGCCTTGTGATAGACCCGCGCGGTGTTCAGGCCGCCGGTGGCGGTGAAGGTCCCGGTCGCAGGATTGTACAGTTCGGCACTAGCTAAGGTAATTCCAGGGCCCGCGCCACCTGCAATCAGCACGAGTCCGTTGTTCAGCAGCGTCGCCGTGTGATACGACCGCGCGGTGGTTAGGCTGCCGGTGGCGGTGAAGGTCCCGGTCGCGGGATCGTACAGCTCTGCACTGGCTAAGGCACCGCCGCCAGAGGTTGCGCCACCTGCCATCAGCACAGTTCCATTAGGCAGGAGCGTCGCCGTGTGTTGGTACCGCGCGGTGGTCAGGCTGCCGGTAGCGGTGAAGGTCCCGGTCGCAGGATCGTACAGCTCTGCACTGGCTGAGGAAACGCCCGAAGAATCAACGCCACCTGCAATCAGCACTAGTCCGTTGGCCAGCACCGTCGCCGTGTGATAGTACCGCGCGGTGTTCAGATTGGCGGTGGCGGTGAAGGTCCCGGTCGCAGGATTGTACAGCTCTGCACTGGCTGAGGAGTTGCTACTGGAGCCTAAACCTCCTGCAATCAGCACAGCTCCATTGGGCAGGAGGGTTGCCGTGTGAATGTAGCGCGCGGTATTCAGGCTGCCGGTGGCGGTGAATTCCTGCACCAGGAACGGCGGGTCGGCCGGGAAGAACAGCTCCGCATTTGCGCCGGAGGTCAACAGCACGGCCCCATTGGGCAGCAGTGGCGCCACGATTCGGCTGTGGGCGAACGCCATATTCGCGAGCCCTTTAAAGTTTCCCGACAAGGGGTTATAGGTTTCCGCTGTTGAGAGTTGCACTCCGGAAAAGAAGCCTCCAGAGCTGAAACCTCCGCCAATGAAAACGGTCCCATTTGGCAGCAAGGTCGAGGTGTGCTCCGCCCGCGCGACATTCATACTGCCGGTGGGGATGAACGTGCCGGTTGCGGAATCATAAACTTCCGCGCTCGCCGTCGCAGTACGCGTGTTGACGTCCGCATATCCGCCGGTTATGACTACTCTGCCATCGGAAAGTGTGGTGGCAGCTTGGTTGAATCTCCCTATAGTCATGCTGCCGGTGGGCGTAAAGGTGCCGGTGGAAAGATCGTAGAGTTCAGCACTTGACGTGATTTGTTGGTTGCTTGCGTCCGGATTGGTGGAGCCCTCGCCGCTAGCCACCAAGACTTTGCCGTTAGAAAGAAGCGTAGCTGTGTGATCCACGTGCGGAGAGTTCATTGTTCCTGTTAACGTAAACTGCCCTGTCGCTGGATCATAAATTTCAGCGCTCGCGTAGAAAGTAGTCGGGAAGGCCCATTTGACCCCGCCTGCAATGAGAACTTTGCCGTTGGGCAAAAGTGTCGCAGTGTGCTCTTGGCGAGGCACGCTCATGGTTCCCGTGGCCGTGAAAACGCCGGTGGCCGGATCGTAAAGCTCAGCGCTTGCGAGGGTCGTACTTGTAGCGTCATAACCGCCAACAACAAGCATCTTTCCACTGGGCAACACAGTTGCGGTAGCCAGGTCGCGCGGGGTAGTCATGCTGCCTGTGGCCGTGAAAATACCAGTGAGCGGGTCATAGAGCTCGTCTGTACTCAACGCTGTAGCGGGAACGCTGTTGCTGTTGAGGCCACCTACGATGAGCACTTTGCCGTTCGGCAAGAGCGCCACGGTGTTTTCCCGGCGCAAGGTTGTCAGGTTGCCCGTCGGGCAGAAGCCCTGAATGTTGAAGGGAATCGACGTCGCGAACACTTGCGGGTTGAAGGTGGCGCTGGCCACTGCTGTGTAGCCGTTTCCGCCGCGGTTGCTGGAAATTCCGGAAAATGCGGCGAGGCCGTTCGAGTCGGTGACCGTGGTAAGTGTGCCGGAAAGCGCCGCGTCGGGACATGCTTTGTTCCCGAAGCTGCCGGTCAGCTCGACCCCAGGAACCGGTGTGTTGTTCGCATCGAATAGTTGCGCAAGAGCCTGAAGCCCATTTGCCCCGGTGTTCTGACCGGGCTGGATGATAAAGAGAATATGAGAGCCGGCCGGCGCCGCGGTTGTAATGGTGATGGATTCGGGCTGCGTGAAGGTCTGCGGCGGCAAGGATTGGTCGAACGCCACAACGGTGAAGGTAAAGGTTCCCGTCTGCGTCGGAGTTCCGCGGATCACGCCGTGCAAATCCATGGCGAGGCCTGGAGGCAAAGCATTTGCAGTAGGCCCGATGATTATTGTCCCCAGGCCCCCCGACGTCGCAATCGTGCCGCTGTAAGGGGAATTGAGGACGCCGCCGGGCAGAGTGGTGGTGGTAATTGCAAGGGGAGTGGTCACGCCAAGTGTAAGCGTTCCGGTAGCGGATTGCGGAGGTACAGAAGAATCCGTGGCCTGGAACGTGAGGGTGTAAGTACCGGCCGCCGTGGTAATGCCGCTGATGACGTCATTCGCAAGCCCCAGCCCCGATGGAAATACTCCAGAGGTAAGCGTGGATGAGTAGGGTGGTGTTCCACCAATGAGAGGCAGCGGGTTACTGTAGGCGACACCGGAGAAGGCTGTAGCCAATTGCGTACCAAAGAACTGGAAGAACGGATTCACCAGGAGCGCGTAAGTGGCGGTGGTGGTCTTCGGCGGCACGCTGCTGTCAGTGACTTGCACTGTGAAGAGGAAAGCACCGAAAACAGTGGGAGTGCCGGACAGTATGCCGTTCGGGCTGAGTGTGACACCAGAAGGCAACGATCCACCGGTTAACGTCCATGTGAGCGAGCCCAGGCCGCCCTGTTCCAGCAGGACTTGCGCGTAGGGCTGACCCTGAGTGGCGCCGCGGAGTAGGGAAGGAGTGGTGATCTGCAGCGGAGCGAGCGGGGCGGCGCTGTAGTAGACGTCATCATCGTTACCGGTACTTGCGCCCTGCGTGACGAGAACCGTGCCATCGGTGAGCGTCACCGAAGTCTGTTGCGCATGGGACGCGCTCATAGAACCGGTCTGCGAGAATGTCCCTGTGATGGGATCGTAGACTTCTGCCGTCGCGAGGCCGGTAGAGGAGGTTGTGAATGTCGGCAGCCCCCCCGACGCCAAGACCTGTCCATTCGGAAGCAGATTGGCAGTAAAATACGCCCGGGCCGTTGACATCGAACCCGTAAGCGTGAATGTGGCATTCGATGGATCATAGAGTTCAGCCGTGGCCGTAGCAATCGTGCCAGTCGACTCGCTAAACCCGCCTACGAGCAGCGCCTTACCTGTGGGTAATAGCACCGCGTTGAACAGACTGCGCGGAGAATTCATCGATGCCGGAACAGCCGTGAAACTCGGCACAGACGGATTGTAGATTTCGGCGCTGCTTAGCGTTGCTCCTGCAAACTGTCCACCGGCCAGGAGCACCGTTCCATCGGGCAAAAGCGTCGCGGTGTGAAGAGAGCGAGCCGTTACGAGAGTCGCCGTCAGGAGCGTGAAAGAGCCGCTCTTGGGATCAAATATCTCTGCCGTGTTTTGGGTCGAGAGGTTCGCGCCTACGCCACCGACGATCAATAGAGTCCCATCCGCAAGTGCTGTAGCGGTATGAAGCCGTCGCGGGAAGTTCATCGGTGAGGCAGTGAGCGCGAACGTCCCTGCAATCGGGTCATAGATCTCGGCTGTCGCAGTTGCCGGAGAAGAAATAGCCGTACCTCCACGGCCCCCCGCGATTAATACCCGTCCGTCCGTCAGCAAAGTTGAGGTGTGTTCTCTCCGGGGGAGCTGCATGGAGCCCGTCGGTGTAAAGGTCTGAGTGGCCGGATCGTACAACTGCGCAACGGCCGAGTTGCCTGATGCGTCGACGCCACCCGTTATCAATGCCTTGCCATTTGAAAGAAGAGTGGTCGCAGCGAAGGGGCCGACCTGAACCAGTGCCGAGATGTTGCAGAAGCCGTTGACAGTAAAAGGCTGCGAAACGGCAGAGGCGCTGCCGGCGCTGGCGAGCAGCGTGTATCCAAGCTGTCCGCGATCGATCCACAGGTCAAAGAAAACTGCGTTGCCGCCTCCGTTAGTGATGCCATTTAATGTCCCGCCGAGCACGGCACTCGAGCACGGCGGCGCGCCATTGAAGCTGACCGCTACTGATGCACCCACAATAGGCGTGTTGTTCGCATCGGTGACGTGCACGCGAATCGGGCTTCCGGTTAGAATCTGCCCGCCAACTGAGTTTTGCGGCTGGCTCAGGAATGTAACCACCGCAGGAGTAGCCGTCGTCCCTGCCGCAACAATGTCCACCGCGTAGTATTGCGTCGCCGTCTGGGCCGGGTTTGAAGAGTCGACAACCGATTCGGTAAAAGTATAGTGGCCCGCCAGACCTGGTATGCCCGCAATTGCGCCGTTTTGCGAATTCGCGGCAGGCTGCTGAATTGCCAAACCCGGCGGAAAAGCCGTGTTGGCCTGCGAGAAGGACAGCGGCAGTGTTCCACCGCTTGTGCTAATCGGTGTGCTGTACGGGACTCCCACGATTCCGCTCGGCAGCGCGGTTGTGGTGATGAACAGAGTGTTGACCGCGATAGTCAGGGTCTGCGTCGCGGTCTGGGCTGGCGTCGAGGAGTCAGTAACCGTCGCAGTGAACGTGAAGCTGCCCGCGCCTGATGGTGTTCCGCTCAGGATTCCAGTGCTGCTCAAAGCCAAGCCTGGCGGCAGCGTGCCGCTGGTCACCGTGGCGCTGTAAGGCAGCGTGCCTCCCGTAACCGGCAACAACTGACTGTAAGATCTTCCGGCCCCTGCGGCCGGCATCGTGCTGGAGGTGAACGCTAGCGTAGAGAGCGAAACGTTGATGGTGTACGACGCGGTCGTTGTGCTGATTCCATCTGTCACTTGTACCGTGAAGGTGAAGGAGCCCACGGCACTGGGCGTTCCAGACAGGATTCCGTTCGCGCCCAAAGTGATGCCCGGGGGCAATGTGCCCGAAGCCAGTGACCACGTGATCGGTCCAGACCTGTTCTTTTCGAGCAAGAGTTGAACATAGGGTTGGCTGATGAACGCATTGGGAACAGAGGTGGTGGTAATCACGACTGGAGCCTGGGCTACCGGGTTGTAATAAACCTCCGTACTCGCCAAGATGTTGACGCCGTCGTCGCCTCCAGACAACAGAACATTGCCGTTGAGCAGTAGCGTTGCTGCAGGAAATTCCCGACCCGTTATCATCGGCCCAGTGAGTGAGAATGTCCCTGAGGCCGGCGAATAGAGTTCCGCAGGGGTGGCCGCGATCACGCCGTTGAAACCATTGATGCCGCCAGCTTCCAGCACCGTGCCATCGGGAAGCAGCGTAGAGGTGTGCCGTGCGCGCGGCGTATTCATAGTGCCGGTTGGAGTAAATGAACTTGTGCTCGGATCAAAGATCTCCGCGGTGGCAACGGACGCGCTCGTATTCCCGCCGTTGAAACCCCCGGCGATCAAGACGGTGCCATTGGACAGCAGCGTCGCAGTGTGCTTGAACCTGGGACTGGTCATGTTTCCAATCGGAGTGAATGCGCCGGCCCCTTTTGCAAAAGGATCAAAAATCTCTGCGCTGGCAAGTGCAAAGAAGTTTTGCTGAGCGTCGCGTCCGCCCGTGACCAAAACTTTGCCGTTCGTCAGCAGGGTCATCTGATGACGGCCACGCCCCTGGTTCATGTTGCCCGTAGGTGTGAACAAGCCTGTAGCCGGATCATAAATTTCGGCTGTATTGCTGGCGATCTGGGTATTGAATCCGCCGCTCACGAGCACCCTGCCATCCGCTAGCAGGACTACGGCGGGAAGACCTCTCGGCTGCGACATGCTCCCCGTCGGGGTGAACGTTCCTGTAGCCGGATCGTACAGTTCCGCAGTAGCCAGATTGCTGACGTTGCTTACACCTCCGATTAATAGCACCTTGCCATTGGGCAGCACGACGCTGACATGATTCGCACGGCCGTTGGGATCGGAGAGGTTGCCCGTGGGTGAGGTAAATCTAAGTGCCGGGTCATAGAGTTCGGCGGTGTTTAACGCGTTGCCAAGGTTGTCGGAGCCCCCGGCAATCAGGACCTTGCCGTTAACCGAGCTTGAGGAATTTGCGGTGATCGCCACGCCGAAATCGCCGTTCGGGTCGGAATTGTCAGAATAGAAGATATCGACTACAGCAACGAATAAGTACGCAGCGCCATTCGGCACGGTTACGGGTTCTCCACTAAAGAAGAAATCCTGTGGTATATCCGTTGGAAGGCTCCCGTACAAAGTTGGGGATGTGCCACAAGAAAAGGCCGTCGAGAAGTTGGGGGCTATAGCGCCCGGAACTCGATTGATCGTGCCTCCAGGCGGAAGCAAGGTATTTGAAGAGCTGAAGACGCCGCAGACACCCGGGCTGAAGAACTCGCCGAAGCAGAATACACCTGCTCCGCAGACATTCGCATCTCCCACGGGCACTGCGGAGATCACATTACCTGGCTGGATGCCCAATGACGCCAGCGAGATAATTAACGGAGCGTTCGGCAGGTCCGGAACACCTGAGGGCCCAGGATTCGTGTTCGTGAAAATATATGCTCCCTTTGGGTCAAGGGGGAACTTAAAGGTGGATTGGCGCGTTGCTAGCAGGTCCTGGGTGTGCCCTTCGCGCGGAGTGGAAAGATTTCCAGAAGCGCAGAATCCTTGTACTGAGAACGGCCCTGAGCTCCCGGAAGCGCTGCCGGTGCTGGCCAGGAGGGCGTAAGCGAAGCCGCCGCGATCGATCGACAAATTCGAGAACGTTGCCTGCCCTGTCGCGGCGGTCACAGCCGTCAATGTTCCGCTGAGCGTTGCTACTGAGCACGGGGGCGCACTGTTGAAAATGCCGCCGAGAGTCATCGCAACCGTCGTTCCCGAAATCGGCGTGTTATTGGCGTCGGTGACTCGCACCACAATGGCCCCGCCGCTTATCGTTTGCCCCCCTACAGAATTTAGAGGCTGCCTGACGAATGTGACATTCGCTGGCACGGCGCTGCCCGCAGGCGCAATCGTCACCACATAATTCTGTATCGCGGTTTGCTGCAGGTTGGAGCTATCAACCACAGACTCGGAGAAGGTGTACGTTCCCGCGAGCGTCGGCGTACCCGCCAATGCTCCACTGGACGCACCCGGAGCCGGCTGCTGGATTAATAGCCCTGGCGGGAACGCAGCTGTCGTCAACGAGAACGAAAGCGGGAGAATTCCGCCAGCGGTGTTGATGCCCGCATTGTAAGGCACACCCACGATGCCGTTCGGCAGCACGGTGGTGGTGATGACCAGCGTGTTCAACGCCATCGTAAAGGTTTGCGTGGCCGTTTTTGTGGGTGTCGAGGAGTCCGTGACCGTCACGGCAAACGTGAAGCTTCCGGTGCCTGAGGGCGTTCCGCCCAGGACTCCGCTGCTGATTAGCACCAGTCCTGGTGGGAGCGTGCCGCTGGTGACGGTCGCATTGTAAGGCTGTGTTCCTCCCGCGACCGGCAGTGCCTGGATGTACGGTCTGCCAGCCACAGCCGTCGGAACCGTCGGAGACGTGAACACAAGCGGCGAGGTGGTTACGGTGAGTATAAGGTTGCTCTGTGCGGACTTGGCGGGGATGCTGCCGTCTGTCAACGTGAATGTGAGTGGGAATGAACCTCCAACCGTCGGCGTTCCGGTAAGGATGCCTTGATTGCTGAAGTTCATGCCCGGGGGCAGAGCGCCGGTCACAGTCCACGTCAAAGCGCCCAAGCCACCTTGCTCAAGCAAAACCAGCGTGTAAGACTGCCCCGTGGCTCCGTTGGGAAGCGAAGCCGTCTTGATCACAAGCGGTGCTGAAGATGCGGCACTGTAATAGATTTCCTCGTTTGCCGTAGTGTTCACGCCATCATCACCGCCTGAAATCAACGGATTACCATTTGCCAAGACGATCGCGCGCGCATACTCGCGCTGTATGGTCATCGAGCCAGTCGCCGTGAATGTTCCCGTAGACGTATTGAAGATCTCGGCCGTCCGCGACGCAGGCGTTGTTGCGCCCGTGTCAGGAACGCCTCCCGCTGCCAATACATTCCCGTCGGGCAGGAGCGACGCGGTCTGGTGCGCTCGGGCCACACTCATACTGCCCGTGAGAGTGAATGCGTTCGAGGCCGGATCGAAGATTTCAGAGCTGGAAGCCGACAAGTTTGTCTGATAACTGACGAAGCCTCCCGTTAAGAGCACGGTGCCGTTTGGTAGCAACATAGCTCTTGCTTCGTCACGTGGGCTGTTCATGTTGCCAATGGGAGTGAAGGCGCCGACACGGTTGTTGGCCGCCGGGTCAAAGATTTCCGCGCTGGCAAAGACGGTAACGGAAGGTCCGCTAAAAGTGCGGCCACCGGCAACGAGGACTGTGCCGTTCGGCAAAAGGGTCATGGTGTGACGAGCACGCGCCTGGTTCAGAGTGCCCGTAGGAGTAAACAAGCCGGTCGCTGGGTCGTATATCTCCGCGGTGTTCAAGTCTCCATTGGAACCGACGCCGCCACTGACGAGCACCTTTCCGTTTGCCAAGAGAACAGCGTTAGCCCAGTCTCTTGCCTGCGCCATGCTGCCTGTGGCGGAGAATGTTCCCAATGTGGGGTCATACAACTCTGCCGATGCTAACGGACTACCCGCGCTATCGGAGCCACCGAGCAGAAGCACACCGCCATTGGGAAGCACGATACTGGCATGAGTCACGCGTCCATTGGGCGTCGTCAAGTTTCCAGTCGGAGATACGGTGCCTGTTGTTGGATCGTACAGCTCAGCAGTGTTCAGCGCGTTGCTAGTGTTATTTACACCGCCGGCGATCAGCACCTTGCCGTTCCCTAGGAGTACTTGCGTGTGTAGTTCACGAGGCGTAGAAAGGCTCGCAGTTGGGCAGAAGCCGTTCACCGTGAAGGGATTCGAGATGGCGGTCGCATTGCCAGCGGTTGCAAGTAGCGTGTATCCGACCTGCCCGCGATCAATCAACAGATTAGGAAAGCTTGCGATGCCACTGGCATTTGTCGTTGCCAGAGGCGATCCGGAAAGAACCGCGGTAGAGCACGCCGGATTTCCAAAATTCATCGCTACCTGGACGCCTGGAATCGCTGCCCCGGACACGTCGAGCACCTGAACTTGCACTGGCGGGGAGATAGCCTGGGAGCCCACAGAATTGCTGGGCTGCACGACGAAGGCAATCTGTGCAGGCAGGGCGACGCTCGCCACAAGAATCGTGTAAGGCGCGGTTGCGAAGAGGCCGATCGAATCCGTCGCCGTGACGGTGAACGAATATGTTCCAGGTGTGGTCGGCATGCCGCTAAGGGTGCCGGTGTTTGAAAGGGTCAGACCCGGCGGCAGCGTTCCGGTGCTCGACCAAGCGTAGGTCGGCACTCCGCCCGCGGCCGAAAAGGATTGGGTGTAGGGAGAGCCGACCACCCCGCCAACGAGTGTCGGCGAGGGTGTGGTGATGGCAACCGGAGGCACAACGGTGATGACCAAATCGCGCGTTGCGGTGTGCTGAGGCGCGCCCGTGTCCATGACCTGCGCCGTAAAGGGGAAACTTCCCGCCTGAGTCGGAGTTCCGGAAATTGCGCCGGACACGGCGTTCAATTGCAGACCAGGAGGTAACGAACCCGCCGTAATCGTCCAGATGCGAGCCCCTGTGTTGCCGCCGACTGACGTCAAAACTGTGTTGTAAGACTGGTTGACGACGCCGACCGGCAGCGAGGCCGACGTGGACGTGATGATTAAACTGATTGGCGGCGTAAAGATGCCCTGCTTGACGTCCACGGTATTCACGGCCTGCGACACCGCGACGGGACTGAGGTTTGGCAGAACCAGGCTCTGCACTTGTGGAATACTCAAATTCGTACGCAGCGTAATCTCTCCGGAATCACCTGGGGCTAGATTAAGTGTCGGTGTTTGCAGACCAAGATTTGCCACACCGGGGTTGCCCACTTGATTCGGGTTCGTCACGAAAGCCGGGTTCGTAACGTTCGTAACGATAACGTTCGTTGGCACTTGCTGGAGCTGGCATCCGACAGCTTGCTGCGTGAAATAAAGCTTGCTCAGGATGATCTGAAATTGTGCGCCCGCCGGCAAGGTTCCCGATTGGAAGAATTGTACGGTGTAGGAAGCGCTGGTATTTCCTTCGTTAGTGATGGTGTAGCTCACGTCCGTCAACGCTTGATTGGCCAAGCCTGGGTTTGCCACTCCCGGATTCGCCACACCCGGATTGGCTACGCCAGGATTCGCGACACCAGGATTGAGGGCGGTGATGATCTGCGGATTGGCGACGCCGGGATTGGCCAGGCCAGGGTTTGCCACTCCCGGGTTTGCGACTCCCGGATTGGCGACGCCGGGATTGGCCAGGCCAGGATTTGCAACTCCAGGGTTGTAGAATTCGTTGAGGGAGATCTGATTTGCGCCGACGGTGGCGTTATCAGGATTTGCGAGCGCCGGGTTGGTAGGGTCGGGGTTGAGAAGAATGGAACCGCTGAGTGGTGTCGCCGCGCCGTCATTTTCGGCAGCGTTGATCAGCACGCTAGGGAAGGCCACTTGGCTGCCGGCATTCGCCACAACGAAAACGGGAAACGACTGCGACGAGAAGGCATTTACTTTGACGCTTTGCGTCACTTGCTGGTTGAACTGTTTAAAGGAAGCCGTAGCGCCGGTAGGCTGTGCGGGAATAGTGACGAGAAAGCTTCTGGCCGCGTTGGTCGCGTTGCGTAACTCGACTACGAATTCGCGCTGGACCGGTTGCCCGGCAGGCGTGAGCACGGGCTTCGACGTTTGCGGCGAAGTCAGAATCACGCCGGAACTGATTTCCGCGGTATACACATTCTGATTGCGCATGCCGGTCTGTCCGGCAACGCAGGCAAGCGGAGTTTGTGTTGGATCAAACTTGCTCGGCTGGCTTCCGAGATTGGATGCTGAGATCGGTGGCGTGTAATTCTTCCAGTTGCCGTCCGCCGGAGGAATCACATCTCTGTTGTCGGTCCAGGCGGCATGGAATACGGCGGTTCCCGTGTCAGCGACGTTGAAAGTCCACTCACCGTCTCCTTCTGAGACGATCTGTGGAGTGCCCGTAATGTCTATATAGTCGCCCATAAAGGGCGCGGTTCCGTCCACGAAAAGCGGCAAGTTGGGCACGTTGTACTGCAGTTGCTCGACATCGGGAAACAGTGCCGGGACCGAGCCGAATTCATAGTGGGAGACTCTGAAAGTCTTGAACGAAGGAACCTGCAAGCTGCTCAGATGTGGATCTGCCTGCGCCCCCATAATGTCAATAGTGTGCCGGCGTATAGTCAGCGGCGGATTTGAATCACCGATATTCGGAGAGAAGACAGCAGGATTGTTGAATGGACTGGGCGGAGCGAGTTCGCCCTCGAGGGCGCGGTTCTCGAAATATTGCGCTCCCAAAGTACAGGGGAGAGTAACCATGGGATCGCAAACCGGGTCGGGCGCGGGAACGTATATGCCCGTCGTATGGTCCTGGCGAAGATCGTAATAGACCAGCGTCAACCTGTCGTTGGCAAAGCCCAAGCTGGGCATGAGCTGGGTGCCTCGACCGGAAAGGTTGGAAAACGACGTGCCGTTATCATCCTTAACAGGACCGACGTCCACTGGGGCAAGGCTACCGGCAGGGAAATACCTGCCGTTTGGCGAAACACCCATCATGATCTTTCCATCGCCGTTCGCGTCACGCTGCGACCATGCGATGTAAACCTTCCCGAACCCATCCACGGTCATCGCAGGGTATCCATTGCTGCGGAATGACGCCGTCGTAAAGTCCTGGTCATAGGGGCATCCCGTGCCCTTTGGATTTTTAACGCAAGTCATCGGAAAAAGAACGATCGGAACGGGATCCGCCCAGTGATGCCCGCCATCGGTAGACTTCGCGACGAAAATGGCTGGAGCATCGTCGGGATCGTTCAGATTGGCAAAACGCCGCCAGGCGACGTAGATCGTGGCCGGTAGGGTCGGAGGAACACTGGGATCGATAGCGATCACCGTGCCCTGATGTTCGGCATCACCGAATAGTTCGTCGTTTCGGCTGAGGATTACAGGAACACTCCAGGTCACGCCGCAGTCCAGCGAGCGCCTGAACAGGATTGTGGAGAACTGCTTCGCTCCGCTGCCAACAAAAGCTGTGGCGGTGACGTAGACCGGTCCCGCAGGAATTGTTTGCGTGATCGTCTTTCCGTCTTGATTGACGGAAACAGTGCACGTGGAATTGCCGCGCGGAATGTCGACTGCCAGCCAGGGCTTATCGAGGAAAACATCGGGAGTGCCTCTGCCGATGATCTGCGTGTCTATGTACTTGATAGTGTCGCGCGGCGCAAGATTTGTGATCGAACCGTTCTCAACCGTTGCGCTGCCGTTTTCTTTATTGTTGAGGTCGATGAACCGTGCAATGAACACGGCGCTCAACGGTTTGGTGCCGCGATTGTAAGCGATGCCCGTGTAATAGAAGAGTCCGTTTGTACCCGCACGCACGGTCGGATCCGAGGCCGCTTGAAAGCCATGGATGGGAGAAGCCAACCCTTCGCTGGAGCCGTCCAGCGGGAATCCCGGCAGCAACGTGCTCTGCCATCTCCGGCCGGAATCGAAGGACTTGAAGAGTCCGAGCCAGGCGTCCCCGCGCTCGTCAATTCCGAGCAGTCCCGGAAGATCCACGGTGCGGTAGTCGTTTGCGCCGCCCAGAAGGTGCGAAGAATTCCGCGACGACACGGCGATGGAAGGCTCGTTTTGCCGCTGCAGGAAAGGATCTCCATTGGTCCAGTTGGTCCCGGAAACCATATTGACGTTTTGTCCGGATACCTGTGCGCGAGCAGGGACGGTGGCCGCCAGGCAGAATGCCGCCGAGAGAAGTGCGATGCGCAACATCTGCCGAAACGCTCGAAGGTTTTTCGGGCGCACAAATGGATAGTAAATGCGTTGGTTCGCAGCGAGCATGACGATCCTCTGGGATGGACCTTGCGTCTCTGGGGGACAGGAGCCCGCAATCCTTGCGCGTGACATCAACCGTGTGAGACGGGCAGCCGCGGAAGTCTGCACTCGATAACCTCTTACGTCAAGTGAAATATTTCTGATTCAGGCGACTTGCGACAGGATACGGCAGCCTCACATCGCGGGTCTGGATTCCAGGAGGAAGAGACCCAGGGGAATGGAGGGAAGCTTACGTGTATCGCCTGTTCGCAGGACCGGCGCGCATCCTCGGCATTCGAAATCGCCGTCGCAATTGCAAAGGATTTGATGGCGAACTCGGAACCGTTGAGTGCGGAACCCCAGGCTGGATGCCAAATTTGGCAACAGGCCGCGCTCCTAGAAACGATTTTGAATACGTCCCGAGCAGAGTACGAGCTCATCAGCAATGCCGGGCGTTTGAGAGTGCCGCGCTCCGAATTGTTGGAGCATTTCCTAAGTCTTCCTAAGGCATCACCTCAAATCCCAGGTAGCAGATTTCCCATTGTTGATGGGAAAACCAGGTTTTGGAGCCTTTGGCAGCTTCGTCCTTGCCCACCCCCAGTTTTTAGTTGCCGCTGAGTGGATGTAGCCTGCCGCTTTGTGTTGGGTTAAAGGACACTGCTTTGGAAGAAAATCCTTGCAATGCATGTGTGTTATATGGCACACATACGATATGAGAGCTAAA
>WNFT01000771.1_pt1 | contig 26911 bp, 22 predicted proteins | sample 5400191 | NCBI WGS metagenome assembly WNFT01 (sample SAMN13153359, study PRJNA577476) | soil metagenome | isolation source: 80 cm saprolite under Madrone tree | place: USA:California | collected 2016-06-14 | reverse complement strand
GCGCGCCGCTCTACCAGAACCCGCAGGGCGAGATCCTCGGCCACGTCTATGACCAGGGCCGGACCTACGGCAACATCGACGTGCGCGGCTACGAGACCAACGCGTACCTGCCGTACCACACCGACGCGGGCGACATGGTAGGCCTCCTCTGCCTGCGCCGGGCGGTCAAGGGCGGGATCAGCAGCATCGTGAGCTCGGTGACCGTGCACAACGAGATCCTCGCGCAGCACCCCGAGTACCTCGGGCTCCTCTACAACGGCTTCTACTACATCCGCCGCGAGGCGGCGCTGACCGAGCGCAGCGTCTCCGAGAAGCCCATCCCGGTGTACGGCTGCCGGGACGGCGTCGTGAGCTGCCGCTACATCCGGAACCAGATCAACGCCGGGGCGGTCAAGCGGGACGTGCCGCTGACGACCCTCGAGCGGGCCGCGCTCGACTTCTTCGACGAGCAGACGCGGCGCCCCGACCTCCGCCTGGACATGGACCTCGAGGTGGGGGACATCCAGTTCATCAACAACTACACGGTCGTCCACTCGCGGACCGAGTTCGTGGACGGCCCGGAGCCGCACCAGAAGCGCCACATGCTGCGGCTGTGGCTCAAGTTCCCGAAGCCGTGGCCGCTCAGCCCCGAGTTCCCGGCGCACATGGGCTACAAGCCTTCGCAGGACACGCCGGTGCTGATCGAGGCCGAGGCATGAAGGTGCTGCCCAAGGTGCTGACAGAAGCGCAGGTGCGGACGTTCGAGCGGGACGGGTGCCTCTCACCCGTCCGCGCGATGAGCGCGGAGCGCGCGCGCGGCTACCGCGAGCGGTTCGAGGCGCTGGAGGCGCGCGTTCCCGACATCAAGAAGATGAAAACGAAGTCCCACCTCCTCTGCCCGTGGGTGCTCGAGATCGCCGAGGACCCGCGCGTCCTCGACATCTTCGAGGACCTGATCGGGCCCGACATCCGCTGCTGGAGCATGGCGTGGCGCGTGAAGAAGGCCGACGGCCAGACCTTCGCCGGCTGGCACCAGGACTCGGCTTACGGCGCGGCGCGCCCGGTGGTGCTCGGGGCGCTGGCGCTCTCCGAGTGCGGCGTCGCGCAGGGCTGCCTGCGCGGGATCCCCGGATCCCACACCTGGGGCGTGCTCCGCCACGAGGAGACCAACGATCCCACGAGCATCCTGGCTCGCGGGCAATACATAGTCGACGAGTTCGACAAGTCGAAGGCGGTGGACTTCGAGCTCCAGCCGGGCGAGATGGTCATGTTCGACAACTCGCTCATCCACGGCTCCGCGGAGAACCACGGCCCCGACCGGCGCTTCCTCCTGCTGGTCGAGATGCTGCCGACCTCCGCGAAGCCGGCGAGGATCCGCCAGTCCGCCATGCTCCTGCGCGGCGCCGACCGCTACGGCAACTTCGACGACGAGCCGCGCCCGGACGGCGAGTTCACCGAGACCGCCGTGGCGAACTGGCAGCGGGTCGTGGACGCGCGCGCCAAGCTCATCTTCGAGGACAGCCGCTACGGCCCGAGCGAGGCCTACGGGGGAACGCGCCCGGCCGCGTGACCGTGCCGTCACTTCAACGCGGAGGCGTGACAATGCGCAAGCCCACGGCCGTCCTCATCGCGTCTCTCCTGCTGGCCGTCGCGGCGCTCATCGGCGCCCCCGTCCTCGCGGACGCGCAGGGCGAGGTCAAGCTCGGCGCGTTCCTGCCCATCTCCGGGATCAGCGCCGACGTCGGGGCCCAGATGAAGGCGGGCACCGAGATCGCGCTCGAGCGCATGGCCACCCTCCAGGTGGGCGGCAAGCCGATGAAGGTGCACGTCATCTGGTACGACGACGAGGGCAAGGGGGATGTCGGCCTCAACGTCGTCACCCGCGCCCTCACCGTCGACAAGATCAACGTGGGCATGGGCTTTCTCTCCAGCGACGTCTTCATCCGCGTGATGGACGAGTTCCAGAAGACCTCGACCCCGATCGTCACGTGCTGCTCGGCCTCGCTCAAGATCGGGGAGAAGATCGCCCAGAACAAGATGCAGTACGCCTTCCAGCTGAGCCCGACCGCCAACGACATCGCGCGCTCGCTCACCGCGGCCGTCGCCATGCACGTCAAGCCGAAGAAGGTCGCGCTGCTGAACGAGAACACCGACGCCGGGCGTGACTTCTCGCGCATCGTGCGCGAGTGGTTCGCCGCCAACGCGAAAGACGTCGAGGTGGTGGCCGACGAGTTCGTCGACCGCGGCGTGACGGACCTGACCCCGCAGTTCGCGAAGATCAAGCGCTCGGGCGCGCAGGCGATCATCGGCGAGATCTACGGCTCGAGCGGGTCCGTCCTCTTCAACCAGTGGTACGAGCTCAAGGTCCCCGCCGTCCTCGCCCACATGGGCGCCACGGTGAGCGCGCAGACGTTCATCGACCAGTACGTCAAGCAGACGGATCTCGCCATCGTCAACAACCGCTGGTGGCCGGCGAAGTACTCCGAGATGTCGGAGCCCATGATGGCGGCCTACAAGAAGAAGACGGGCACCGATCCGACCAACTTCGCGGTGCAGGCGCACGACGCCACCGTCGTCCTCCTCGAGGCGATCCAGAAGGCGGGCAGCCTCGATCCGCAGAAGGTCCAGGCCGCGCTGGAGAGCGGCACGTTCGTGACCGCGTGGGGCACCCGCAAGTTCACCCCGCTCGCCGAGGGGCACCGCATGCCCGTCCAGACCGTGATCGTGCAGATCCAGGGCGGCAGGAAGGTGCCGATCTATCCCGAAGCGGTCGCGGCGTCCGCCGGCGGCAAGTTCGTGCCGATGCCTCCGTACGCGTGGGACAAGAAGTAGCGCGGCAGCCGAAGTTCGCCCTCGCCGGCGTGAGCAAGTGGTTCGGCGGGCTCCGTGCCGTCGGCGACTGCTCGTTCGAGATCGCGCGCGGCACCGTGGTGGGCTTGATCGGCCCCAACGGCTCCGGCAAGAGCACGATCTTCAACCTGGTCACCGGCCTCCTGCGGCCTGACGAAGGCCGCATCCTCTACGACGGCCGGCGCATCGACGGGCTCGCCACCCACGAAATCGCGCGCCTCGGAGTGGGCCGCACCTTCCAGTCCGTGAAGCTCTTCCGCGACCTGCCGGTGCGCGAGAACCTCGCCATCGCGGCCATGGGGCGAGGCCTTCACGGCTGGGAGCCCCGCGGTGACGAGTGGCTCGCGCGCATGAGCCTGACGCACCTCAGCGACGCGCCCGCGGGCAGCCTCTCCATCGGCCAGCAGCGCCTGCTCGAGCTGGCGATGAACCTGGTGGTGGACCCCGAGTTCCTGCTCCTCGACGAGCCCATCGCGGGCGTGCACCCGGTGATCCGGCGCCAGATCGCGGAGACGCTCCACGATCTGCGGTCGCGGGGGCGCACTCTCCTCGTCATCGAGCACCACATGCCGTTCGTGATGGGGCTCTGCGACAAGATCGTGGTGATGGACCACGGCATGAAGATCGCGGAAGGGACGCCGGAGGCGATCCGCGCCGATCCACGCGTGATCGCGGCTTTGCTCGGACGCGCGGAGCGCGGAGATCACGATGCTCGAGCTTGAGTCCGTGTGCTCCGGCTACGGCAAGCTCGAGATCATCCAGTCGGCCTCACTCCAGGTTCCCGACGGCGCCATCGTCGGCATCATCGGGCCCAACGGCGCGGGCAAGTCGACGCTGCTCAAGACGGCGTTCGGCTATCTCGTGCCCGGCGCGGGCCGCATCGTCTTCGACGGCCGCGAGATCGCCGGGCGCCGGCCCGACGAGATCATGCGCCTCGGGGTCGGGTACCTCTCGCAGGCGGGAGGGTTGTTCGCGGAGATGAGCGTGCACGACAACCTCGTGCTCGGCGGCTACACGGTCTCGCGCGCCGCCAAGCGCCAGGCGATCGACGAGATCTACGCGCGCTTCCCCATCTTTCGCGACCGCCGCCGCCAGCTCGCGGGCAGCCTCTCCGGGGGCGAGCAGCGCCTGCTCGCCATCGCGCGCGCCCTCATGGTCCGCCCGCGTCTCCTCCTCCTGGACGAGCCGTCGGCGGCGCTCGCCCCGCGCTTCATCGACCAGGTCTACGCGACGCTCGAGGCGCTGAATCGCGACGGCCTCGCCTTGCTGATCGTCGAGCAGAACGTGGAGGCGATCCTCGCCGTGGCGCATCGCGTGTTCGTGCTCGACCTCGGCCAGAACGCCTTCGACGGCACGCCCGCCGAGCTGCGCGCTTCCGATCGCATCCGCCGCCTCTACCTGGGCGAAGACGCGGCCTGACGTGTACGCTTTTCCCGCGAACTGCGTGCCCCCTCACCCTGCCCCCCCTCACCCTGCCCTCTCCCCCTCCGGGGGCGAGGGGAACAAGGGGAACCCCTCCTCCAAGAGGATCCCCTCTCCCTCTCGGCACCACGATGCTTGAATCCCTCCTCGAGTTTCTGATCCAGGGCGTGGTGTTGGGCGGGCTCTACGCGCTCTTCGCCGTGGGTCTCAGCCTGATCTTCGGCGTGCTCGACGTGGTCAACGTCGCGCACGGTGAGTTCTTCGCGATCGGTGGCTATCTCGCGTTCGGGGCCGTCGTGCTCCTGCATCTGCCGGGCGCCATGGGCGTGCTCGGGGCGGCGGTGGGGACTTTCTTGCTCGGGCTGTGCGTCTATCCGCTCCTGATCGCCCCGCTCAAGCGGCGGCTCGGCGGGCGGCCGCAGGGGCCGCTCTATCTCGTGCTCACCCTCGGGCTCTCCACGTTCCTCCAGTCGAGCCTGCTCGCCGTCGCCGGCGGCGACTACCTGCGGGTACCGCCCCAGCTGACGGGGATTTTCGACCTGGGCGTCACCGCCGTCAGCTATCAGCGGCTGCTCGTGCTCGGCGTCGCGGCGCTGCTCCTCACCGGGCTCTTCGCGTTTCTTCGCTTCCATCCCCAGGGGCTGGCCGTGCGCGCCGTCTCGCAGAATCCCGACGCGGCCCAGGCCATGGGCATCAACCTGCCGCGCATCTTCGCCTTCACCCTCGCGCTCGGCGTGGCGCTCGCGGGCGTGGGCGGCGCGCTCATGGCCCCGCTCTTCAACGTCTACCCAGCCGTGGGCTTCCCGCTGACCATCAAGGCCTTCGCCATCACCATCCTCGGCGGGATGGGCAATCCCGCGGGCGCGCTGGTGGCCAGCTTCGTCATCAGCATCGCCGAGTCGCTCTCGGTGATGGTGATCCCCTCGCAGTGGCAGAACCTCATCGCGTTCGCGGTGATGATCGTGATGCTCCTGGTCCGGCCCCGCGGCCTCTTCGGCCGCCCCGTGCCGCGATGAGTCGCCGCGCGCTTGCCCTCGTCGCCGCCGCCGGCGTCGCGCTCCTGCCCGTGCTGCTGCCGCACCCGTTCGTGCTCACCATCGCGACGCAGGCGGCGATCTGGGCCCTGCTCGCCGCGAGCTGGGATCTCCTGAGCGGCTACACGGGACAGATCTCGTTCGGTCACGCCGGCTTCTTCGCACTCGGGGCCTACGCCGCGGCCGCCGCGACCAAGCACGCAGGCGTCTCGCCGTGGCTCGGCCTGCTCGTCGGCGCGACGATCGCCGCCGCCGTCGGCCTCCTCGCCGGCTTCCCCGCCCTCCGGCTGCGCGGCCACTACCTGGCCCTCGTCACCCTCGGGCTCGCCGAGATCACCCGGCTCGTCGCCCAGAACTGGCTGGCGCTCACGGGCGGGCCCTTCGGCATCCACGATTTCCGGAGCTTCCCGGGGCTTCCCGCCGACGCGCTGGCCTATCGTCAGGCGATGTACCTCGTCGTGGTCGTCCTCGTCGCCGTCTCCATCGCCGTCATGTACCACGTCTGCGAGCGCACGAACGCGGGCAGGGCCTTCCGCGCCATCCGCGAGGACGAGGTGCTGGCGCAGACCCTCGGCATCGGCACCACGCGCTATAAGCTGCTCGCGTTCACGCTCAGCTCCGGCTTCGCCGGGCTCGCCGGCGCCCTGTACGCGTACTACGTGCAGCTCGTGAGCCCTTCCGTCGCCTCGGCGGCCACCACCTCGCTGATCATCGGCATGGCGGTCTTCGGCGGTCTGGGGACGCTGTGGGGTCCGGTGCTGGGCGCCCTCCTGCTCTACGGCCTCTACGAGGGCTTGCGCTTCGTCGGCGTCGTGTACAACCTGATCGCGGTGGGCCTCGTCATCATGGTCTTCGTCATCTACCTCCCGCGCGGCCTGGCGGGCTTCAGGAGATCGGCATGAGCCATCGGCTGGGAGTCGACGTGGGCGGCACGTTCACCGATCTCGTCCTCGTGTCGCCCGACGGCGTCGCGCGCACCCGCAAGGTGCTGTCGACGACCGCCAACTACGCCGAGGCGATCGTCACCGGCGTGCGGGAGCTGGCCAGCCAGGCCGGCATCGCGGCCCGCGACATCGGCGAGATCATCCACGGCACCACCGTGGCCACCAACGCCATCCTCGAGCGCCGCGGCGCGCGCACCGGCCTCCTGACCACCGAGGGCTTCCGCGATCTGCTCGAGATCGGGCGCCTGCGCCTCTCGCGGCTCTACGACCTCGACTTCGAGCGCCCGGCGCCCCTCGTGCCCCGCCGCTGGCGCCGCGAGATCCGCGAGCGCATGAATCACCGCGGCGAGGTGGTGACGCCGCTCGACCGGGACAGCGCGGCCGCCGCCATCGATCGCCTGTTGGATGAGGGCGTGGAGTCGATCGCGGTCTGCTTCCTCCACGCCTACGCCAACCCCGCCCACGAGGCACAGGTGGGGGCGATGATCCGCGAGCGCGCGCCCGGGATGGCCCTCACGCTGTCGTCGGAGATCCTGCCCGAGATGCGCGAGTTCGAGCGCACGAGCACCGCCGTCACCAACGCCTACGTCATGCCGGTCATGGGCCGCTATCTCGCCTCGCTCGAGGACGAGCTGCGCAAGCTGGAGGCCAGGGCGCCGCTGCTCATCATGCAGTCCAACGGCGGCGTCATGACCGCCGAAGGCGGACGCCGGCGCCCGGTGCACGTGATCGAGTCGGGGCCCGCCGCCGGCGTGATCGCCACCGCCGCCCTCGCCCGCGCCATCGCGGCGCCCAACACGCTCAGCATCGACATGGGCGGGACGACCGCCAAGGCTTCCATCATCGAGGGGTACGAGATCAAGCGCACCGGCGAATTCGAGATCGGCGGAACGATGTCGCAGGGCAGCCGACTCAACAAGGGCGGCGGCTTCCTGCTGCGCGTGCCCGCCATCGACATCGCCGAGGTCGGCGCGGGAGGCGGCAGCATCGTGAGCGTGGACGGCGCGGGGGCGCTCCACGTGGGTCCGCGAAGCGCGGGCGCCGTGCCCGGGCCCGTCTGCTACGACCAGGGCGGCACGGAGGTCACCCTCACCGACGCCAACGTCACCCTCGGCTATCTCCACCCCGAGCGCCTGCCGAGCGGTCTCCGCCTCGACGCCGACAAGGCCCGCCGCGCGGTCGCCGCGCAGATCGCGGCGCCGCTGGGCATCGACGTGGCCGACGCCGCCTACGGCGTGTACCTGCTCGGGTGCGCGGGCATGGCGCGCGCGGTGCGCGCCGTCACCATCGAGCGCGGGCGCGACCCGCGCGACTTCACCCTCGTCGCCTTCGGCGGCAATGGCCCGCTCTTCGCCGCCGAGATGGCGCGCTCGCTCGAGATCGGCACCGTCCTCATTCCGCCCGCGCCCGGCGTGTTCAGCGCCATCGGCCTCCTGGAGGCCGAGCTCGAGCATCACCTGGTGAAGACCTTCCTCCGCCCGCTCTTCGGCACGAAGCCGTCGGAGATCAGCGCCGCGGTGGCGGAGCTGGAGCGCGAGGCCGAGGCCCTCCTGAGCGGGGAAGGCAACCGGGCACAGGTGCGGATCGAGCGCTCCGTCGACCTCAAGTATCAGGGGCAATCGTTCGAGCTGACGGTGCCGCTCCCGCCCGCGTGGACCGACGAGGCGCTGCGCGAGCTGGCCGTCAACTTCGGTCGTGAGCACGAGCGCACGTATGGCCACAAGGCGGAAGGCGATCCCATCCAGATGGTCAATCTGCGGCTCACCGCGCGCGTGCGGCGGCCGGCAGAACGCGCGGCCATCCGGCTCGAGGAGGATTCCACGGCGCACGCCGGCGAGCGCCGCGCCTATTTCGGCCCCGCCCACGGCGCCATGGCCACCCCGGTCATCACGCGCGGGCATCTCGCCGCGGCGCCACGGCCGGGGCCGCTGCTCGTCGACGAGTACGACGCCACCACGCTGGTCCCGCCGGGCTGCGCGGCCTCCCTGGACACCCACGGCAACATCGTCATCAGCACCGGAGGCACGCGATGAGCCGCGATCTCAGCGATCCCATTCTCCTCGAGCTGGTGAAGAACGGCCTCGACGCCATCGTGGACGAGATGGCCATCGCGCTCGTGCGTACCGCCTACTCGAACAACCTCAAGAACGCCATGGACATGTCCTGCGCCCTCTGCGACGTCGAAGGACGCCTGATCGCCCAGGGCCTCACCCTGCCGCTGCACCTGGGCTCCATCCCCGACGCCATGGCGCACGTGCGGCGCAAGTTCGGCGCGAGCCTCGTGCCCGGCGACGTGTTCATCCTGAACGATCCGTTCGAGGGGGGGACGCACCTGCCCGACTTCTACATCTTCAAGCCCATCTTCGTGGACGGGCGACTCGTCGGCTGGTCCGCGAGCATCGGGCATCAGCTCGACGTGGGCGGCAAGACCCCGGGTGGCAACGGCTGCGACGCGACGGAGATCTTCCAGGAAGGCCTGCGCATCCCGCCCCTCAGACTCTACGAGGCGGGCAAGCCGGTGGACGCCGTGTTCGAGCTGATCGACCGCAACGTGCGGGTGCCGCGCCAGGTGCTCGGCGACGTGCGCTCGCAGGTGGCCGCCTGCCTCACCGGCGAGCGCGGCTACCTGGCGCTCGCGGAGCGGTACGGGGCCGACCGCTTCGCGGCGTGCACGACCGCGCTGCTCGACCAGGCCGAGCGCCTCGCCCGCCACGCCATCACCGCCATGCCCGACGGCCACTACACGTTCACCGACTGGATGGACGACGACGGCATCGACCCCGACCCCATCCCCATCACCGTGACCATCACCGTCACCGGCGATCGCCTCATCGCCGACTTCACGGGCTCGGCGCCCCAGGTGAAGGGAGCCATCAACTCGCCCCTGCCCTTCACCAAGTCCGCCGTGTACGCGTGCGTGCGTCACCTGGTCGGCGGCACGCCGCCCAACAACGAGGGCTACTTTCGCCCCATCGAGGTGATCGCGCCGCCCGGCACCGTGGTCAACCCCGTCATGCCCGCCGCCGTCGCCGCCCGGGGCCTCACCGGCTTCCGCATGGCCAACACGGTGTTCGGCGCCCTCGCGCAGATCGCGCCCGACCGGGTCTTCGCGTGCGAGGTGGGCGGCGACACGGGCGTGAGCTTCGGGGGCTACGACGCCGAGCGGCGGCCGTTCGTGTTCCTCGAGTTCCTCTTCGGCTCCTGGGGAGGGCGCCCGACCAGGGACGGTGTCGACGCGTGCAGCAGCTCCGTAGTCAACTTCTCAAACAATCCGGTCGAGATCATCGAGTCCGAGTACCCGCTCGTGATCGAGCGCTACGGCTACCTGCCCGACACGGGCGGCCCCGGCAAGTTCCGCGGCGGCCTCGCCCTGGAGCGCCAGTATCGCTTTCTCGAGACGGAAGGGACGCTCCAGCTCCGCACCGACCGGCGCCATCACCTGCCCTACGGCCTGGCGGGCGGGCGCTCGGGCACGCCGTCACGAAACGTCCTGAACCCCGGGCCGGACGAGCGCGAGCTGCCGGCCAAGTGCACGTTGACCGTGCGGCGTGGCGACGTCTACCGCCACGAGCTGGCCGGCGCCGGCGGCTGGGGCGATCCGCTCGCGCGCGATCCCGAGCGCGTCCTGCATGACGTGATGGAGGAGAAGATCAGCGTGGCCTACGCGCGCCGGGAGTACGGGGTAGCGATCGACGAGCGCACGTGGAAGGTCGTGCCGGAGGAGACGGCGCGGCTTCGCGCGCGACGCTAGCCCGACGCTAGCCGGAGTCCGGCGGCAACAGGTCGAGAAGGCGCGCGGGGCCGAGTGGCATGCGGGTCACGCGGCCGCCGCGGGGCCAGACGGCATCCTCGATCGCCGAGGCAAGCACCGCGGGCACGGGCAGTGTGCCGGACTCGCCGACGCCCTTGAGGCCGAGCGGATTCAACGGCGAGAGCGTCTCGAGGTGGTCGATCGTCATGGTCGGCACGTCGGTGGCGGTGGGCAGCAGATAGTCCATGTAACTGCCCGCGAGGAGCTGGCCGGCCTCGTCGTAACGGATCTCCTCGAGCAGCGCGCTGCCGATGCCGATGGCGATGGCCCCCTGGATCTGGCCCTCGACAACCATCGGGTTGATGAGCCGGCCCGAGTCGTGGCTGGTCCAGTAGCCGAGGATGCGGACGAGCGCGGACAGCGTGTCCACCTCGACGAGGGCGACATGGGCGCCCGACGAGTACGTCATATCGGTGGGCTGGAAGAAGCGCGTGCTCTCGAGGCCGGGGTCGACGCCGAGGGCCGCGGTGGCGGCGCCCGCGAGCCGAGCGAGGTCGGCCAGCGTCACGCGCCCCTCTGGGCGCCCGCGCTCGGAGAAGGCCGCGCCCGCCTGTTCGAGATCGGCCTCCGCGCAGCCGAGCGCGCGCGAGGCGAGCCGGCGCGCCTTGTCGCGCACGTCGCGCGCGGCCAGGGCCACCGCACTGCCGCCGACCACGGCGGCGCGGCTCGCGAAGGACCCCGTGCCGTGCTCGACCCCCGCCGTGTCGCCCGCGATGACCGTGACGTCCTCCGGCGTGACGCCCAGCTCGTCGGCGGCGATCTGGGCCAGCGTGGTCTCGAGCCCTTGCCCCTGCGTCGTCACTCCGCTCCACGCGGTGATGCGTCCCGCCCCGTCCACCCGCACGCGCGCGCTCTCGAACGGGCCGACGCCGGTCAGCTCCACGTAGCAGGCGACGCCGACGCCGACCAGGCGTCCCGCGGTGCGCGCGGCGGCCGCCTCGGCGCAGAGCGCCGGGTAGCGGCTGCTCTCGAGCGCCCGGCGCAGCACCGAGGGTACGTCGCCGCTGTCGAGGATCACATGGCCGCTGCCGCGATAGTTCGGCAGGCCGGTGTCCCACGGCATATCTTCCGCGCGCACCAAGTTGGCGAGGCGCACCTGCGCGCGGTCGCGCCCCGTCTCGCGCGCGATCAGGTCCAACACGCGCTCGACCACGAAGACGGCCTGCGGCTGGCCGGCGCCGCGGTACGGCGTGACGGGCACGCGGTGGGTATAGCGGCTCACGAAGCTCGACTCGACCGCGGGAATCTTGTACGGACCCGTCAGCATGGAGGCGGTGAGGAGCGGCACCACCAGCCCCCGCGGCGTGTAGGCGCCTGTGTCGTGAACGAAGCGGTCGCGCAGAGCAAGGAGGTGGCCCTCGTCGTCGAAGCCCACCGTGACCTCGTGCTCCTGCTCGCGCTCCTGCGTCGCGGCCAACATGTGCTCGAGGCGATCCTCGAGCCAGCGCACGGGCCGCGCCACGCGCCGCGCGATGAACGGGATCAGGACGTCCTCCGGATAGACGATGAGCTTGGCGCCGAAGGCACCGCCCACGTCGGGCGCGATCACGCGCACCTGGTGCGGCGCCAGGTCGAGGAGATCGGCGACGAACTGGCGGATCTGGTGCGGCACCTGGGACGACGCCCACACCGTGAGCTGGCCGAGCTCGACATTCCAGTCCGCCACGAGCCCGCGCGTTTCCATGGGCTGACCTCCGCCACGGCCGATGCGAAGGGCGAGGGATGCGACGCGCGGCGCGGCGCGGAGAGCGGCCTCGACGTCCCCGCGGGTCAACGTGACCCGTCCGGCCACGTTGTCCGGGATGTCGTCGTGGACGGCGGGCGCCCCCGCCGCCAGCGTCTGGGCGGACGCGAGCGGCTCGTAGTCGACCTCGATCAGCTCGCGCGCGTCCTCGGCGGCATACCGGCTGTCCGCGACGATGGCGGCCACCCCCTCTCCGACAAAACGCGCGCGATCACCGGCGAGCAGGGAGAAGTTCCGGCCGCGAAGCTCGGCGTGCGGCGGCACCATGGCGAGGGGACGGGCCGCGGATCCGAGATCGGCGAACGACACCACGTCCACGACGCCGGGGTGCTCGCGGGCGCGGGCAACGTCCACGCGGTGGATGCGCGCATGGGCGTGCGGGCTGCGCAGGAGGACGACGTGCAGCATGCCGGGCAGGGCGATGTCGCCCACGTAGCGGCCGCGTCCGGTGAGCAGCCGGTGGTCTTCCTTGCGGAGATGCCGGTCCCCGACGAACTTCACACCGGGTCTTCGGCCCCGCGCAGGACGGCCGCGGCATCGAGGGCGGCCAGCACGATGTTCTGGTAGCCCGTGCAGCGGCAGAGGTTCCCCGACAGCGCCTCGCGGATTTCCCTTTCGGACGGCGCGGGATGCTCGCGAAGATAGGCGACGAGCGTCATGAGGATGCCGGGCGTGCAGAATCCGCACTGCAGCGCGTGGCGAGTCCGGAAGGCGTCCTGCAGCGGGTGCAGGCCGGGGCCGTCGCCGGCGAGTCCAAGTCCCTCGACGGTGTCCACCCGGCAGCCGTCGGCCTGCACGGCGAAGAGCAGGCAGGCGCGCGTGGGCTCGTCGTCAACCAGCACCGTGCAGGCTCCGCAGGCGCCGTGCTCGCAGCCCAGGTGCGTGCCGCTGAGGCCGAGGTCTTCGCGCAGCAGGTCCGCGAGGAGCATGCGCGGGATCACGCGCGCCCGCCGCTCGGTCCCGTTCACGACGACGGCGATGTCATGCCTGGAGTCGGGCATCACGCTGCCTCCGCCCGCGCGGTCGCGCTGGCGAGGGCCCGTGTCGCGAGCCCCGCGGCCACCCGGCGGCGGTACGCGGACGTCGCGTGCAGATCGCCGCGGGCGTCGATCTCGCCGGCCGCCGCGCGACCCATCTCAGCCAGCCGCGACGCGGTCGGCCGCTCGCCGATCAGCGCGACCGTGGCCTGCGCCGGGCGGGGCACGTCGTCGGCCCCGAAGATCACAAGCCGCGCATGGCGGCACACGCCCGCCGCGTCGAGCGCGACGACGGCGCACGCGCCGGCCAGCGCGAAGTCCCCGTGCCGGCGCGCCACCTCGGCGAAGCCATGGCCGGTGCGAAGCCCGCGCCGCCCGGGCACCTCGATCTCCACGAGCAATTCGTCCGCCTCCAGCACCGTCGCGAGAAGGCCGCGGAAGAAGTCTTCCGCCGGGCACGTGCGCTGGGTCCGCGCGCTTCGAAGGTGCAGGACCGCGTCGAGCGCGATGATGCAGGCGGGAAGCTCGGCCGCCGGATCCGCGTGGACGACGCTACCCCCGACCGTCCCGCGCGCCCGCGTCTGCACGTGCCCGATCACGGGCGCCGCTTCGGCGAGCAGGGGCGCGGCGGCGGCGATGCGCCCGTCGCGCTCGAGCGCGTGCTGGCGGACGAGCGCGCCCAGCCGGAGGGCCACGCCGTCGTGCCTCACGTCTCCAAGGCCGGCCACGCGGTTCAGGTCCACCACGACCGCGGGCCGCACCAAGCGCATGTTCATCAACGGCACCAGGCTCTGACCGCCGGCGAGCGCCTTGGCGTCTCCGCCGTATCGCGCGAGGAGATGGAGCGCCTCCTCGACGGTCCGGGGCGCGAAGTACTCGAAGGGAGCCGGTCTCACACCACCCTAGACGCGCCCGAGCTTGGGATGGTCGAACATCGGCAGCTCGACACCCCACGGCGCCATGCGCGCCCGGATCTTCTTGATGAACTCCGGCACCACGCGCATCTCGTCCTCGGGCGTGGTGCCCCCAAGACCCGCCTCGCAGGCCACGCGGTCGGCGTCGATCTCGATCGGCGTCGCGCTGCCGCCCTCCACGGCGAGCCACAGGTTGCGGTACCCGTTGAACTCGACATTCTGGATCATCTGCGTCACCGCTCGCTCGATGTTCTTCACCGTCTCCGGCGCGAACGTCGGCGCCCACGCGTCCAGGCACTGCCAGCCGAAGGCGATGTGGCGCACCTCGTCGCGCAGGATCAGCTCCATGAGCCGCCGCACCGCCGGGTTGGTCGCCTTGTGCACCGTCGCCTTGAACGCGTCGATCAGGATCTCCTCGGCGGCGCAGACCAGGCTCGCGAAGATCCCCTCGAGCGAGGTCTCCGGATCGAAGGCCATGCGGCGCACACCGTGGGTGCCCACCGCGCTCACCGTCGGCGGATTTTGCGGCTGCGGGAAGTAGCCGCCCAGGCGCTCGGCCATCAGCCACGAGGCCTCGGCGTGCCGGCCCTCTTCCTGCGTGCGCATGGTGAAGAAGAAGCGCAGATCGGGCAGCCGGTTCTCGAGACAGAAGCGCAGGAGCAAGGCCGGGCTCTCGGAGATGGCGCCGTACTCCCCCCAGGTCCGGCGGCTCCAGTGAAGGCGCGCGGCCATGATCTGCGCCTCGGTGTAGCGCTCCGGGCGCAGCTCCGCCCACGGGATGTCCATCTCTGGATCCCACTCGAGCGTCTTGGCGCGCTGCCATAGCTCCCAGACGTCGGGCATGGCGGGGGCGAGCTCGAGGGGGTAGCGGGCCTCCACGAGATAGGCGCTCATGACGCTCTCCCCGTGAGTCGGGCGATCGGGAGCGACGGGGCGATCGGGCGGCGTCTCATGCGCGTCCGAGCGCCGGATGATCCACGTACGGCAGCGCGATGTCCCAGGCGGCGAGCCGATCGCGCACCTGGGCGAGCGTGGCCCGGACCACCGCCTTTTCCTGTTCCGTCGTGGACGCGCCCAGGCCGTGTTCAGCGGTGAGCGCCTCGGCGGCGAGAAGCCGGTCGGCTTCCCCCGGGGGCAGGAGCCACGTGTTGCGATAGCCGGCGAGGATCACGCGCTCCAGCATATCGCGGAGGGCCTCCGTGACGGCGGCGCGGCTAGTCGCATCGAGCCGGGGCATGCGGTCGGCGAGGAGCGTCCACGCGAAGAGGACGTGGCGCTGCTTGTCGCCGGCGATCAGCCTCAGGACCTGCCGCGCGGCCTCGTCGCGACTCCTCTGCAGGTGGCTCAGGCACAGGTTCAGATCGAGCTGGTCGTCGAGGCCGCCGAGCGCGGCGACGACCGCCTCCACGGGCAGGTCAGGATCGAGGGCCATCTGCGCGAAGGGATGATTGCTCGCCCGCGCGACGGCCTCGCCCGGGTCGGACTCGTAGCCGCCCAGGCGTTTGGCAAAGAGAAAGCACGCCTCGAGGTGCTTGGCCTCCTCGGCGGGGCGGAAGGACAGGAAGAGCTTGGCGTCCATGCCTGCGGCTCCGGATTCGAGGCAGAAGCGGATCAGGAGCGCGGTGTTCTCGGCGAGCCCTGGGTAGGCGCCCCAGGCGCGGCGGCTCCACACCAGGCGTGCCGCCTCGCGCACGGGCCGCGCATACGCGTCCGGATCCAGGCGGCCCCACGCGATGTCCGTCTCGGGATTCCAGCGCAGCCCCTTGGCCTGAGCGTACAGCTCGCGCAGGGCCGGGCTCTCGGGTGCGAAGCGTAGCGGGAACCGCCGCTCCACGAAGCGCTTCTCCTGGGCCTGAAATCCCCGCAGCAGCTCGTCGCTCCTCTCTGACATGTCGTCGAAGCCCTTCCTGCCTGACTACGGCGATGTGGGCGTGCTGAGCGGGAGAAAGGCGCGGCCCGCCGCGGAGCCGCCGTTGACCGCCAGCACCTCGCCGGTGATGAAGTCGGCCAGGGGCGAGGCGAGGAACAGGGCCGCATTGGCGATGTCCTCGGGCTTGCCGATGCGCCCCCACGGGATCGAGCGCGTCAACGTCTCCACGTATTCGCGGGTCAGCGGCGACACCTCGCCCTCCACCTCGATGAGCCCGGGCGCGATGCTGTTGACGTTGATGTGATGCTTGGCCATCTCGAGGGCCAGCACCTTGGTGAACATCACGACCCCCGCCTTGGAGGCACAGTAATGCGAAGCGCCCTGGCGCCCGCTCTGGGCGGCGCCCGATGAAAGCGTGATGATCTTGCCACGCGTGCCGCGGGCCACCATGGCGCGCGCCGCGGCCTGGCAGGTGAGGAAGACGCCGCGCATGTTGGTCTCCATCACCCGGTCCCACTCCTCCGTGGTCATGTCGAGCACCGGAGTGTTCGGATAGATGCCGGCGTTCGCCACCACCACCGTGACGGGACCAAGGGCGCGCTCCGCGCCCTCGAGGAATTCCGCCGTCGCGCGCGCATCTCGAACGTCCAGCGCGCGCGCGTACACGCGAGAGGAATCGCCCAGCCGGGAAGCGGCCCGCGTAAGAGCCGCCTCGCGGAAGTCGCCGAGGGCGACGCGGGCGCCCGCGTCCTGGAAGGCCTTCGCGATGGCGAAGCCGATCCCCGCCCCCGCGCCGGTCACGAGCACCACGTCGTTGGTGAAGTCGAGCATGGTCAGTTCCGGATGAACCCTAACATGAGAGCGTCAACCGATGATGACTGACGTAAGCTGGGTCGAGCCATGCCCATCACGGTTCGCTTCGTCGGCTCCGGCGACGCCTTCGGCAGCGGCGGGCGCTTTCAGACCTGCATCCTGGTCGACGGGCCGGGCTCGCGCTTCGCCATCGACTTCGGCACCTCGTCGCTGATCGCGCTGGCCCAGCAGGGCATCGAGCACAACTCGATCGACGCGATCCTGCTGACCCATCTGCACGGCGACCACTGCGGCGGCGTCCCGTTCCTGCTGATCGACGCCATGCTGGGAGCCCGGCGCAGCCGCCCGCTCACCATCGCGGGCCCGCGCGACCTGCCCGCGCGCATGGACGGAATCCGCGAGGCGCTCTTTCCCGGCTCCCACGTGATGACGCCGAAGTTCCCGCTCGACTGGATCGAGATGGAGCCGGGCCGCGCCCACCGCGTGCTCGACCTCGTGGTGACGCCACAGCCGGCGCGTCACACCCGCGAGACGAATCCGACCGCGCTACGGGTGGAGGTGGGCGGGAAGGTCGTCACCTACACCGGCGACACCGAGTGGACGGACGAGGTGGCGACGGCGGCGCGGGGAGCGGATCTCCTGATCGCTGAGTCGTACTTTTACGACAAGCCGGTGCCGTGGCACATGAACTACCCCGACATCACCGCGCATGCCACGCGGGTGGGCGCCCGGCGGGTGATCCTGACGCACATGAGCCGGGAGATGCTCGCGCGCGCCGAGGCGGTTTCCGAAGAGTGCGCCCGGGACGGCCTGGTGATCACGATCTAGCGCTCCCACGATATTCGCCTGACGCCTCAGAGCCGCTCGACATTGCGCAGCGTCGGGTCCAGCAGGTCGCGCAGCCCGTCGCCGAGCAGATTCGCGCCCAGGACGACGAGGGCGATCATCAGGCCGGGAGCGGTCGCGAGCCACCAGGCGTTCGACAGGTAGTCCCGGCCCTCGGCCAGCATCAGGCCCCAGGAAGGCCGCGGCGCCTGGATGCCCATGCCGAGAAAGCTCAGGCCGGACTCGAGGAGGACCATGGTGGCGAACTGGCTGGAGCCGATCACCAGGATGAGCGCCACGGTGTTCGGCAGGACGTGGCGCACGATGATGCGCAGATCGCTGGCGCCGAGCGTGGTGGCGGCTTCGATGTAGTCGAGCCGCCTGATGGTCAGGACATGCGCACGGATGGCCCGCGCGTAGAGCACCCATCCGCTGAGAGCCAGCACGCCCACGAGCGCGAGCGGATTGGTGCCGATCACGGCCACGATGGCGATGGCGAGCATGATCACCGGGAAGGCGAGCTGCACGTCCGCCACCCTCATGATGACGGCGTCCGTCTTGGCGCCACCCCAGCTGGCCGCCAGCCCCACGAGAACGCCCACCAGGCCCGCGACGGCGACGGCGGTAACGGCGAGGGCGAGGGAGATCCGCCCCCCGTACAGCAGGCGCGCGAGAATGTCCCGGCCGAGGTTGTCCGTCCCGAGGAGGTGGGCGCGGGTGCCACCCAGGCCCCAGGGCGGCGCCAGACGCTGGCTGAAGCTCGGCTTGAGGGGATCGTACGCGGTGAGGGTCGGCGCGAGGAGGCTCGCGGAGACGACGAGCCCGAGCAGCACGCCCCCGATCGCCATCGTCGGATGACGCTGCCGCCACCGTCCGAGCGCGCCGCCCTCCTCCCGCCCCAGCGTCACGAGTATCGGATCCGCGGGTCGATGACCGTGTAGAGCAGATCCACGGCGAGGTTGATGACGACGAAGACGGTGGCGGAGAGGATCAGCACCGTCTGCACGACGGGAAAATCGCGGAAGAAGATGGCATCCACGATGAGCTTGCCCATGCCGGGCCACGCGAAGACGGACTCGGTGATGACGGCCCCGCCGAGGAGCGCGCCGATCTGGAGTCCGATCACGGTCAGCACCGGGATGGCCGCGTTTCGGAGCGCGTGGCGAAACACGACATTCCCCTCGGCCAGGCCCTTGGCGCGGCCAGTGCGGATGTAGTCGCGGTGGAGGATCTCCAGCATGCTCGAGCGTGTGAGCCGGGCGACCAGCGCCATGGGAAAGGCCGCGAGCGTGATGGCGGGCAGGACGAGAGACGTCCAGCCCGAGAAGCCCGAGGTCGGCAGCCAGCGGAGCGCCACGCCGAAGAGCAGGATCAGCATGATGCCGAGCCAGAAATTCGGGAGAGACTGGCCGAGCACCGCGACGATCGTGCCGGCCACGTCGTAGCGCGTGCCGCGGCGCACCGCGGTGAAGATGCCGAGCGAGACTCCGGCGACGATGGTGATGAGCATCGCCGCCAGCGTCAGCTGGATGGTGGCGGGCAGCCGCTCCAGGACCACCCGCAGGGCGGGCGCCCGGTACTGGAAGGACTGGCCGAAGTCGCCGCGCGCCACGCTCTTGAGGAAGAGACCGTACTGGACGATGAAGGGCTCGCGCAGCCCCAGCTGCCGGTTCAGCTCCGTCACCGCGGATTCGGGAGCGCCGTCGGGCAGGAGCATCCGGGCAGGATCGCCGGGCAGGACGCGGAGGATCACGAAGACCAGCACCGACACGCCCAGCAGCGTGACGGCCGACTGGCCGAGTCGCTGGAGGACGTAGCGCCTCATCCGGCGCGCGACTCCGCGGCGCCGGGTGCCCGCCGCCGGCTAGACGATGCCGACGTCACTCAGGAGGACGTAGTAGTCGCGGCGCGCCTCGAAATTTCGCAGGCGGTCGCTGACACCATAGATGGCGACGGTGTAGTAGAGCCAGATCTCCGCGTCCTCGTCCCACACGATGCGCTCGAGCTCCTCGTACTTCGCCTGGCGGACTTTCGGATCGGGCACGCGCCCCTCGGCGATCAGCTGCTCGACGCGGGGGTTGGCGTAGCGGGTGAGCTTCTCGGACCCGGCCTTGGTGAACCACTGGCCGAAGTACCAGTCGGGGTCGTGGGGCATGTGGGCCCAGCCGGAGAAGAAGAGATCGTAGGTGCCCGCCGTCCGCTGCTCGCGCGCCGTCGCGATCTCGAGGTTCTTGATGTTGAGCTTGATGCCGACCTCGCCGAGCATGGACGCCACCGCCTGCGTGATCTCGAGCTGTTTCGGGTAGAAGTCCTTCATGAGCACGATGTCGACCGATACGTTGGAGTAGCCAGCCTGCTTGAGGATCTGCCGGGCCTTCTCGGGATCGTAGGCCTTGGGCGGCAGGCTCGTGTGGCCGATGAGACCGGGCGGGACGGGGCTGTCGACGGGGCGCCCGTAGCCGCGCAGCAGCTCCTTGATGATCACGTTGCGGTCGATGGCGAGCGAGATCGCCTGGCGCAGGCGCTGGTCCTTCACCGGGTCCTTGCCGAGCTGGAAGATCCAGCGCTGGGCCTCGATGGCGGGCACGTCGAGCACCTTGACGCCGCGCGTGCCCTTGAGCGTCTCCACCAGGTCCGGGGTGACCCGGTCGATGACGTGGAGCTCACCCGCCCGCAGGGCGGCCGTCCGCGTCGACAGCTCCGGGATGAAGCGGAAGGTGAGCTTCTCGACCCTGGGAATTCCAGGCTTCCAGTAGGTTGGATTGGCCGTCATCGCTATCTGGTCGCCGTGCGTCCAGGAGGCGAAGCGGAAGGGCCCGGTGCCGATCGGCTTCTGGAAGAAAGCGTCCTCGCCCTTCCCGGCGCCCGGGGGAAGCATCCCCAGCATCGTCAGGTGAGAGGGCAGGGAGCCGAAGGGCCGCTTGGTGGTGACGACCACGCCGTAGTCGCCGTCCTTCTCCACGGAGTCGATGTCCTGGTAGACGAAGGATTTGACGAGCTTGGTGTTGTCGTGAACCCGCTTGAGCGTGTAGACCACGCTGTCGGCGGTGAACGGGGTGCCGTCATGGAAGGTCACGCCCTTGCGGAGCGTGAAGCGCCAGGTCGTGGCATTGACGGGGCGCCAGGACTCGGCGAGCGCCGGAACGAACTTGGAGTCGTTCGTGACATCGATGAGCGGATCGAAGAGATGCCGGAGCACGGACGTCGTGGAGATCGAGTAGTGGTTGGCGGGATCGAGCGTCAGCATGCGCTCGGACAATCCGGCGGCGATCTCACCGCTGCGCTTGGGCTGCGCGCCCGCGAAGCCCGGCGCGCCCGCCAGCGCGAGGGCGGCGCCGCTCACCGCCAGGAAGTCGCGTCGGCCGATCCGGCCGGGTCGTGGATGCCGCTCGCGCATGATGGTGCTCCTTGACGGTACCGCTCGTGGAGAGGGGAGGCCTGAGTGTGACTCTGTGTATGCCATTCCGAGGCTCGCTGTCAAGCGAGCGCAGGCTTCGTGTCAGCCCAACCGGGTCAGGCGCGGCTGATCCGGTCGGCGAGCTGCCGCGCCCACTCCATCGGCGCCTCGGCCATGACGAGCTTCTCCGCCCCCGCCTGCCCGAACGGGCGCGTGGCGTCGATTCCGAGCTTTGCCGTGAGCCCGTCCGGGCTCGCGGACGGATCCAGGATCGCGCCGAGGCTTCCGCTGATCACGACGAGATCGCGATCGGCCTGGACGCGAGTGGCCATGGCCCAGAGGACGTCCGACTCGTCGAAGACGTCGATGTCGTCGTCCACCACGATCACGAGCTTGAGGTAGTGATCCACGCCGAGCACCACCGGGATGGCGTGCTTGGCCTCGCCGGGCCGCGTCTGCTTGATGGACACGTAGGCGGTGAACGACGCCCCGCCGGAGGTGGGCACGTGCACGGCCCGCACGCCGGGGATCACGCGACGCAGGGCGTTGCGGATCTCGGCCTCGCGCAGAACACCCAGTGGGAGGATGTGGTCGGGCGCGCGCCCGGAGGCGATCGAGTGGAACCAAGCGCCTTCCCGCACCACGACGGCGCGCGCGACGAAGACGTTGTCCGTGCTTCGCCGGGAGAAATAGCCGGTGAACTCCCCGAAGGGCCCCTCGGGCTCGTGCTCGCCGGGCAGGATCTCGCCCTCGATCACGATCTCGGCCCAGGCCGGGACGTCGAGGTCCATCGTCTCCGCTCGCCGGAGCTGCATGGGCTCGCCGAAGAGCCCGCCGACCACCTCGAACTTCGAGATCTCGGGAGCAGGATAGGACAGCGAGCCCATTCCGACCGCGGGGTGCAAGCCGATGGCGATGGCGCATTCGAGGCTCCGCCCCGCTGTCTCCGCTCGCTGCTGGAACTCGTACATTCGCCGCCGCGAATGCAGGCTCACGCCCATGCGGTTCCTGCCCTTGACCTGGAAGCGGTGGAACCCCGCGGTGGCCACGCCGGTGGCGGGATCGCGCGCGATGAGAAGCCCCGCCGTCAGATACGGCCCGCCGTCGCCGGGAAAGTAGGTCGGGATGGGCAGGGCGCCGAGGTCGGCGGCTTCCCCCCTCCGGACGTCAACGGGGAATGGCGCGCGCCCGAGGACCACGGGCTTGAGCGGCTCCTTCAACCGGGCGGCGTACGTCTCGGGCAGGTCCGACTCGCCGACGCCGAGGGCCGTCGCGAGCCCTCTCCGGCTCGCCATGACGTTCGATACCACGGGGATCGAGTGACCACGGACCTGCTCGAAGATGAGCACCGGGAACCGCCGCCGCCGCTCCAGCTCGAGGGCGAGCGCCTGCATCTGGTAGGCGACGTCCACGGGCTCGGCGATGCGCACCACGTCATCGGGGTGGGACTGCTCCAGCATCGAGATGAAGCCTCGGAGGCTCTGGTGGTCGGCGCCGTCGGTCTTGGAGTTCATCGCTGGATCGCTCCTCGCTGGTCTCCAATCTACCAGAATCGCGGCTCAGTGAAAGCAGGCCGAGGGCGGCCGCGCGGGATCAGTACTCCGCGAGGCAGCGGTCGACCATCGCCTTCGCCGCCGGCCAGTCGTAGGACCGGAACATCCGCGTGTTCACTACCGGCTGGGCCGCCGAGTAGAACATCTCGTACTGGAGCTGGCGGCCGCCGAATTCGGTACCGACGAAATCCCATACGAGCTTGAGGAGCTTCACCCGATCCCGCGCGCCGCCCGTGGCCGAGCGCTGGTAGCGCTCCACATCGGCTCGAGTCTCACGCCCGCTGAAGCTCGCCTCCGACGACGGCAGCTGCTGGAAGCCGCCGCCGGCCAACTCCCGGATGGCCCGCAACATGTCCACGATCAGCCGGCGCTGGAGGCTCATGCCGGAGTAGATATACCGGGGCCCGGGTCGTGCCACGCCGTTCCTGATCAGCGGGTTGTGCTCGGCGGCCTGCACGAGCGCGTCGAAGGCGGCGCAGAAGGCGGCGATGTCCCCGCCCAGGCTCGCCTGCACCTCCGGCTTCTTCTCGCCGGAGTGCACCTCGACGAGCTTGAGGGCGAGACCGGCCATGAACTCGAGCTTCACGGTGAACCGGACCAGGGACTGGAAGTTGGCGAGCGTATGCGACGGCGTCTCGTGGAACTGCGCGTTCACCAGGTCCACGTTTCGGTGGATGAACACCTGCTCCCACGGGATCACGACGTCGTCGAAGACGACGGTCGCGTCCACCTCGTCGAAACGGGAAGAGAGCGGGTAGTCGAACACGCCGGTCGCGCCCAGCCCGTAGGGGCGCCGCGGATAGACACGGATCCCGGACGCCGCCACCGGCGTCACGAACGAGATCGCGTAGTCCTCGTCTCCCGGCACCAGCGGCGTGATGTAGGAGATGAACATCCAGTCGGCAAGCACGGCGGCGGTGGTGATGCCCTGGCAGCCTCGAACCACGATGCCCGCGTCCGTCTCTCGCACCACGCCGGGAAAAAGGAAGGGCTCCGGCTGCTGGTGCGCCGGCTTGGACCGGTCGATCTGGAGCGGCACCACGCCGTAGGTGACGTACAGGTCCTCGTCGCGCGCCTTCTCGTGGAAGCGCACCACGTGGTCGCCGAACCGCGCGCCGCCCCGGTCAAACAGCTCCCGCCACGAGGCGAAGGCCGTCATCACACACGCCACATGGTCGGGCGTCCGTCCCATCAGCCCGTAGGACGGCTCCGCCCACAGTCGGTGCGCGCGCCGCCGGGCGGCGAGGTCCTCGGCCGAGCGGGGCAGGAGCCACATGTTGCTGTGCCGCCGGCCGGTGGCCGGATCGACGAAGGTGGTGGCATCCCGCGCGTCCTCGCTGCAGGCAAGGTCGTAGATCGCGGCGATCCGCCGGATGGGCTCGGCGAATGCCGGGTGCTTGGTCACATCGTCGACGCGCTCACCATCGAGGTAGACGGCGCGGCCGTCCTTGAGGCCGGCGAGGTACTCGGCTCCGCGTCGCATCGTCTGTGCTCTCCGCTGGCCCGGACACTCGGTGAGCGGAGGTGCATCCCGGGCGCCGGAGACCTCACGCAGGAAGATCGACGTGCAAATCTACTATGAGGACACGCGCCGGCGCAACGTCGGATCGCCACCGCCGCGCGGGGCGATCGCGGCCATCTCGGCTGCCCGCCTTGACAAGACGCCCGCCTTGACAAGGCGAGTGGTCCGGCCCTACCGTCCGCCCATATCTCGCACGCACACGGCTCACTCGTAGAAGAGCGGCACGGAGGCCGTCCATGGTCAAGAAAGACTTCTCGATCTTCGATTGTGACAGCCATGTCGTCGAGCCGCCGGAGATCTGGGAAGAGTACGTGCCCAGCAACGTCCGCGCGTGGGTGAAGACGCAGTTTCACTTCCACACGGATACGGACCTGCTGCACATCAATGGCCGCGTGGTTCCCGCCACGCGCGAGCGATCGAATGCCGCCGAGGTGGGCTGGCCACGCTGGAACAAGAAAGAGGTGGGGGCGCTCGTGCCGGGCACGGAGGCGTGGAAGCAGAAGTTCGGGCGCCTCGCCGGGTGCCGCGAGCCTCAGGCTCGGCTGCGAGACATGGATGCGCTCGGCACCGACCAGGTGATGCTCTTCCCGACCTGGTTCGTCCGTCTGGCCCTCGTCAGGGATCCGGAGGCCGCCGGCGTCCTGTGCCGCGCCTACAACGACTGGGTCTATGACTACTGCGCGGCGGATCGGCGGCGGCTCTTTCCCTGCGCTGTGCTTCCGATCCAGAGCGTGGAGCGGTCGATCGAGGAGCTGCGGCGGGTGGCCAAGCGAGGCTTCAAGGCCGCGGCCGTCCGGCCCTGTTTCTGGAACGGGCGCTACCCGACGCTGCCAGAGTTCGATCCGCTCTGGCGAGAGTTCGAAGACCTCGACGTGGTACTCGCCATGCACACCTTTCCCTCGCGAGAGGCCCTGACCCCGGAGTGGGGGGAGCGCATCGCGCGAACGCGGGGCAGCGGCCACGGGCTGCTCTTCACGGATGAGGCCGTCGTCTATTCCCCCGGCCAGTTCGTGAGCAACATCGTGTTCAGCATGGAGCCCAGCATCGACAGCTCAGAGGCCCTCGGCTTCATCTTCGAGGCCATGACCTGGCTCACCAGCGTGCTGATGACCGGGTGGCTCGACAAGTTTCCGCGCCTGCGGGCAGCCGTGCTCGAGTCCAACGCCACCTGGCTGCCGCTGGTGCTGTCGCGAAGCCGGAACTTCCTCGATCTCTACGCCTTCCAGCGCGGCCCCAAGGTGCGCGATCCCTTCGAGGTCTTCTCCGAGCGCTGCTTCATCGCGTTCGAGGGCGACGAGGAGGCGGTCTATCGCATGTGGGATCAATACGAGAACGTGGGGCTGTGGTCCTCGGACTACCCGCATCACGATGCCGAGGACGCCTGGGAGGCCCTCGAGCTCATGGCACGGCACAAGGTGCCGGCGGCAGTCCAGCGCAAGCTGCTCGGGGAGAACGCCAGACGCCTCTACGGCATCGAGCCCGTCATGGCGGTGACCGAGCGCGTCGAGCAGTACGAGCCAGCCAAGCTGCCGTGGTAGCCGGGGCGCTCGGCGGGCCGGAATGAGCGGGTCGGCCCTGGCGCACGTCATCGTCAGCGGGCTCGCCACGGGCTGCATCTACGGGCTGGTGGCGCTCAGCCTGGTGATCGTCTACAACGCCACGCGCACGCTGAACTTCGCCCAGGGCGAGATGCTCATGGTCTCGGCATTCGTGGCCTGGTCCGCGCAGCGTACCGCCGGGCTTCCCCTGCCCCTCGCCTTCGCCTGCGGGGTGGCAGCAGGGGGGCTGCTAGGGTACCTCGTGGAGCGCACCATCATCCGTCGCGCGCTCGAGGCCACTCACTGGGACGTCCTCATCATCACGCTCGGGCTCTCGCTCATGCTGCGGGCGGGGGCGGGCATGGTATGGACCAACGACGAGCTGCCGTTCCCCTCGCTGTTCTCGAATCGTCCCATGAGCTTCGGCCCGATCCGGATCGCACCCGTGTCGCTCGGGATCATCGGCGCCTCCCTCGTCCTGATGCTTGCCCTCGTGATGCTCTTCCGCGCCACGCGCTTCGGACGCGCCATGCGCGCGGTCGCCCAGAACCAGAACGCCGCGCGGCTCATGGGCATCAGCGTGGAGGGCGTGTACTCCGGCGCCTGGGTACTCGCGGCCGTGGTCGGGGCGATCGGGGGCGTGCTCTTCGCACCGGTGACGTTCCTCTCGACCAAGATGGGACTCGTCGCCATCAACGGTTTCACCGCGGCCGTGCTCGGAGGCTTTGGCTCTATGCCGGGCGCGGTGGTGGGAGGCATGCTCCTCGGGGTCATCGAGAACCTGGCACCGCTTTACCTGCCCACGGGCATCCGCTACTCCGTCCCTTTCCTCGTCATGATCGCCATCCTCCTCGCGCGCCCTCGCGGCCTCTTCGGCCGTGTCGAGCGGCGGAAGGTCTAGTGCGCAGGACGGCGCTGGGGCTCGCGGTCGTGGCCGCGCTGGGCTGGCCCCTGGTGGCGCCCAAGTACCTCGTGTTCCTCGGCACGCTGGTCGCGGTCAATGCCATCGTCGCCATCGGCCTCAACCTGCTCTCGGGATACACGAACCAGCTCTCGTTCGGTCACGCGGGCTTTCTCGCCATCGGCGCGTACGTGGCGGCGCTCCTCACCCTGCAGGTCCCCGCGCTGCCCGTGCCCCTCACGCTCCTGGCAGCGGGCCTCGCGACCGCGCTCGTCGGCCTCGCCCTCGGCATCCCGTGTCTCCGGCTCGAGGGCCTCTACCTGGCGATGGCCACACTGGCCTTCGGCTTCGTGGTGACGGAGGCGATCACGAACCTCGACTGGCTGACGCGCGGCAACGACGGTCTCCGCGTGCCCCTTGCGCGGCTCGGACCGTGGACACTCGCCAACGACGCCGCGCGCTACTATCTGGCCGTCGCGGTGGCCGCCGCCATGATCCTGGCCGCGCTCAACGTGGCGGCCACGCGCACCGGGCGCGCCTTCCTCGCCATCCGCACGAGCGAGATCGCCGCGCAGGCGAGCGGCATCAACGCCGCCGCCTACAAGACCATCGCCTTCGTGCTGTCGGCCTTCTACACGGGCGTGGCGGGCGGGCTCTTCGCCTTCGTGGTGGGGTTTCTCTCGCCCGACGCCTTCGACGTGTTCCTCTCCGTCGATTTCCTGGTGATGATCATCCTGGGCGGGCTCGGCTCCGTGCTCGGCTCCGTGGCGGGGGCGGCCATCGTCACCGTGCTCAACGACTCGCTGGCCGGGTTCCA
>WNFT01000770.1_pt1 | contig 26921 bp, 21 predicted proteins | sample 5400191 | NCBI WGS metagenome assembly WNFT01 (sample SAMN13153359, study PRJNA577476) | soil metagenome | isolation source: 80 cm saprolite under Madrone tree | place: USA:California | collected 2016-06-14 | reverse complement strand
AGCTGTTCGCGCTGTTCCAGCCGTAAAACCAAGGCCGCTTTCGGTCGCCCCATTGCCATAGACACCCCCATTCTGCACTGGAGATGCCTATATTCCCAGCAATACTATTGCCATTTATTTATGGGACAGAACACTAGATCGTCGGCATAGAAATGCCGTCTGCATTGATGTCACCGCGAGACGGAAAATTGACTGCCCTAGGATTATTAAGAGCCATTTGAATGCCACAATATGCTTTGTCGCACCGAATAAGATCGCTGTTCTTGACCTGGACAATCCTGAGAAGTCCCAAATCGTCGAGTTTCCCGGAGGTCAGTTTATAACCGGCCTTCACCTCGCCGCCCGCGCTGCTGCGCCCGCGACAGAATCCAAATACCTTGTGGTCCGGGGAAGCGACAAGCAGAACGAGGCCCGCCTGTTTGATCGGGATGCGGGCAAGACCTTGAAAGCGCAAGAAGAAGCACAGATGGACGTTACGGGAGAGACTCTCGCGACCTATTCGCGACAGGGCGAGCTCAAGCTGGTCCACATTCCGGATGATAAGCTTGAGGCCGAAACCATTCTTCCACTGCCTAGGCTGCCCAGCCTACGCACTGCGAATGTTTCACCGAGTCTCGACACCTTTGTTTTTGGTATCCGAGGCGATGCGGGTATCTTTCAGGCTGCCACAAGAAATGAAAGGATGCCCCTCAAACAATTGAGAGGTAGTTGGTTTGCCGCAGATAACGAACTGTACGCTGCGGAGTGGGACGAAGATGGCTCGCCAGCGCCTGTAAAGAGAGTGAACCCAAAACGAGGGACCTACGTGGACACTTGGTCTCCTACGTTCAATTCCGATCCCCGATTCACAATTCTGGACACACACTTCGGTGGCCCGGTGCTCTTCGTTCTTGAGCAATCCGCTCTCTATGTTTTCCCAGACGGCCACGTCGACTATCCCGGCCACCAAAGAAGAAGCAAATTGCGTGCACTTGATCTGAAGAGCGGACGCGAGCTCTGGTCAAGGCAATGGCAGAATCCCGTCGCGTATGCTGACTCTCAAGCGTCCCGATGGCAAGATGATCTGCCCGTACCGTATGCTGACCCTCAAGGAGACCGTGTAGCGCTCGGATGGCGAGCCACGATGAGCGGGGGGCAAGCCCTCGCGAAACGCAATCCAGCACTGAAGAAACAGTTGGACGCCGCGAAGCTAACGATAAACGACGCGGTTTTCGAGGTGCTCGAAGCTGTGTCCGGCAAGAGCGTTGGCACAGCTCTCGTCCTCGTGGGTTGGGGGCCGGAGAGCTTCGACTCTGTATTCTCGGTCGGTGATTGCCTAATCTGCGTGAGAGATGGGGCGCGGGTCACGGTGTATTCGCTTTCTACCGGTGAAATCCAAGCCCAGCTATTTGGCCATTATGTCTCTGCCTCCGCAACGTCGGGTCTTCTGGCAGCAGCAGACGGAAATCATTTGAGGTTGTATAACCTGGAGAGCGGGAGCAAGATCGACGACTATCTTTTTCCCGACGCGCCAGTGTACACCCACTTTTCCACGGCAGGAAATCGACTGCTTGTTCTTACCGCGCAGCAGTTCGCCTATGTCATTGATGTAGATGCGCTCTCAGTTCTTTCGCCGTCGACCGGGCGGTCAGATCGCTGGGTATTGCAACAGCCCTGAGGAATTCATACCGCTAGTGCTATGCAGGCTGACCCACCAGAGAAACTCGCTTCGTTGGAATCAGCCGGTTGCCTATTCCCGCACCTGCCCTTGCAAAATCGCTGCACCGCGACGGGTAAGCGTTCGACGAATGTCGAGACGCGTGCTACAATGAGGACTAGCGTGTGCTACAAAATAGAATGCTAGGAGAACAGCATGAAACGTGCTGCTCAATCTGCCAGTTCGAGAATGGGAAAAAGCACCAGCATTCGCGGGCCTGGTAAGCTCCGTGATGTGATGGTCATCGCCGAAGAGCAAGGCCTGTTGCGCGGGGAAAGGGACCAAGTGGTCCGGGGTAGAATGCCTAAGGCCCTGGTGGCACAGGCAAAGAAGCGCACCGGAGTTGTTTCTGATACCGATCTCATCGAGCTGGCGCTGGCTAACATTGCGGTCGCTGACGACTACGCTGAGTGGCTGCTTGCTCGCCGTGGCACCATCGACCACGAGGCTGACCTTGATTTCTGAATTTCAGAGCACCCTTAGACGTCTTAAGCCCGAAAAGCACCGAACACCGCTCAAACCGCGCCCCGAATCGGAACTCGACTTCATCGAGTCCGCCGGCAGTCGGACCACCAAGCTGCTGTACGACACCACGGTTTATATCGATATTCTCCAGAACCGTTTTCCACGAAGGGGAGACGCCATGCTCCGGGCGGCCGAGGCGTGGCATTCGCCAGTAACAGAAGCGGAACTAGCGGCAACCTGCGGTCTACTTGACCCCGCACATGGCCAGACACGCGGGATCATCGAACGGGTTGTCGCGGTGATCGAACGGCGGCCAAGCCATCGCACACTCGCAACCGATTCCGAGATATGGCGTGAAGCGGGAATTCTGTCCGGTACACTCGCCCGGCTCCATGGATACAAGAGCGACCAGCGACGCCGGGTGTTGAACGACGCCTTGCTATTTGCGACAGCTAGAAAGCATGGCTGCTCCGTGCTGACCCGCAATGTTCTTGATTTTGATTTCCTGCAACAACTCGATCCTTCCGGGAAAGTTCTGTTTTACAGATAAGCCCTTGTGTGTAAGCCTTCCCAACCAATCCACGCCGCCGTTCGCCAGGTTCGACGTGCTGAAAAGAACTGTGCGGTTTCCAGCGCGAAGCGAATCAAGCGAAGTGCTGCGAATAGCAGCTACAGAATAGGTGTCGAAAAGCCTCCCCGAAAGGCAAGATCCTCGATCCTTCTTCGATGCAGGTGACGTCCCGAGCCAGTTTTCATTTTCCATTTATTTTCCAATTAAGACCCTGCGCCAAAATGCTAAGTGCCGCCGTTCCAGCGCGTTGGAGTTAACTACGCGAACCTTGCCAAGGTTCAGGTGGCGGTTCGATTCCGATAGGCCGCTCCAGATTCCTAACCGTTACGCAGCCACTCAGCTCTTCCTATTCCCCAATACGCAGCCTTACGCGAGTTCCGTTTCGGGAATGACGCGCATGCCCTATTCTCGAGTTGCCACTGGATTGCTCATCCGCCAGGGGATGCTCTCACCGGCAATCTCCCGTCGAGTTTTCCTTAGCTTCGCGAAATCCCAGTGAAATTATTGTGCAACTACCGTTAGAATTGAGCCGTCGCTCTTCTCCAAATGAAAAAAATCATTATCGCCGTCGGCAGCAAGCGCGGTCCCAAACTGAATGCGGTCACGGAAGCGCTCGAGTCGTTTTCCTCGGCGCTAGATCACCATGCTGGATTCGAGGTCGTCGGCACGGAAGTGGAAAGCGGAGTCAGCCACACACCTGCGTCGCGCGATGAATTGATGCGCGGTGCCCGCCAGCGCGCGGAAGCTCTGCAGGAAATCGCGCTCCAGCGTCGAACTACCTGGCAGTACTTCGTCGGCCTTGAAGGCGGGCTCGACGTTGTGCAGGGAGGCGCGTCAACGGACGAGATGCTGCGTCATCCCGGAATGCGGCAGAATGGGCAGCGCCGCGTTTTTCTCGAGAGCTGGGCCTATGTCTCTGATGGCAAGCGAGGCCACTACGGCCACTCCGGCGGCATTGAGATCCCCGAAGCCCTCGCTCACGAAGTTCTCGAAAATGGCGTTGAGCTTTCCGCAGCGATCGACCGGTTTGCCGGCGCCGTTGGCATCCGCGACGCCCAGGGTGCTTGGGGCGTGCTTTCCAACAATTTAATCAGCCGCCAGGAAGCATTTCGAGTTGCCGTGATCGCAGCGTTTGCGCCATTCTATAATTCCAAGATGTATCGCGCTCGGGCCGCCGGCGCATCAAATTCTTTAGGGTAAATTCGCCGCCGATATCGGATAATAGCGTCAAAGAACGGACTTCTTAGCCGAGCACTGATTACTGATAACAGATAACTGGTCTTAAGGGAGCGACCGTGGACATCGTCAAAGGAAATATGGGCTGGATCGAAGTCGTGGTCGGCCCGATGTTTTCCGGCAAAAGCGAAGAGCTGATCCGCCGCCTGCGCCGGGCGGAGATCGCGCGCCAGCGCGTGCAGATCTTCAAGCCGGCCATCGATGCGCGCTACACCGCCAACGAAATCGTGTCCCATTCCGGCCTCGGTATTCCTTCGGACAACGTCTTCAAAGCCGCCGAAATCATGGAGAAATTGTCGCCGCGCACCGAAGTCATCGGCATCGACGAAGCCCAATTCCTTGGTGATGAAGTTGTCGACGTTTGTACCAAGCTCGCCAATCTCGGCAAGCGCGTCATCGTCGCTGGCCTCGACACGGATTATCGCGGCCGCCCGTTCGAACCCATGCCGCGCCTCCTCGCCATCGCCGAAGAAATTACCAAGCTGCTCGCGATTTGCGTCCGTTGCGGCAATCCAGCCGTTCACACCCAGCGCCTGGTTGAAAGCGAAGAGCTAATCGTCGTCGGCGCGATGGGCGCCTACGAAGCCCGTTGCCGCCGCTGCTTCGAGCCCAATCCTGCTCTCGCCCAGGAAAAGAAGGACGGCCCCCAGCTCATTGCTCGCAACCGCGCCGCCTCTGCCGGCGTCAGTTGATTCCTTCACCAGCACACGGGTCATTGCCTTTCCGTGGACATTCCTTACGGTCATTTCTTGAGATAGCAGTCGCATTCCGTCAAACTGCCTCCGACAGAAAAAATCCTGCTGAATCGAGCTAGCTCGCACCCATGATCATCGAATCCAAAGCACCGACCCGCGTGGACTTCGCCGGGGGAACGCTGGACATCTGGCCGCTCTATCTATTTCACCCGAGCGCGGTCACTGTGAACGCCGCGATTTCGCTTTACGCTTCCTGCGTCATCGAGACGAATGATCCGGGCGACAGCCGCATCAAGCTGGTCTCCCGCGACATCAAGTGCGAAGAAAGTTTTCCGTCTTTTCCCGCTCTCGTGAAAGCCAAGCGGTATCGTCTCCCGCTCCTCGCGGAAATCACCAAGTTTTTCCATCCACAGGGCGGCTTCACCCTCACGACCGATTCGGAAGCTCCCGCGGGCGCGGGCATTGGCGGGTCCAGCGCCATGGCGGTAGCCATTTGCGCCGCGCTCGACCGCTTCACAGGGGCAGGGAAGAGCAAGGTTGACTGGATCCACATCAGCCGGGACGCCGAAGCCATCGTCATTAATGTTCCCACCGGAACGCAGGACCACTATCCTCCAGCGTTCGGGGGTGCTGCTGCCATCGAGCTCCCGCCCGGTGGTGAACATCGCGTCGAATTGCGCGTCAATCTCGACGAGCTTGAGCGCCGCGTGATGGTCGCCTACACCGGCAAGCCGCGCCAGCACGGCATCAACAACTGGGAAGTCTTCAAGGCGCATATCGGCGGCAAGCGCGCGGTGCAAAACAGTCTCGAGCGTATCTCCGAGATAGCTCAAGAAATGCGTCTGGCTTTCGAGAAACCCGACTGGCCCGAGGCCGGCCGCCTCATGCGCGAGGAATGGTCCTTCCGCAAGCGAAACCTGCCTACCATCTCGACAAAAACGATCGACCGCGTCATCGACAATGCCCGCCGCAATGGCGCGCTGGCCGGCAAAGTCTGTGGGGCCGGCGGTGGCGGCTGCGTTGTCCTTTTGATTGAACCAGATGCTCGCGACCGCGTCGAGAACGCCATTCGTGGAGCTGGCGCCGAAGTGCTGCCCATGACCATCGACCGCCAGGGCGTCCAAGTGGTGTCCCGCTAGAAGTTGACCTTAATCCCCCGCCCGGTCGTACAGTTCAGCCCCATTCTTCGAGGATAGGTATGGAAGACGCGTCCCCTCCCCACCTAGGCACCTGTTCACCGGCTCCCCGGCATCGTAGAATAGGGTAAGTGGGCCCTCCCGGTCAGGGTCCGCCGTGCACATGAACTGGCTCGCCTTAACCCTGACGCTTTTTCTCTTCGCTGACGCGGACGTTCCGCGCGTCAACAGTCTTCGTCCGCCCGCGAATCCATCCCCCAGTTTTCCCGCGGACGATGAGATTCCTCTCTTTCCAATCGCCGGCACAACTTCAGATAGCGCGCAGCCACCGAGCCAATCTCAGTTGAAAACTGCGCCTCCTGCGAAGAGCGCTACGCTCCAGGATAGTTCAAAGCTCGCTCTGATCCGCTATGTCTCCGGCGAATTCGCCAAAGCCGTCAAGGCGTTGCCAGCGGGCAAAGAGGGTCTCCACGTCACCGTGGGAAAGCCGCTGGAGCCGGAGATGCTCGATCGCGCCGTTGCCACCCACGGCCCGGCCGTGAATACCGGTGACAATGTGCAGATTACCAGGTTGGAATTCCGCGACCATCAGATTATCGTCGATGTGAACGGCGGTGGCCGCGGCAAGAGGCACTGGCGCGATCATATCCAAATCGGTATGGGCGGCGGTTATCCCACCGTGCAGCCGACTTCAACGCAGGATCAGGGCCCGCCGGGAATGCAACCCGGCATGGGCAGCACGATTTTCCTGGAATTCAACAAGCCGGTTCCAGACCTGACGCCGGATGAATTGAAACAGCTCCTGACTCCCTTTCTCAATTTTTCCAAGGAGCGCTCTGCCGCCGTGCAGTGGTTCGATACGCTGCCGCCGGAAATGAAGAAGGCCATTCAGGATCGCAGGCCCGTGGTAGGCATGGATCGTGAAGAACTGATTGCGGCGATCGGCAAGCCCGACCACAAAGTGCGCGAGCGCGATTCGGATGGCAATGATATTGAAGACTGGATTTACGGCCAGCCGCCGTCGAAAACCGTCTTCGTCCGCTTCCAAGGCGACCACGTCACTTCGATTAAGCAATTCCCCCAGTAAGACACGCCGTCAACATTCATTCCCGCGGTTCCGTTGCAGGTGGCCACTCCAAGACGGCAATTCTTCCGTCCGATTGGCGTTCCAGTGTCGGCGCGTACAGCCCCAGCTGCTGCCTTTTCCACCATGTCCCTTGTGCGCGCTTTTCTTCCGGCGTCGTAAACCAATACTGCCAGACCACCGCGCGCACTTGCCGCGGCGGACTGTGCGGAAACGGATTCCCGGCAAAAAGCAGCAGCACATCCGTATCACCGCGCAGCAAACTCTCCTCCGTCCGCACAACGATCGGCTCCTGCCGCCACGTACTCAGCGATGCAAACCACAAATTCCAATCGAACCTTGGCTGATATGGCGCGTAAATCCCCGGCGCCTTGCTTGGATCTTGCGGCTTGAAGCGGAAGGGATAAACAAGCCAGATTTGTCCGTCGTCTGAACCCTGGAACTCGATTTCATAGCGACCGCGCGTCATCACGGCGAACAGCCCATAACGGTTTGCGATACGAAATGGCTCCAGCGCGGAGACCGCTGTCGTCCAACGCGGCCACGGCTTGACCATCCACACCATTTGCGCCAGCGTCGCATAGAAAATCCAGGTCAGCATCACCGCCGTCACGGCGATTTTCAACGCGGAGACTTGTGCCCGGAGTCTCGTTCGCCATTTGTCTTCGGGAGCCGCTACGTTAAGAGGCTTAGCCTCTTTCGTGGTGAGGTAACTCCTTTTCATGAATCGCGGCAACCATGGCAGTATGGACTGGTCATAGAGCAGCAAAATCCCTAGTGCCAGCACCAGGTAATTCAGGAATGTGTAGTTCGCCGAGAGGATGATCCCAATCTGCCAGGGCGTGATGATGAGAAAGCACAAGGTGCGCACTCGCCGCGGCAGGAACATCATCCATGACAGCCCTAACTCCAGCACCAGCGTTCCCATCGCTGTCGCCGCGTGGAACCAGTGCGGCAGGTGTTGCATGTACCAGCCGATCCACGTTGGCAGCGGCCCGTTCTGGTAATACTCGTCAAGCGCCGTGAAATTGCGCCACTGCGGGTCGCCGCCCATGATCTTTGCCACGCCCGATTCACAATAAATGCGGAAGCATTCCCATACCAGCAAGAACAAACTCGCGCGCGATGGCCTACTTTCTTCGCCCCATCCCGGCCGGAATCCTGCCGGCGCGAAGAACAAAGAAATGAATCCGGCTTCAAGCAGCATTCCATCCGATTGATAAGCGGAAAAATCTTGTGCTGCGCTCACGAACGAAAGAAAGCACACCAAACAAATCGCCAGCATGCCCCGCGGCCAGACATTCAATACCAGAAGCACCGAAGCGATCATGCCTGCCCAGCAAATTCCCGTGAGCATGTGCGCCCCGCTCGAAAACCAAAGCAGCGTCGGCGCGTACCAGTAGCCCGCGTTGCCAAAACGTTCAGCGAGTGCTTGCAGGTATTCACCGGCAGGGAGAATCCCGTGCGGCCCAATCAATCCGCGAATTTGCGGTAGCAGCGAGAAAAACGCCGAGTAATAAACGAGTCCCAACGCACGCAAAAATATCCAGCGTGGAAGCAGGCGGCCGGAAGGGCCATGCTCGGGGTCAAATAACCATCGCAATACGGACGCAGGGAACCAGCCGCTCATCAGCGGCCATTATAACGGCCCAATGTTGGCTGTGGGCCAGTTTCCGATTACCTGAATGATCGGGAGTCAGCCTTGCGCGACAGTATTAGTGGGAGAAGCGTGCCAGGCGCAGCCGTGAGGTCCGAATCAGAAAATTCGGTTAGAATGTCGTGCCTTTGCGAAGACCGTGCTGAACCACATCCATCAGGAGGCTCCCGTGCAGATCAGGCTCGCCAGCGTAATGGTTGACAATCAGGAGAACGCCCTCCGCTTTTACACTGCCACATTGGGCTTTGTGAAGAACAAAGACATACCCATGGTCAATTCCGTTGGTTGACCATGTCTTCGCCGGAAGGCGCCGAACTCGTGCTCGAGCCCATGGGTTTCCCGTTTGCCCAGACTTATCAGAAGGCTCTGTTTGCCGCTGGCATTCCTGCCACGGCGTTCCTGACGAATGACATCCACACTGAGTACAGGCGTCTAAAGGCGCTCGGCGTCAAATTCCGTGGTGAACCAACCAGCAGGGGGCCCGTCACCGCCGTACTCTTTGGAGACAGCTGCGGCAACTTCATCAACCTGGTTCAACCTGCAGTTTAACGTTAGGCTCGATTCTACCTACTTTAGGTATGGACGATGCGCCCCTCGATGGCATCCCACACTAGGTAGGTTGAGAGGAGGCCATGAAACTGAAATCCGCCGCTGTCAGCAGTCGGCCCAATCTGGTAGTTCCATAGGGCTCCCCGCGCTCGGTCAGGCGGGCTGCTGGTAGAGGCCGATCACGTTCCCGGATGGGTCGCGAAATCTCGCAGTGATCTCCGGTGCGTCCGCGCCGATCGGTTGCACGATCTCGCCGCCGTTGGCGACCACTGCGTCCACCGCTGCGGCCACGCTCTCCACCATAATGTAAAACAGGAGGCCGGGTTTTGCGGCGGGCGGTCGACCAAGTACCCATGCGCCGCTCACTTCTCCCGTGGTGTCGTCAAAAGCAGTGCTGCCATCGCCGCGTTTCCGAATGTTCCAGGCGAACACCTGTTTGTAGAAGTCGGCTGACCGCGCAATGTCCGTCGCGGGAAGTTCGATATAGCAAATCTTGCCGTTCGCCATCGTTGGTGGCATCTAATGTACCCTCAAGGCGCTGCATCTTAGCGCGCCCTCAATCTCAAATCAATTCCTTCCCCGCGTTGACTTTTTTCTCCGCAACCCCTAGCATTTTCTGTTTACCCGCGGCCGTCACTCGCTCCTGCACCGCCGCAATTTCGAATACTCCATCGGAGGAAGAATGCCCATTAAGGTTGGCATCAACGGCTTCGGCCGCATCGGTCGCAACATTATGCGCACCGCGCTTGACGACAAGGACATCCAGTTCGTCGCCGTCAACGACGTCACCGACGCGAAAACTCTCGCGCATCTTTTGAAGTACGACTCCGTCCTCGGCAATTTGCCCCACAAGGTGACGCATACCGATGACACCATCGCCGTCGAAGGCAAGAGCTTCAAGGTTTTCAAGACCAAGGATCCCGCCGAAATCAATTGGGCTTCTGTCGGCGCGGATATCGTCGTCGAATCCACCGGCCTCTTCACCAAGGGTGTTGACGCCAAGAAGCATCTCCGCGCGCCCGTGAAAAAAGTAATCATATCCGCGCCTGCCGATGGCCCCGACGCCACCTTCGTCCTCGGCGTGAACGACAAGACCTACAATCCTGCGGCGCACCACGTTATTTCCAATGCTTCCTGCACTACCAACTGTCTCGCGCCTGTCGCCAAAGTTCTCCAGGAAACTTTCGGCATCAACAGCGGCACCATGACCACCATCCACTCCTACACCAACGATCAAAAACTCCTCGACCTGCCACACAAGGACCTTCGCCGCGCGCGTGCCGCCGCCATCAACATGATTCCCAGCTCCACCGGCGCCGCCAAAGCTCTCCACCTCGTCATTCCCGAATTGAAGGGCAAGCTCGACGGTTACGCCATGCGCGTCCCCACACCCAATGTCAGCGTCGTCGACCTCACCGTTTTCGTCGACAAGCCTGCGTCCAAAGAATCCGTCAACGCCGCGCTGAAAGCCGCAGCGAACGGCCCTATGAAGGGCATTCTCGGCTACACGGAAGAGGAACTCGTCTCCGCTGACTTCAAGGGGAATTCCAATTCCTCTATCGTCGACGCCGAATACACCAAAGTTGTCGGCGACCGATGCGTAAAAGTTTTGGCCTGGTACGACAACGAGTGGGGCTACTCCTGCCGTTGCCGCGACCTCATCAAGCTCCTGGCCTCGAAGTTCTAATGTTGGGACGGGCCCTGACCGGCCCGTTTCTGTGTAGGGATGGGGCTTGCCCCACCCGTTCTTTTCACGAGTCACAAGTCACGCATCGCGAGCCACGACACCATGACCAAGCTCACCATCAACGATCTCGATCTTCGCGGCAAGCGCGTCTTCATCCGTGTGGACTTCAACGTTCCGCTCAAAGACGGCGTCGTCACCGACGACACGCGCATCCGCGAAACGCTGCCCACAATTCGCCTCGCCATTCAAAAAGGTGCCCGCCTTGTGCTCGCTTCGCATCTCGGCCGCCCCAAAGGCGGCCCGGATCTCAAATATTCCGTGAGGCCTGCCGCGAAAAAGCTGGAAGAGCTTCTCGGCAGTCCCGTCGCGTTTGCGCTCGATTGTGTCGGTCCCGGCGCCGAAGGCCAGAGCAAAGCCTTGCGCGACGGTGAAGTTCTCGTCCTGGAAAACGTCCGCTTCCATCCTGAAGAAGAAAAAAACGACGAAGCGTTTTCCAAGCAGCTCGCCGCTCTCTGCGATGGCATTTTTGTCTGCGATGCATTCGGCTCCGCGCACCGCGCACACGCCTCCGTTGTCGGCATCACGCGCTTCGTCCAGCAAGCCGCCGCTGGCCTGCTCATGGAAAAAGAGCTGGCTTATCTCGGCAAAGCGGTAACGAATCCCGCGCGCCCGTTCGTCGCCATTCTCGGCGGCGCCAAAGTCAGCGACAAAATCGAAGTCGTCGAAAATCTCATGAAAATCGCCGACGCCATGCTCATCGGTGGCGGCATGGCTTACACGTTTCTCAAAGCCGAAGGCCAGCCTATCGGCAAGTCCCTCGTCGAGAACGACAAGCTGGATCTCGCCAAGCGTCTGCGTGAAGAAGCGCAAGCGAGAAAATTCGCTCTGCTCCTTCCCGTCGACCACGTCGTTGGCGCCGAATTCAAACCCGACACCGCCACGAAAACGGTTTCCGTTTCCGCCACGCCCGACGGCTGTATGGGTCTCGATATCGGCCCGAAAACCATCGACACCTATCGCCAGAAAATTGCCTCTGCTAAAACCATCGTTTGGAATGGTCCCATGGGCGTATTCGAAATGCCCGCGTTCGCCAAAGGCACTCTCGAGATAGCCAAAGCCGTCGCCGCGGCCACCGGCAGCGGCGCCACTTCCATTGTCGGTGGCGGTGATTCCGTAGCCGCCGTCCATCAGTCCGGCGTTGCCGACAAAATTTCGCATATCTCCACCGGCGGCGGCGCCTCCCTCGAATTCCTCGGCGGACGCAAACTCCCCGGCGTCGAAGCCCTCACCAACAAATGAGTCCCCCTCTTCTCTGCGAAGCCTCTGCATTCGGCGCTTGCCCCGACCAGGTCGGGGCGTCTCTGCGTTATCTTTTTCTTTCTTTCCGGAGGCGCATATGCGACGCCGAGTAATCGCCGGCAACTGGAAAATGTACAAAACGCTCGCGGACACCCGCGCGTTTTTCTCCTCGTTCCTTCCGCTCGTTTCGAACGCAGAGCACTGCGACATCGTCGTCGCCCCGCCATTTACCGCGATCTCGACCGCTTTCGAAGCCGCGAAAAGCTCCCGCGTGGCCATCGCCGGCCAAAACGTTTCTTGGAGCAAGGAAGGCGCCTTCACCGGCGAAGTCTCCGCTCCCATGCTTGCCGAGGCCGGCTGCCGCTACGTCATCATCGGCCATTCCGAGCGCCGCCAGCTTTTTCGCGAAACCGACGACAATGTCGCCAAGAAGACTTTGATCTCCCTTGAAAGCGGCCTCACTCCCATCGTTTGCCTGGGAGAAACCCAGGAAGAACGCGACGCCGGCCTTGCCAAAGAAGTTCTCGGCCGCCAATTTAACGGCGGCCCTGGCGCGTTGACCCCGGAAGAGTTCTCCCGTATTCTGATTGCATACGAGCCTGTTTGGGCCATCGGCACGGGCCGCACGGCGACCCCGGAAATTGCTGCCGAAGCACATCGGCTTCTCCGGCGCTGCGCGGGAGAGAGGTTTTCCGTTCGCCACGCCTCCGCGCTCCGGATTCTCTACGGCGGCAGCGTCAAGCCTGACAATATTCAGGGATTGATGGCGCAGGAAGAATTGGATGGCACGCTCGTTGGCGGCGCAAGCCTCGATCCAAAATCGTTCGCCGCGATCGTAAATTTCAAGTAGAGGTGGCTTTCAGGCCGCAAATCTCGGGTTCTTGATTTTTTGATAGAAGGGAAGTATGGAAACAAAAACTGCAATGAAGTGGGCATTCGCGCTGCTCGTCGGCTTTGGCATAATTGCCCTTGGCTTCCGGTATGCTGGATGGCTGCTCACCACCTTCTTCGTTTTGAACTGCCTCGTGCTGATCATCGTTGTGTTGCTCCAGAGCGGCAAAGCCGCCGACCTCGCCGGCGCCTTCGGCGGCGCTGGCAGCCAGACCGCTTTCGGCCCGCGCGGCGCGGCCAACGTACTCTCCAAGGCCACGACGTGGTGCGCCGTCATGTTTATGGTGTGCGCCTTTGCCATGGTGCTGCGCACCGACAAGGCTGTCGGCGCAGGCAGTTCGGTCCTGGAAAAAGTTTCTCAGCCCGCGCCAAAACCGGCTCCTGTAACTATCCCAGCGGCTCCTGCGACTGCTCCGACAACTACGCCTTCGACGACCACGCAGCCCAATTCGCAGCCTGCTTCTCAGTCTCCTGCGACCACGACGCCGTCCACGTCGCAGCCCAGCTCGAAACCGGCTTCTCCGCCGCCGGCGTCTTCGCAGCCGGCTCCGGCGCAGCCGAAAAAACCGTAGCTTTCTCGGAACGGCATTCTCCAATCGCTCATTTGACACTCTCCATCATTGCCTTTACGATGGTTCTCAACGCGGTCGTGGCGGAACTGGCAGACGCACTAGCTTGAGGTGCTAGCGCCGCAAGGCGTGGAGGTTCGAGTCCTCTCGACCGCACCAAAATTCCGCAGTCCATCGCTTATCCATGTCCAAACTCAAAGTAATTCTCGCGTACACGCTAGTTTCTGCAATTCTGCTCTCCGCTCCTGCCAGCTCAGCCCAATCCTCTTCTAATCCCGCGGAGAAAACCTCTCCCGAAAAAGTCATCATCGACACCGACATTGGCGATGACATTGATGACGCCTTTGCCGTGGCCCTCGCTCTCCGTAGCCCCGAACTCCAAATCCTCGGCATCACTACCACTTTTGGCGACACCGAAACTCGCGCCAAGCTTCTTGACCGTTTCCTCTCCGAAGCCGGCCGTCCGGACATCCCCGTAGCCGCTGGCGCGCCCACGCCACCCAAGGGCACCTTCACCCAGCGCCGGTACGCCGAATCCGGCCACTTTGCCAAGCCGTCCCATCCTGACGCCGTCGCCTTCCTCCTCGACCAGATCCGCCGCAATCCGGGTAAAATCACGCTCCTGGCCATCGGCCCGCTGATGAACGTCGGCGCCGCCATTGATAAGGATCCCGCCACTTTCCGCAAGCTCAAGCGTGTCATTATCATGGGTGGCTCCATCAAGCGTGGCTATGGCGACATCGGCTTCGGGCCTCCCACGCCCCCGGAGCCCGAGTGGAACATACTCAATGACATCCTTTCCGCCCAAAAACTCTTTGCCTCGGGCGTGCCCCTCTTTGTTATGCCCCTCGACGCCACCCAGCTCAAGCTCGACGAGGTCAAGCGCGCCTTCCTCTTCAGCCAAGGCACGCCGCTGACCGACGCCCTCACGCTCCTCTACCACCAGTGGGGCCAGCAAACGCCCACGCTCTTCGATCCCATGACCGTCGCCTTCCTCGTCAATCCCGCCCTCTGCCCCGTCCTGCCCATGCGCATCCGCGTCGACGACAAGGGCTTTACTCGGCCCGACCCCGGCCCTCCCAATGCCCCAAATCCTCCCAACGCTCAAGTCTGCCTCGAGTCCAACCCCGACGCCTTCTTCCGCTTCCTCCTCCCCCGCCTTGCCGCGCCGTAGCGTTGATATCTCTTCGGCATTTTTATCTTTGCTTTCGCTCCTTTCCTTCGAGGCGCTCCCGCGCGTGCCGCTTCTTACCGCAGCTACCTGGCGAAGCTTTCGGGATTTACCCTGATTGCTATGTGCTGGCAATCCTGTAAATGGTTGTGTCGCAGACCATGAGGTAGACCACGGGCGGGTCAAACGTCTTATCGCCGCACTCATCAGGCCCTTTTTTCGGATTCTGCCGGGAAACCTCCGATCGAACATTCTTTCGACGAAAGGAGTTGTGACCATGTCCAAAAAGGAAAGCTGCTTCCATAGTCTCCTGAACACCAAGCCCCTGCTTCGTTTGCTGGTGATCGGCGGGCTGACGTTGCTGATGCTAGCCGTTGTCCACAGGGAGGCGAATGCGCAAATTCCAAGTGTTCCTAGCTGGATGGGGAACTTGCTACTCCAAAATTCCACCATCACTGCGGACCCTGCCATGACCGCGCCCGAGGTGCAAGGGCTTGGCCAGAAGTTCGAGCTTCTCTTCTCAATGGTGAACGCCCAAGACCCCCAGAATCCGGACAACGACGTCATAGCCCTAAACACTGGCCCGTTTGTCCCGTTTCCCGGTACTCCTAACGGTACGATCGGTGTGGCCGTGCGCAACATGCTTCCTGGGGCAAAGATTGCAACGCTGACCAACCAGATCAGTCTTAAGTACCTGTTCATTCCCCCTCGCACGTGTAGCGGCGGTTCGCCCAGGATCCAGCTCTTTATTGATCCGGGCAATGGCACGCCGCCCCGCAACGCGTTCGGCTATGTCGGCAATGCGCCATTTGGTGCTGCGTGTATACCCGACGGCAACTGGCACTTTCAGGATATGACGGATATGGTCGGCCGCTGGGATCTTAGCCAGTTCGGTGGGCCGATGACTGACACATGGGCGCAGGTCGTAGTGTTTTTCAACACTGTGTTTCCCAACCACGTGGTCCTCTCCGGCGGAGTGTACGACGACTCTTGCAGCTTTGATGTACTGTCCTGTGGGCAGGCCTACTATGACCTGGTTACGGTTGAGAACCGCACGCTTGAAAATCGCCAGGACACCGTTCAGGGCCCAACCCACTAGACCCCACAACCAATTGGATTAACTCATTGGAATAGCCGTGATCTGCCGTTGTTGATCCGTGCCGGGAGCGGCCCGATCATAGAAGCATCGCTCGCTCTCACGTCGAAAGGCAGGTCATGAAACGCTACCTATCGGTGGTCTTACTGGGACTGGTGTCCGCTTTGGCAACGCCTGCGCAGCCCAATTTGGTAAAAGTTCGCGTCCGCGTGATCCTGGTGGACCAGGAGCTGAATCAGAAGCCCGTGCCGTTCTTCGTTGTATCGCTCAAGAGCGGTGCCAAGGCCGCGGAGGTAAAGACCGGCTTGGATGGAGCCGCGGAAGTGCAGCTTCCCCCGGGACGGTGGTTGGTTTCGTCACCGAAGCCTGCTGAGCTGGGAGGCAGGCGCTTTTCTTGGAATATTCAGGTATCGCTTTCGGGCGTCGAGCAGAATATTGACCTGACCAACGACAACGCCAAAGTGGAGGAAACCGCAGCTCCCGCATCTTCCGCAAAGGCTGCCACCAATGACCTCACGGAACACTTCAAGCGGCTGAAGAACACTGTGGTTACTGTGAGGAGCGAATCGGGGCACGGCACGGGATTCTTCGTTGATGCTAAAGGGCTCATCCTGACCAATCAGCACGTCGTGGCCAATTCGGAGTATTTGGCGGTGCAGTTTGACCGCACGCACAAGGTCGTGGCCAAGCTGATTGCCGCCGATCCTCAGAAAGACGTCGCTTTGCTCTCCGTCAACATGGCCGCTCTGCCAAACGCTTCACCCGCGCCCCTGTATCGGGCCGGCACCAGCAAAACCTCGGTCCAGGAAGGCGAGCGCGTGTTCACCATCGGCAGCCCGCTCAGCCTCGATAAGATCATCACCACTGGCATCGTCAGCAAGGTCGAGCCGCACACCCTAATGTCGGACATCAACATTAACCCGGGAAACTCTGGCGGGCCGCTCTTCAATGCTGCAGGCCAGGTCATCGGGTTGACTACCTTCGGCACACGTGGAGAAGGCGGGCCGGGCGTCTCCGGTATCGTGCGCATTGAAGAGGCGCTCGCGCTTCTCGATCAGAATCGGGTGAGCGCCAAGGGTACTCCGCCGCCGGGCGCGCTCCTTCCCGTTGAGCCTCTCACTCCTTATCCGATCGAAGGGCTCAAGGAAGCATTGCGCGCGGAAAAATACGATTCGCGCCCATATTATTTCGCCGTTGGAGATTTCAATATCGCTCTTTCCACACCTCCCCTGGATTATCGGGAGCAGGAGGAGAGGCGGCTGCAAGCCGAGCGCGAGCATAAGAAGCGCAACAAAAGGCAACAAAGCGCCGACGAGAATACGAGCGATTCCGATGCGCCAAAGGAGTGGGAAGAGGAAGCCGGTGCGCATCCCGCGATATTCGCCATCTATGTGATGCCAAAGGCCAAGGAAGGCCTCGGATCGGCGTTCGGCCGCTCGTTCAGCCTCAATTCGGCTGCAAAACTCAAGTTCAAGACCGATTTCCAGGCGATGAAACTGTTTTGTGGAAACAAGGAAGTGCTCCCGATCCATCCTGGCAAGGTTCCCGTAACCGTGTCGATCCAAAACCGGTTGGTAAAGATGGACGACTCTACCTACAAGGGGATTTACGTGTATTCGCCGGACGCAGTTAATCCAGACTGCGGTCAGATAAAGCTGGAGATTTATTCCTCAAAGGGCGCGGAACCTACAGTCAAGGCTCTCGACGAGAAGACCGTGCAGCATGTCTGGGCGGATTTCGACGCCTTCCGCAGAGCCCAGGCCGCGGGCACGCAGTCAGCCTCCGCCGCAAAACCCTAGACTCACGCGGCAAAATGCATTTTGGGCTCGCGGTGAGTGCGCATTCTGCCCCCCCGCACACCTCGTCGCGGCGAGCCTTGATACTTGAAAGAAGACCCGTAGGGATCCCTGCAAGTCATCCCGAGCGCAGCGAGGGATCTGCTTTCTCTTCGCCCTTTCCTTCGCGTTTCCAATTTCTGTGAGCTCTGCACTCTCTGCGACCTCTGTGTTAAATCTTTCCTTTTCCTTGAACCTTCAACTTTCAACTTTGAACCTCCGTCCCCATCCACCCTTGAATTCGCAGAGAAAATGTAATCTATTGATGGCTGTTTCCGAGGCTGTAATTGCCCCTCGGGCGAGTCACCGATCCCTGCAGAGTAAGCATGGCCAACGCCGACAGCAGCGGAGCAAATCATCCAGACACGCCGCCAACCGGCTTACTGTCCCGCTACGTCTTCTCCACCGACCACAAGACCATCGGCCTCAACTATCTGTGGCTCGCGCTCTTCAGCGTCTTCCTTGGTATGGCCGTGTCGCTGCTCCTGCGCGTCCATCTGGCCTGGCCGGGAGTGCGTCTCTCGTTCCTCTCCAGCCTTGGCAATTTGCCGGATCGCTTTGCCGCCCTCACTACGCTCCATGGTTCGCTGATGGTTTTTCTGGTGCTCACCGCCGCGCCGCAGGCTGGCTTCGGAAACTATTTTCTTCCTCTGCAAATTGGCGCGCGCGAAATGGCCTTTCCCGAGCTGAACCTTCTCGCGTTCTGGCTCACAGCAGTCTCGCTCTTTGGCATGACGACAACGTTCTTCTTTTCTCCCCAACCTGCCATCACGCTCTGGATCGTCAGCGTCGCCATCTTCTGTGCCGCGTCTCTCCTCAACGCGCTCAATTTCAGCGTCACGACGATCGATCTCCGCGCCCAAGGCATGACTCTGCCTCGCCTTCCATTGACCGTCTGGGCTTGGTTCATCAACGCCATCCTCGGCGCGCTAATTTTCAGCATTCTCCTTGCGGCCTGTGTTTGCTTGCTCTCCGATCGCCTAATGGGTACGCACTTTTTCCCCGTGGTGAATTTTGTTTCCACCCAGCCTGCCGGGGCCGTCGCGAATGCCGTTCCCGTTCTTTGGCGCCGCCTCTTCTGGTTTTTTGCGCAAGCCGAAGTTTACGTCGCCCTGCTTCCGTGCTTTGGCCTTACGACGCATCTGATTTCCACGTTTTCCCGCAAACCGGTCTGGAAACAGCGCCTCGTGGTTCTGGCGCTTTGCGGCGTGGGCCTCTTTGGTTTCTGCGTTTGGGGACAGCACATGTTTTCCAGCGGCATGAATCCTTCTTCGCCGCTGGTTTTTTCCCTGCTGGCTTCTTCGCTCGGACTGCCCGCTACGATCCTGGTCATCAGTTGGCTCGCCACACTCTGGAACGCGCGTATCCAACTGAACACCGCGATGCTTTTCGCGCTCGGTTTCATTTCGCTCTTTCTCTCTGGCGGACTTTCCGGAATTTTCCTGACGCGCCACAATCTCGCCGCCGCTGCCGCCGTCAGCGACGATTTCGTCACCGGCCATTTCCACCTCGTCATGGGCGTCGCTGCGACATTCGCCGTTCTCGGCGCACTCTTTTTCTGGTTCCCGAAACTTTTTGGCCGCCGCTTGAACGAACCGCTCGGCAAACTTCATTTCTGGCTGACCTTCGCCGGCGTCTACTGTGTTTTCATGCCCATGCACTGGCTCGGGCTGATCGCCCATTCGCGCGTTTCAGCGGGCGGGGACTTGACTTCCATCGCCCTGCCCGGCTCCTCGATTCACACGTTCATTACCACAGCGATCCTCCTCACCGTTTTCGCGCAGGGACTTTTTCTCATCAACTTTCTCTGGAGTCTTTTCCGGGGCGAAAAGGTTATGGAATGGAACCCCTGGCGCGCCACCACGCTCGAATGGAGCGTCTCTACACCCCCGCCCGCCGACGATTTTGGTGCGACCGCCCCCGTGGTGTATCGTGGGGCTTACGAGTTCAGCGTGCCGGATGCGGCCGAAGATTTCGTGCCGCAGCACCTTGCGCCAGAGCAAGTGGTCAAGGCACGCAAGGCTGGAGAGTAAACTTCGGAAAGTTCGGAGAGTAGGGAAAGATTCGCCATGCCCGGCACAACCGCAATTCCGGAAATCGAAGTCATCGTCAAAGACATCGGCGGCGGAGGCGGCGGCCCCACGCCACCTCCGGGCGGAGGCGATGACGGCGACGGCAGCGGCGACGATCGCAATCGCCGCCGCAGATGGTCTCCTTCACCCAAGCGCTACTCGACCGCAATCACCATCGGCATCGTTTCCATTTTGATGTTTTTCATGGCGCTGGCCAGCGCTTTCATCGTTTTGCGCCGCAGCAGTGACCTGTGGGTGACTGTACATCTTCCGCGCATTCTTTGGGCCAACACCTGCGTTCTCCTCGCAAGCAGTTTCACTCTTGAGTCCGCGCGCCAGCGGCTCTATCTGGCGGACGCTTCCGGCTTTCGCAAATTCTGGCTGATGACTACGGTTCTTGGTTTTCTTTTTGTCGCTGGGCAGCTCGTTGCCTGGCGCCAGCTTGTCGCGCAAGGCGTGTACATCGCGAGCAACCAGGCCAGCAGCTTCTTTTATATTTTCACGGGCGCGCACGCTGTTCATCTTCTGGGCGGAGTCGGTGCCCTGCTTTTTGTTGGGTTCCGCAAATTTGAAAAAACAAAAATCTCGCTTCCGGCAGCCGCGGAAATCACCTCTTATTACTGGCATTTCATGGATGGACTTTGGATTTTCTTGCTGGCCCTGCTTTACTTGGGCAAGTGAAATTCTAGTTGCTCGAAAAATTTAGCATTCTAAAAATTCGGCAACTGCTTCCACCACTCGCGCGATCTGCTCTTTGCGCAATTCGGGGTACATCGGCAGGGACAAAACCTCTTGCGCCGCGCGCTCCGCATGGGGAAAGTCGCCGGCTTTGTGACCGAGCGAGGCGTACAGCGGCTGCAGATGCAGCGGACAAGGATAATAGATCGTGCTGCCAATTTCTCTTTCGCTCAGGAATTTCTGGAGCGCGTCGCGCTGCTCCACGCGAATCGTATATTGATGATAGACGTGTTCGAAACCTTCCGGTGCGAGCGGCGGCATGACGCCGGGAATCTGCGAGAAGAGCCGGTTGTATTCGGCGGCATGGGATTGGCGGGCCCGCTGCCAATTCGAAAGATGTCGCAGTTTCACGCGCAAAATCGCCGCCTGGATTTCGTCGAGGCGGCTGTTCCAGCCGGGCTCGGCGCTGCGATATTTTTCAGACTGGCCGTGATTGCGGAGCGTTCGAATGCGCTCGGCGAGTACTGCCGAGTTTGTTACTACCATCCCCGCATCGCCGTATGCGCCGAGATTTTTTGTGGGATAGAAACTAAAGCATGCGGCGTCGCCGAGCGAGCCGGTGCGCCGTCCTTTGTAAGAAGCTCCGATGGCTTGCGCGTTGTCCTCGATGACCGGCAATTTGCGCCCCTTTGCGAATGCGAGGATGGGATCCATTTCCGCCGCAAGACCGTAGAGATGGACGACGACGATGGCGCGGGTGCGCGGAGTGACGTGGCGTTCGAGTTCGGCGGGATCAATGTTGTAACTGTCCGGGCGGATGTCCGCGAAAACCGGTTTCGCGCCGAGAGCGCTGACGGCGCTTCCCGTGGCCACAAAAGTGAATGGCGGCAAGAGCACTTCGTCTCCCGCCTGAACACCGCAAGCGCGCAAAGCCAAAATCAGAGCGTCCGTTCCGGAAGCGACGCCGATGCCGTGAACGACGCCGCAGAGTTTGGCGATTTCCTCTTCCAGCGCGGCGCCTTCGCGGCCAAGCACGAATTGCTGCGAGGCCATCACACGGTCGACAGCGGTTCGAATCTCGGCACCAATCGCCGCGTACTGCGCGGATAGATCGAGCTGCGGCACAGGCTCGAACGGGGAAGGGATTTGCGGCTGCGAGGTCATGGCTTTGCGGCGCGTCCAGTATACGTCAATTGGGTTTTGGCTTCGGTGAGCGCCAGACTGCAACGCAGCTTGAAGAAGGAGCAGCTCGTACGAAAGAAAATCGGCCCGCCTCGGAAGGCGGGCCCTACAAAGGCAAAAGAAAGAGCAAGAGAAAGAGAGGGCGCACGCTCCGAAAATGTTTGCAAAACGAACCAATTGGAATTTAGCGCCGAACCGGCTGAGCGAAGCTCTGGCGGCACATCGCGCGGCGGGGAAGCCGTTGCTCGACTTGACGGTTTCAAATCCCACCGAATGCGGGTTCGAATACGATAGCGCCGCGATACTGGACGCGTTGCGCAATCCAGCGGCGGTTTCCTATGAACCGAATCCGAGGGGGCTGGAACCTGCCCGCCGGGCGGTCTCCGCGTATTATGCCAATCGCAAAGAGGAAGTTTCTGCTGAAGATATTTTTCTTACTACCAGCACCAGCGAAGCGTATTCCTATGTCTTTCGGACGCTCTGCGATCCGGGCGACGAGCTTTTGATTCCATCGCCAAGCTATCCGCTGTTCGATTTTCTCGCGGAGATTCAGGACGTCAAGCTGGTGCGTTATCCACTTCTTTACGATCACGGCTGGCAGATCGATTTTCATGCATTGGAACAAGCCATCACGCCGCGCACTCGCGGAGTCATCGTCGTAAATCCCAACTATCCGACGGGGCATTTTACGAAAGGCGCGGAAATCGCGAAACTGAATTCTATCTGTTCCGCGCGAGAGATCGCGATCATCGCCGATGAAGTGTTCCTGGATTTCGCGCTTGACGGAGATCGCCCAGCGAGCTACGCGGCGAATCGCACCGCGCCCACATTTACGCTGAGCGGACTATCGAAGATCAGCGGGCTGCCGCAAATGAAAGCCGCCTGGTTGATTGCCAGTGGGCCACAACAGTGGAAACGCGAAGCGCTCGCGCGCCTCGAAGTCATTGCCGATACCTATCTTTCCGTGAACGCGCCGGTGCAACTGGCGATGCCTAAATTTCTCGGTTTGCGCCATGCCTTCCAAAAGCAAGTGATCGAACGCGCCAGCCGGAATCTCGCGGAACTTGACCGTCAGTTGGCCGCACAAAAGGACGTCTCCCGGCTAAGGGTGGAGGGTGGCTGGTGCGCGGTGCTAAAAGTCCCTGTGACACGATCGGACGAGGATCTGGCGATCGACGTCCTGTCGATACATGGCATCTCCGTGCATCCGGGCCACTTCTATGATTTTCCTGGGGACGGGTATCTGGTCGTCAGCCTCATCACGCCCGATGAGAAATTCGCCAAGGGAACGAAATGCCTGCTCGATGCTCTCTGACCCAGCGAACAAAGTAAGCAGTTGTAGTTTCGCAAGCCTTCCAAATTGTGAGAGGGGTGAAACCAAGCGGTACTAGGACTTATCTCGAAAATAAGTTTTAGTCGAGGTTCCGCGGAACCAAGTGGTCCGGAATTTATCCGGAATTCCATAGTCTCTACGTTTCATGGTACCCAACGAGTATAAATTCCATCTAAAGATGAAGCTTTAGGCGACCTAAGATATAGATAAATCGCATGTTAGCAGCGCATATCTTTACATCAATAGTGGCTATATTTTGGAATTTAGATTGCAGTTGTACCGACAACATCTGTTGCAGCATGAGTGTGCAAAAACAACGTTTCGTCGAGATTCTTGGGGAAATTCAGGAGGATTCAGTGATTAAGAGGTATTCCAGATTTTTTGCGGTCCTCAGTGTAGTCGCTCTCGCGCTGGGACTCGTTGTAGTAAGCCAAGTTAGCGCTCAGCTTATTAGCGGCAACTTGGCGGGAACTGTACTAGACAAGACCGGAGCGGTCGTGCCTGGCGCAACCGTCGAGGCGGTGAATACACAGACGGGCGTCAAGTACGAGACCAAGGCCAATGATGCCGGCGAGTACAGATTCAACAATTTGGCTGTCGGCACGTACAATATTTCGGCGTCAGCTGCGAATCTCGCGACCACCACGATCAACGGGTTCACGATCGAACTCAACATGACGAAGAGCTTGCCGATCACCCTGGAGATCAAGGGCGCGGTTACGACCGTTGAGGTTTCAGGCGTCGCTGAAGCGCTGGATACGACGACTTCGACGCTCGCGACCACTTTCGACCCCAAAATGAACGCCGACCTTCCCAGCACCACGCTTGGTCCCAGCGGGATCCTTAACCTTTCTCTCTTGAGTTCCGGTGTGGCAAGCAGCGGCGGCATTGGCGCGGGTTCAGGCCCCAGCATTGGCGGACAGCGTCCGCGCAACAACAATTTCACGGTGGAAGGAATCGACAATAACAGCAAGAGCGTAACCGGGCCTCTCGTTCCGGTCCCCAACGACTCCATTTCCGATTTTACAGTTCTCCAGAATCAGTACTCACCGGAATTCGGCCACTCTTCTGGTGGCCAGTTCAATTTCGTGTTGAAGGGCGGTACAAACTCCTTCCACGGCCTCGCGTACATCTATTCGCAGAACCGCAACTTCAATGCCATGGACCAGGCCACGAAGAACAACGGGTTCACGCAGAATCAGCGTTACGATAACAACCGTTTCGGCGGAAACTTCGGCGGCCCGATCCTGAAGAACAAGCTCTTCTTCTTCGGGAGCGCGCAATATAATCCTGTCGGCCAAGCTTCTGTGCCGGGCGCTCCTGTTTGCACGCCTACCGCTGCAGGTTATACGACTCTTGGGAGCATCGCCGGGGTCTCCGCCGCGAATCTGGGAGTTTTTAAGCAGTATGCGACGGCTGCCCCTACGCGCGGCAACTGTGCCACCACACCGACGTTCGATCCTGCCGGGAATGCCAACGATCCAAGTGCCGTCAACCCGACCCACGTTCCGCCGATTGTTGCGTCACCGGCATGCCCGCAGTTCCATTGCATATTCATCACAAATCCGTCGGCTCCTCTTGGATTTACTGGCGTGGACGTAGGCGTTTTGCCGGTTGCAGCGCCGAATTACAACAATGCTCTGACCTGGATGGGCAAAATCGACTATGACATCTCGTCGAAGGATCAAATTCGCGGCAGCTATATCTACAACAACTTGAATGCGATTGACAACACGCCAACTTTGCCAGCATTTTATCTAGCTAATCCAGCCAACATTAACCGACTACTAACAATCAACGAATATCATACGTTCAGCGCCTCCTTAAGTAACGAACTGCGGCTTGGATTTAACCGCTCGTACAGCTTGACAGCGACCGGAAACTTCAAATTTCCCGGACTGGATAGTTTTCCGAATTTGACGTTCGATGAACTCAATGCCCTTCAGCTCGGGCCAGACCCGAACGGACCGCAGTTCGGGTATCAGAATCTTTATCAGGCCACGGATAACGTCACCTGGACAAAGTCGCACCACACGTTCAAATTCGGCATCGAGGGTCGCAAGTATATTTCGCCGCAGTCGTTCACACAGCGTTCCCGTGGCGATTATGAGTATCTGACGCTGGACCGATTCTTGAGGGACGTGAACCCCGATGTGCTGGCCGAGCGCAGCAACGGCAATCCCATTTATTATGGCGACCAGACAGCGCTCTACTGGTTTGCGAATGACGATTGGCGCATCCGCCCGAACCTCACGGTCAATCTCGGCGTGCGGTATGAATATACGACCATTCCGTTTGGTGAACGTTCCCAGTCATTGAACCAGGCTGCTAGCGTACCGGGACTGATTGACTTCAGCGAGCCGCGCGCTCCGAAGAATAACTGGGGTCCCCGAATCGGCCTTGCCTATTCGCCGGGTTCGAGTGGAACGACTTCCATCCGCGCGGGCTTTGGCATTTCCTATGACGTGCTCTATGACAACATTGGAATTCTTTCGCTGCCGCCGCAATTGAGCGGGACGATTGATACGCCCTTCCCACCGCCAGACATCACGAACTATCTGACCAATGGCGGAATCAAGCCCGGCGCGGGCGGCGTAAGATCATTCACTCCGGCTACTCCCGATTGCGTTGCTGCGGGCGTCGCCGCTGGGCTACCGTGCCAAATCTTCAGCACGGGCAACCACATCGTGGTGGATCAGCTCTCTCCGAAGTCAATGCAGTGGACACTGGGCGTGCAGCACGTATTCCACAAGGACTATACGGTTGAGGTGCGGTATGTCGGTACGCGCGGCATCCACCTCAATACCCAGGAGCGCATCAACAGACAGCCAAAGACTACGGCAACGATGGCCTTGCCTACGTATACAACAACTCCCGGCCAGGCAGCATTGGATGCACTTACAGTCACGCAGCCCATGATCGCGGCACGGAGCAGCTTCGTTCCCGCCTTCGCCGCGGCCGGGTTCACGGGGGCCAATCTTGTTCAGTTCACACCAAACGGGGACTCCAATTACCATGGCCTGGCGTCGCAAGTCACGCGCCGAATGGCAAACGGACTTACCTTCGTCAGTTCCTATACCTATAGCCACACGATCGACAACAGCACAGCAGACTTCTTTACGTCGGTGCTGACGCCACGCCGCACCCAGGACTTCCAGAATCTGGCGGCAGATCGTTCCAACTCCGCGCTGGATCGCCGTCATCGGTTCACCCTTGCAGCCATCTATGATGTGCCGTACTTCAAGAGCGGCAGCTGGCTCCAGAAGAATGTCCTTGGGAACTGGGAAGCTGGACCCATCTATACCTACCAATCGCCGGAATGGATGACAGTGCAGTCCGGAAGTGACGTGAACGGGAATGGAGATACTGCGGGCGACCGGGCGGTCTTTAACCCGAAGGGCGTGCCAGGGACAAGCTCGAACGTGACCGCGCTGAAGAACTCGGCCGGCGCAGTCGTTGCCTACCTTGCGAACAGTCCGACGGCCCAGTACATCCGGGGCGGACAATTCGCCTTATTGAACCTCGGCCGGAATACCCTCCCGGCGCGTCATATTAACAATCTCGACTTCACCGCGCTAAAGCGCTTCTCTCTCACCGAAGGGAAGAAGGTCGAGTTTTCGGCCCAGGCACTGAACGTGCTGAATCATCCGCAATTCGTGCCGGGATCGCTGAACGATGTCCAGTCCATAGGATACACCGGTAGCCGGAATTTCCTGCAGCCGGGCAATACTCAATTCAACAACCCGGAAAAAGCGTTCGCGAGCAACGCGCGCGCACTGCAATTGGCAGCGAAGTTCATCTTCTAAGCCAATCCAACTTTTCCGCTTGCGAAAGCAAACGGAGAACTTGAAGGGCGTCTCGGTCAAACGAGGCGCCCTTCTATTTTTGTGTGCCGAGCATGATCGACAGCTTGGAGGTGCAAGTCCTCTTCACAACCAGATGGAGGTGAAGTGATAGCGAAGCGCAAGGGCCGAGCCGCGAGGTGAGGTCTGAAAGAAGCGTGGAGCAAAGACGCGAGC
>WNFT01000781.1_pt1 | contig 26949 bp, 22 predicted proteins | sample 5400191 | NCBI WGS metagenome assembly WNFT01 (sample SAMN13153359, study PRJNA577476) | soil metagenome | isolation source: 80 cm saprolite under Madrone tree | place: USA:California | collected 2016-06-14 | reverse complement strand
CATGGAAGGAACACGACGCCAAAAAGCTCGACCCGCTGATGGCAAAGGACGTTTCCTTTGTGAATATATTCGGCACCTACCTGGCAACCAGGGCCGATGCAATGAAGGACTGGACCGGGGCCGGTTGCCAGGTCAAGAGCGTCAGCGTCACGGATGGCTTCGCCACGGCTCTCTCGCCGACCGTCGAGATGCTCACCCGCAAGGGCACTGCCGAAGGCACTTGCGGCGGTCAGAATATCGGCGGAACTGCTATCTGGGGCGTGTCAATTTATGTTCAGGACGGCGATGGGTGGAAGTTCGCCTTTGGCATGAATTCGCCCGCTATGTAAGCTTGATTGCTGTCCCTCCGCCCAATGAAGGGGACGAGATGTTTACAGCCCGTGACCGACTGAAAAACTTTTCGCCTCTCGGAAGTGGCGTAGCCACTTTCGAGAGGCGATGTTTTTCTAGTGAACCGTGGACCAAGATCGAAGCGACTTGAAAGCCGCCCGAAGTTCTGCAGTCAAGAGCTCCGGCTGTTCCCAGGCGCCAAAGTGCCCGCCTTTGGCGAGGGCGTTGAAATGGATGAGATTGTGGTAGGCGCGCTCGGTCCAACTCCGCGGAGCTTGGTAGACCTTCTGAGTAGTTTTGGATGTTTTGGATTGGAAAGTCTGAACGTTCACGGCAATCTCCTTGCTAAAAGAACCGTTGGACAATCTCACTGAGGAAATTTGGAGCGGGCGACGAGGCTCGAACTCGCAACTTTCAGCTTGGGAAGCTGACACTCTACCATTGAGTTACGCCCGCTCGTGAGTTTCGTTCAACGAATGCGTTACACCTTCATCCTTTAGACGAAAGATTAGTCACCGCACCTGCCGCTGTCAACGAACAACGACTCCATCAGCCTTAGATTTTCCATTTATCATTTTTCATTTTTCATTTGTCATCGCAAAGCAAGGCAAGTTAGGACTTCTAAGATACGCTTTTTTGAAAAAGGAAGGTCTCATCGCTGCATTAGCCATCGATTCGCAATGGCAAATGGGACATGTTAAATGGAAAATGGAAAATCTTTACCTGCGCGATAACATGCTAGGGCGTGCGCTGGTTTCATTACTTCAAGTACTCTTCAACCAGATCGTTCCAGCGGCCTTGCGACTTGAGAATGATTTCGACGACTTCGCGCACCGCGCCGCGACCGCCTTTCGCCTGCGTCACGTAATGAGCTGCGGCACGCGTCTCTTCTACCGCGTCCGCAACCGCAACGGCCAGTTCCGAGCGTCGCATCAGCGGGATGTCGCTCAAGTCGTCTCCTACGAAAGCGACCTCATCTTCCTTCAAGCCTGCCGAGCGCAAGACTTCCTCGAAGGCGGCGAGTTTTTGTTCGTTGCCTTGCCGCAAAAACTCAATACCTAACTCTTTCGCGCGGCGCGCCAATGCGGTTGAAGTGCGACCGGTAATGATGCCGGCGCGCAGACCGGCGCGGCGCAGCAATTCAAGTCCTAAACCATCCTTCGTATTGAAAGCCTTATGCTCGTCGCCGTCTTCCAGTAGCCAAAGGCGTCCATCAGTAAGCACGCCGTCGCAATCCAGCAATAGCAGCTTGATGCGAGAAGCGCGACGCTCAATTGAGGTGGGATCTTCCATAACGCGTTTAAGTTGAGTTACTCCGGATGATTCGTACCAAGGAGATTTTCCATTTTCCATTTACCATTTACCATTTTCCATTTTCCATTTCTCCAGATCGTGTCTGTCATTGTCGTTGTTCGACCGACATGTGTTATTCGCTTGGCTCGAATGGCAAATGCAAAATGGTAAATGGTAAATGGAAAATCTGCTCTGCTCTTCCGCCGACAAGGAAAAACAAAAGGGACAGACAGGAATGTCTGTCCTACCTCACTTCAAACAGATCGATCCCTACGAGTTTCCAGTTGCCGTTGTTGCGCGAAAGAATGTAGAGCGCAGTACCTGCTTGTTCCTTGCCCAATTCCTTTGTCTCGAGACTGACGTCGGCGGCGAACAAATCCGCGTCCCACTGTTCAGTTCGCAAAACTTTTGTGCGCCAGATTTCAGGCTGAGTGCCCACCACCCCACCAATAAATCTGACCAGTTCTCCCGAGACCACGCGCGGCTCCAACTCAACCTTCTTACCGCTGATAATCGCCTGGTCCAATTGTCCGATGAAACTACGAATCGCTGGATCCACTTGTATTGTGTTGGCAGCCGTTTCAGCCCTGATGCGTCCGTTTCGCGCGGCCAGCGATGAAGCATATTCAGCGTCCGCCCTTGCGGCCGTATTGAAACGCGTGGCTGCTTCCGCCGGCTGTCCCTTCTTCAAGCTGATCTCGCCCAGTCCAATGTTGGCCCAGGCAATCGCAGCAGGAGTCGGCAGCGGTAGTTCGAGTAGAGCCCGGAAAAGCTTGTCCGCTTCATCAATCCGGTTCTGGCCCAGCAGGGCGCGCGCGACGATGACGTTTGCTTCCTGCATTTGCGGTGAGTTTGCGAGTATCGCTCGAGCCGACGACTCCGCTTTGACGAAATCCTGTGCGCCCAACTGGCGCGTTGCTTGATCCAGGGCGTCGCGAAGATCGGGCGCGCGCGGCACACTGTCGTTCGCATAATCCAGTTGCGGATACATTTTATCCGGATCGATCTCAACGCGCGTGACCCGCGTTGAAGTTTTGAATACTGCTTCGCCAAAGTTTCGAGCAGGGACAGTCACGTTTGCTGAAATTTGCTCTCCACTTGCGGTAGTTGCTCTCGCCGTAGTGACCACGTCGATCGAGCCGAGGTTGCGTAAAGCTGATACCCACTCGCTGCCACGCTGCTGCGGCATGCCAATCATCAGATCGAGATCGGTTGCCTGGTCGAGTAACTGGTCCATCAGGATCTTTATGCTCTCGCCGCCGCGGCCGGCTATAACGCTTCGCAGCGCCGCCAGGGTCATGCCGCTTTCCTTACCTGCCGCTAGCAGTTCGCGAACGCTGCTGATGAAAGCGTCATGGCCCAACCGCTGATCAATCAGGCGCCAAAGCATCGCGCCCTTGTTTGGCACTGAACTGAAGTAGGTAGGATCGAGGGCGGTTACCCTTGAAAGCGGTGCTTCTCGCAATACCACCGCGCTATAGGCCAACCGTTCGTGTAATCGTTCTACCTCAGCGGCGCTGCGCCCGAATTGTTTCTCGATGAATTGCGTTGCCAGAAATCGCACCAGGCCTTCGCGCAACACCGCACTACCTTCAGCTCGTACCGGCGTCTGCCCGCCAATCCAAAGGCGCGCAATGGCTTCCGAAACCAGCAGGGCCGTGGTCGAGTCGATCTGCGCGCGATGAAACGCGCCGGATTCCAATAACACTGTGCCGCTGTCATCAAAGCCTGAGCCGCGCCGCACCGATACGAGCCGAATGGGAGTTTCCGGCGTGGCTCCCAACAAACTCGTGTAGAAAGTCCGGGCGTTACCGCCCAACGCAATGATTGCTTCAGCGCGTTTGCGATCCTCAGCTGACGAACCACGCAGCAAAAAGGCCGTTATGTTTTTGTTCTCACCGGCGCCTTCTACTTTCTCCCAATCACCTTGTAGAAAAAACGGCTGACCGTTTAGCGCGTTATCAAATACAACTGCCCCGGACGGATCGCTTTTTTCAACCCCCGAACTGATCACGCCGGCGCCATTAACGACAACCCGGACCGGTGCCGTATCGGCGCCCTTGGCTGTGTACGGCGTACTCGGCGCGGGATACCAAAAGGACATTGGCAGAAATTGAGATCCGATCGGCGAGATTGCGGCGAGCCCGGTGTTGCTCTCTACCGGCAAGCTATAGCCGATACTCAAAGCGAGCGATCCGTTTGCTTCAACTGGCGCCGGCAAGGTTACGGTGACTCTCTGCAAATTGCCGTAGCTCTCGGGCAGAGCTCGGAAGTTGGCGCTGGCCCCGCCCACCGTCGCGCTTTTGATCGCAGCCTTTCCATTGATGCGAAAAGTAAAAGAAGAGCCCGTGCCGCGGCCCACATTCGTCGCATTCAGTAGCGCCGTTGCCGCCAGCAGGCGCTGGGCCTGCTGCACGTTTGCCGTGATATCGAACCTGGTTATCTGCCACGCCGCTCTTGCTTCTTCCTGAGCCGGCGAAACGGCGGATGAAAAAACTACCAGGACAATTGTTGTTAGAAAGGCTGCGAGAGTCTGCATAAGGAAAGAAGTTAGGTTTGTTTTGAATCTGCCATTACGAGCTGATGAATGTCGCGCAGCATGAACAGCAACGACTCCATGCGTTCGAGCGGCAACGCATTCGGGCCATCCGAAGGCGCTCGCTCCGGACACTCGTGCACTTCCATGAAAACGGCATCGACACCGCACGCGACACCCGCGCGCGCGAGCGGTTCGATGTATTCGGATTGACCTCCCGTTGCATGTCCCAGGCCGCCCGGAAGCTGTAACGAGTGGGTGACGTCAAAAACCACGGGCACGCCAAACTCCCGCATGATGGGAAACGATCGCATGTCCACGACCAGATTATTGTAACCGAAACTGACGCCGCGCTCGGTTAACATCAATTTTTCACAACCAACGGCGCGCGCTTTATCAACAATATTCCGCGCATCGTGCGGCGCAAGAAATTGTCCCTTCTTGATATTCACCGCCCGGCCTGACCGTGCTGCTGCCAAAACCAGATCGGTTTGGCGCGACAGGAAGGCAGGAATCTGAAGCACATCAGCCACTTCAGCCACCGGCGTAACCTGCGATACTTCGTGAATATCGGTCAGCACCGGAACGCCAACTTCTGTTTTCACTTCTCGCAGTACGTCGAGGCCCGCTTCCATTCCCAAACCGCGAAAACTTTTTACTGACGAGCGATTGGCCTTATCGAATGAAGACTTGTAAACGAAGTCGAGCCCGGCTTTTTGCGCCCGTGAAGAACACTCGCGCGCCATCATCAAAGCATGCTCGCGCGATTCGATCACGCACGGACCGGCAATGATCGTCAGCCGGCCGTCACCGAAGGTTGTGTTGCCCACCTGAAAAGGTTTCACGTGTTTGTTTTCCGACACGCCCGCGAGTTTACCTAGAAAGGGCTCTTGAATATTTTTTTGAATTTCTTGAAGACTGAATTACTTTTTGATGTGTTGTTGTTCGTGGTTGCTGGCTTTCGGTCTTCGCGCTTGGGCGAAGGAGAGGGCGAAGCAACCGGCGATGGCGACGGCTCAGGTGTTGGAGTAACGCTGGGACTTGCCACGGCAGCCGCTTCCGGTGCTGAGCGACGAGATCGGACGGCGATGATGGCCAACGCCAGCACCAGCACGACCGCAACTGCCGCCGCGATCATCATCAGTTGTTTTGTGGATCTGTTGGCGAATGAAACTGACAGCCGCGAAAAAGAACGATTGTTCGACTGGGCTGGTGAATGTACAACGCCAGCCGCGGCCATGACAGAAGGACTAACAACAGTGACCTCAGTCGCATCGTTGCTGGCGGCACGAGTCTCCCTTAGTTTCGAAATATCTATAACCAGGCGCCCTGATGGCGATTCCATGCCGACACTGCGCAGCGCCTCGATATTTGGCGAGCTGGTGATCGATGCGTGCTCAAGTCCAAGGCGTTCGGCAGTTGTCAGTAACTCCCGGCGAAACTCGGCGGCATTCGCAGGACGATCCTGCGGCCGCTTTTCGAGCGCATGCAAAACTACGTCTTCCAAAGCCGCTGGAATCGAAGCCACAAATTCGCGTGGCCGTCGCGGCAACTCCGACGTATGCTTCATCGCGATCGCCAGCGGCGTCGAACCGCTAAAGGGCACTGTGCCCGTGAGCATCTCATAAAGAATCACGCCCAGGCTGTACACATCCGCAGCCGGCGTCAACTCAGCGCCATCACATTGTTCGGGAGACATGTAACGCGGCGTGCCAATCATCGCGCCCACCTGCGTCAGCGCTTTAACTTCGTCCTCTTCAAGCGATTCGGCGGCCAGTTTGGCAATTCCAAAATCCAGCACCTTGACCAGCGACGGCACTTCCGCCCGCTGCACAATAAAAATGTTCGCGGGTTTAAGATCGCGATGGATGATTCCCGCCTCATGAGCTGCTGCGACTGCGTCCGATACCTGGAGCATCAGCGATACCGATCGCGCCGCGTCCAACGGCGCTTCCTTCGCCAAAATGTCGCGCAGCGTGCGCCCTTCCAGCAGCTCCATCACGATGTAGACATAACCGTCTTCAGTCTGGCCATAGTCCGTGACGGTGACTGCGTTGGTATGTTGCAGACGGCCGGCTGCGCGCGCTTCTCTTTGAAAGCGCGTGCGCGCCGCTTCGTCTTCCACAAAACGCGGGTTTAAAACTTTTACGGCGACTGGCCGGTCAATCAACAGATGCCGGGCGCGATAGACGGTGCCCATGCCGCCGACGCCGAGTTGAGCATCCAGCCGGTATTTATCGTCGAGCGTCTGTCCCAACATTGGATCGGTGGGAGGCGGTTCCGCATTTGTGGTATCCGCCTGAAGTGACGACTGGTCCTCGGGACAGATTTCAAGGTCCGAAGAATAGCGCCGTCCGCATGTAGGGCATTGAAGCATATGAACTCGATAGAGGGAGAAGCGGGGGGATTATCTCGCAAAACACAGTGAGATGCACTTGCAGCGCCGGTTTAGGCAAATGCGCGCCGCTAATTGTGCAAAACTAATAGTGTTTGATTATATTCTGCGGTAAACGCGATAACAGGTCAGCGAAATCAGAATCCTCAAAAGCGATTGATGAATGCATACTGAGTCTATTTGCATTGTGGGTCGACGAATACAGAACCGGAAGCGGTAGCGACCGGGTCGGACTTGCGATAAACACATCTCCATTTCATGGATTGCCGAGAACGCTAGCTTACCATTAACGTTGAACTCAACACTTCGCAGACCCGGTCGCTACTGCTCCCGGTTCTGTATTCGTCGGCCCACAACAAGGTGCAGGCCCCGATATGACGAGGCGATACTGATAGTGTTGCGCTACCAAAATGTAGTTAATCAGCGCTGGTGACGTTTGCGCGCTCGGGGATCAAGATCTCCGGCTCGCCGTTTTTGTCCATCGATGTTTCGCTATGAAGCCGGTTCTCGTAAGCGGCGCGCACAAAAGATGCAAACAAGGGATGCGCGCTGAGCGGTTTTGATTTGTACTCAGGATGAAACTGACAACCCAAAAACCACGGATGCTCTTCGCGCGAAAGCTCGACAATCTCTACAAACTTTCCATCCGGAGAGACGCCACTAAAAACTAGTCCAGCCTTTTCAAGACTGTCGCGAAATTCGGGGTTGAACTCGTAACGATGACGATGCCGTTCGCTGATTTCGTCACTGCCATAAATCTCACGCGCCAGTGAATTTTCAGAAAGATTGCACGGCCAGGCGCCCAAACGCATGGTGCCGCCCAACTCTTCAACGTCAATCAAATCGCGCAGTTTGAAGATCACTGGATACGGCGTCTCACTGTCAAACTCTGTCGAATCCGCGTCCTTTAGCCCACAAACATTTCTGGCGTACTCGATGCACGCCGTCTGCATTCCCAGGCAGATGCCAAAGTATGGCGTGCCGCTCTTGCGCGCGTAGGTAATCGCGCGAATCATTCCGGCGATGCCGCGCTTGCCAAAGCCTCCGGGGACCAGAATCGCGTCAAAGTCGCGCAAGCGGGATTCGTAATCGTCGTCCATCAATTCTTCCGACTCGATCCATTTCACATCGACGCGCAGCTTATTTGCCACGCCGCCATGCGTCAACGCTTCGCGCAACGACTTATAAGAATCTTCCAACTCCACATACTTGCCGACGATTGCGATCGACGTTTGTCCGCCGGCGGGTTGTCTTATTGTTCCCACCAGATCGCGCCACTCTGACAAATCCGTTTGCGCCGCAAGCGTGCCGAGGCCAAGTTGCGTCACGATCAATTCGTCCAGACCCTGTTCATGAAACGCCAGTGGCACATCGTAAATCGTGTCGACGTCCTGCGCGCTGATGACCGCGGATTCTTTGACGTTACAGAACAGCGCAATCTTCGAACGCAAATCGTAGGAAAGCGCCCGGTCCGATCGACATAGGAGAATGTCGGGCGCGATGCCAATCTCGCGCAAGTCCTTGACGGAGTGTTGCGTTGGTTTCGTTTTCAATTCGCCCGCCGCGGCGATGAACGGCACCAGCGTCACGTGAACGAAAAGGGTGTTGCCGGTGCCTTCTTCATTCCCCATTTGCCTGATGGCTTCGAGGAACGGCAGCGACTCGATGTCGCCGACCGTGCCGCCAATCTCCACGATGACGACATCGGCATTGTCTTTTTCGGCCACCGCCCGCACGGCTTCTTTAATCTCATTGGTAACGTGCGGAATCACCTGAATCGTTTTGCCGAGGTAGTCGCCGCGCCGCTCCTTTTCGATTACAGACAGATAAATTCTGCCGGTGGTCCAATTGTTTGCCTGCGAAAGACTGGCATGTGTGAAGCGCTCGTAATGGCCCAGGTCGAGATCCGTTTCGGCGCCGTCATCGGTGACGAAAACCTCGCCATGTTGAAACGGCGACATGGTGCCCGGATCAACATTGATGTAGGGATCGAGTTTGATCAGCGCGACTTTCAGACCGCGCGCTTCCAGCAGGCAGCCAATCGAGGACGCGGCCAGGCCTTTTCCCAAACTCGAAACCACGCCACCCGTTACAAAAATATATTTCGGCATTGCTTACTCCTCTTTCTTTCCGCTCTTCCCTCTTTGCGCTTTGCCCTTCGTCCTCTGCCTTTTGCCTTCTGCGTGCTGCCTACTGCTCCTCGCGCAGGGGACAGACTGGAAAGTCTGTCCTACTCGCCGCCCGCTTCTGGTCCATCTCCCTTGCCTTGCTCAGCATTATAGCGTCCCTGCTTCAGATCTTCTTGCGCGATCACTGCTTTGTTCGTGGCCGGATCCAGAATCTTTTGCAGCCCGACGAAGCCGGCGCTTAGCAAGCTGGGCGCCTCCGCTGCTCGCTTTTCAAATTCTTCAGTCGTCACTTCGTACGGCCTGCTTAACCACAGCAGCCCAAACAAACCGCACAGTGCGATGAAAACGATAATCACTAAACCAATCCAGTTGCTCATGTGTTTTAGGTTTCGAGTTTCGAGTATTGTGATTTGCGCTTTCGTTTCGACCTTGAAGTTCAACTTGCCCCAGCGAACTCGGAATTCGAAACTCGAAACTCGAAACTTTCTCTTTCAAACATCCTTCTCACGCGCTCAAGATCTTCTGCCGTATCAACTCCAACCGATCGCGACGATGCTTCAATGGCTTTGATCTCAACTCCGTGCGCCAAAGCTCGCAGTTGTTCCAACGACTCCAGCCGTTCCAGTTCCGACTGCGGCCAACGCGTAAAATCTATTAGTGTTTCGCGGCGGTAAACGTACAGCCCGGTGTGCTTGCGAAAAGATGACAACAGCGAGGGCTGCTGATGCAGCGCTTCTTCCAGAGTGCCATGCGCGCGCACCGCATCGCGCGGATAAGGCACTGGCGCTCGAGAAAAATAAATTGCGCGCCCGTCCTCAACAACAATCTTAACGACATCCGGATTCAGCACATCGGCAGCGGATTCAATCGACTCCCAGGTGGTAACGATTCCGGGACGCGCGTCGTTTATCAGCTCATCAACTGCGCGCTCAATGGTGCGCGATGAAATTAATGGTTCGTCGCCCTGAACGTTCACAATGATTTCAGCCTCAGTTAATTCGGCGGCGACTTCTGCGATGCGATCCGTACCGCTCTTATGATCGAGGCCAGTCATGACCGCCTCGTAACCGGCTGAATTAACTGCGTTGAATATGCGCTGGTCGTCAGTCGCGACGATTGCGTGTCCAACATTTCGTGCCGCCAGCGCCCGCTCAACAACCAAACAAATCATCGGTTTTCCGGCGATTTCTAGGAGGGCTTTGCCGGGCAGACGAGTGGACTCGTAGCGAGCGGGGATTATTGCGACTACTCTTGTTTTGTTGTTGTTTTGAGGATTTGGACCCGTGTGATTCACGGGGTAACAGATTAGCTTGCCGCGCTATCGAGTGTCAACGTCAACGATGTGAGAGTGAAGGTGCACAGCATCACCGTATTCAGCGCGACGCTGTTGCCACATAACTTTCGCGCGCGCGGACAATGAGGTTTGGCTGGCGGGTGCGCACTTTGATGTCGCGTGTCTCGCCAGCCTGCGCTGCGCTCGCCGGGTAATAACCCAAACTGTATTGCCGTCCCAGTTCTTCTGTAATTGCGTTAAAGGCCGCGGGGACATCGGACAAATTGTCTGCGCTGTAAATTCGCCCGCCGGTTTTCTTACCCAATGAGCGCAGGTAATTGGATCCGACCGCGTATTCCCTGGTTAGCTTTGATTCCATGTGAGAACGCACTTTCGTGTTTACGATCCTACTGAGACGCGCGGGAAGTTCGCGCAAAGTGTTGTATTGCACGGTGTAGATAACTGTGTTTGACTCTTCTGCATCGCGCAGGTTGTGTTTCAGTGAACTCTGCTTGCTGCCCCCATCCACTCCGTCAGTTAACAAGACAATTGCTTTGCGGCCCTGAATCGCCGCCAGCTTCTGATTGAGCGCGACATCGACGGCGTCGTAAAGGAGCGTGCCGTCATTCACTGCATCGAGTCGCAGTCGTTTAGTGCGCAGCTCGCTTAAGGTCACAGCTTCCGTCAGCACATTTATCTTGCCGTCAAAAGAAATGATCAGCAGGCGATCATTCGGGCGCAGACGTTTGATGAAAGCATTCGCCGCGCTGCGAATGGCCTGCAGGCGCGACTGTGTTGAACCGCTCACGTCCAGCAGCAGCGCTACCGTAAATGGCTGCTCGACCGCGGCAAAATATGACAGCTCTTGTTCGACTCCGTTCTCGAAAATGCGAAAGTCTTCCTTGCGCAGGTTGCCGATGTAACGGCCGTTGCGGTCCATCACTTCCGCAGGCACAGTAATCAGATTGGTGCTGACGCGCACTACATCGTTCTCGTCGATTTCAGGCTCTTCTAAGGTCGCAGTGCTTTGTGCCGAGCCTGAAACTCGCAGCGGTTGGTTTGCGGGATGCAACGTAGGAGCGACGGGCGAGCTTGATTGCGCGCGCAGAACAGACGCGCCAACGAAAAGATGCAAGAGGGCCAGCAGGATAAGAACGGATCGTGTCATCAACGGATTCCTTTAAGTGGCCAAGTGCCAATCAGGGTTCAAACAAAACCTTTCCCTGAGAAAACCACTAAAGCAGCACGGTTTCCGAGCTTTGGATTTCTTAATTACGCCTTGATCGCCGTTATGGCTTTTGATATTTGAGCCCGCCCTATAACAACGTCACCGCTGAGCGTGCTCATAGTGGCATGAGGTCAGTACCACCTCGCGCTAGCGGGTGGGTTCCGCGATTGCCAATTGTCGATTTCCGATTGCCGATTGCTTCTATCCCAAGCGGCCAATTGACAATCGGCAGGCAATCGGCACCGGCAAGACCCACCCGCTACCGCGAGGTGGTACTGACCTCATGCCACAGGGCAGATCGCATTGGTTATTCCTTCCTCAACGGGTGCCACTAACCCCAAGCAGCGTCTAATTGACACCTCACGACACGCGGGCTACCATGCCTCTCCATCATCAAGCACTCCGAACGGCTACCGAATCACCTGATCAACTCAGCGCATTTTACTATTCACGATTTACGATTTACGATTCATTGATATATGGGTTTCGCAACTACAGCCATCCACAGCGGTCAGGAACCAGACCGGGCAACCGGCTCAGTCACAGTTCCGATTTATCAAACTTCAACCTACGCGCAGGAGGGCCTTGGCAAAAACAAGGGCTACGAGTACGCGCGCACGCAGAACCCGACGCGCAGCGCGTTGGAACAAAACATAGCGGCGCTCGAAGGCGCGCGCTTTGGTTTCGCCTTTGCGTCGGGCATGGCCGCGATCGATGCCACGCTGAGATTAGTAAAAGCCGGCGAGCACGTCGTGGTTTCCGATAACACCTATGGCGGCACTTTCCGTCTGTTCACCCGGGTGCTGGCAAACTACAACATCGAATTTGATTTCGTGGATACGTCGGAAGCGCTCAACGTGGAAGCGGCGCTGCGACCGAACACGAAAATGGTTTTCATCGAGACGCCGACGAATCCGGTAATGATAGTTACCGATCTGAAGGAGGTTTCCGAGATTGCGCATCGCGCAGGTGCGCGGGTTGTTTGTGACAACACCTTCATGTCACCTTACCTGCAACGGCCGCTTGAGTTTGGCGTAGACATCGTGGTCCATTCAACCACTAAGTATTTGAATGGTCATTCAGATGGCATCGGCGGCGTCGTAGTGTTGAACGACGAAACCGATGCGGAATGGATCGGGTTTATTCAGAACAGCGCCGGCGCGATTCTCTCGCCGCTTGATTCATGGCTGGTGATGCGCGGCACCAAGACGCTGGCGTTGCGCATGGAGCAGCACGATAAATCGGGCCGCGCGGTAGCGGCGTTTCTCGAGGAACATCCGAAAGTAAGAAAAGTCTATTACCCGGGTTCGGCTTCGCATCCGCAGCACGCGCTCGCTAAACGCCAGCAACACGGCTTTGGCGGCATGGTGGCGTTTGACGTGGGCTCGCTCGCAGCGGCGCGCACGGTGCTCGAAGCGGTGAAGTTGTGCACGCTGGCGGAGAGCCTCGGCGGCGTCGAGACATTGATATCGCATCCGGCTACGATGACGCACGCGTCGGTTGACGCAGGTAAGCGCGAACGGCTGGGAATAACGGATGGCCTGGTTAGAGTTTCAGTGGGGTTGGAAGATACCGATGATATAATTGCCGATATCGACCAAGCTCTAAACAGTGTTTGAGTGTGGCGTGACCATAATTCAGTTTCTTGTATCGCAAATCATTGCCGGCGCACACAATCGGAAGTGACAGTTAATCTTCGATAGGGGTAGAATCTCGGAGACTTTTCCCGGATTGTCTTCACATGCCTATGAACGTTGAGTTGCACGCAAAATCAGATGTGGGCCGTGTTCGTCGCGGTAATGAGGACAATTTTCTTGTGCTCGAACTTTCGCAGCAAACAACCTGGACCGGATCTGACGGTAAGGCCGCGCCAAAAGAGTTGTCGCAGTTTGAGTTGGGTGAAAAGGGGCTGGTGCTGGTTGTTTCTGACGGCATGGGCGGCGCGCTGGCCGGCGATGTTGCCAGCCGCATGGCGGTTGATTCGGTGCGGGAGATGATCATGGGCGGCAATTCTGAGGATGGTTGTGATCCGGAGGCGCCCCTGGTCGAATGCTTAAAGCACGCAACTGTCTTCGCTAATCACGCCATACACAATCGCAGCCAGGAAGATTCGCGTTGCGCCGGGATGGGCGCCACCTTCACCGGCGCCGCAATCCATGGCGACTTTCTCGACCTCGTACAGGTAGGCGACAGCCGCGGCTATATCATTCGCAAAGATCAAATTCGCCTGGCAACCAAGGATCAGTCTCTGGTCCAACAACTTGTTGACGTGGGCCAGATCAGCGAGGCCGAAGCCGAAACGCACATGTTTCGGAATGTAATTCTGCAGGCCCTGGGCGCTCAGGGCGACGTTACTCCCGTGACTGGCAGGATACGTTTGCGGCGCGGCGACACGTTGCTGCTGTGTAGCGATGGCTTGTCAGGAAAGTTGCGCTCGGAAGATATTCAAAACATCGTGGCCAGCAATGAGGATCTTTCCAAGGCTTGCGACGAGTTGATTGCCGAAGCGAATAACCGCGGCGGCGAGGATAACATCACCGTGATTCTGGCGCGCTTCAGCGGCGAAGAATTGGAAGAACCTGCGAGCGATCGCATTACCATCGAGCTCCCACCGCTCGAAGAAGACAAGACTCTCGACGATAGTTACGAATCCGATACCGAACCTCGCTAGGTTTTCTTTCCCCTACAGATCAAGTTGAAACAAACTTTATGGAGTGCGGCGGCCTGGCGCTGCTTTGGTTCCGTGACACGATACCGCGCAATTTCACGCACCACTCAAATCAATTAAGATCGAGGTAGCCTGCGTTTAGGCCAAAGCGCCGCCGGGCCGGCGCACTCCATAGAGTTGAATCTCATCCGTTGCCATCTTTACCGTCGGGCAGTTCCTGTGCACGCCAATCAACGGCTTCGTCAATGCGCCGCACATAGATCGATGCGCCTTCGACACTTTCCACGCGCACGCGTTCCCCGGCCTCGAGTGCTGTTTCTCCTTCAGCAGGGTATGCAGTCCAGGTGGAACCAAAAACTTTAACTGCGCCTTCCTGCATCGCGCCGCGGCTTGAAGAAACTACAGTGCCGATCTTTCCCGGCAGCGAGTCAACACCGCTGCGCAATGAGTCACCAGTATGTTCGCGCGAAAAGTAGTTGAGAAAAATTGTGCGTGAGGCCAGCGTCAAACCAACTGAAACGACGGCGAAGATTATGAACTGCAAACCCAGGTTATGGATGCCGACTATGCCGGCAAATGCAGCCGCCAGCGCGCCGATGCCAAACCACAGCAGCACGAATCCCGACGTGAAAACTTCGGCCACGATCAGGATGGCGCCAAGTATGCACCACAGAATCCAAACGAGATTGTCCATATTAGTTGTAAAGCAAACTGTTAGTTTGCGTTTGTTGTAAAGCAAACTGTTAGTTTGCGTTTGTTGTAAAGCAAACTGTTAGTTTGCGGCGGTTGTGCAGCCTTCAAGTTTGAGCGGCAACGACCCACAGCAAACTAACAGTTTGCTTTACGTTTCAACCCTTCAGCATATTTTTCAAAACAAACCAGATGTTTGCCGGTCGTTCTGCAAGGCGTCGCATAAAGTAAGGATACCAGTGTTTGCCGTAAGGCACGTAGACTCTCATGTTATATCCGTCTTTCGCCAGTTGCCGCTGCAAATCGCGCCGCACGCCGTAGAGCATTTGAAACTCAAAACTTTCTTTGCCGATTCCCTGCTTCTGCGCAAAAGCAATGGTCGCGTCGATCATGTGTGGATCGTGCGTCGCGATTCCGTGGTACACACCGCTCGCAAGCAACAACTGCATCACCCGTACGTAGTTTTCGTCAGTATCTTTCTTGTCCGGAAAGGCGACTTCCGGCGGCTCGTTGTAAGCGCCTTTGCAGATGCGAATGCGCGCCGGTAACTTCACCAACTCCTGGGCGTCCTGGTATGTGCGGCGCAAATAAGATTGCAAAACGATGCCGACGTCATTCAGGCCAAACTCCGCACGCAAGCGTTTAAAGATATCGATCGTCGCTTGCGTAACGCTTGAGCCTTCCATGTCAACACGCACAAAATTGCCGCGCCGTGCAGCGTCTTCAACAATTGCACGCGCGTTTTTGTAGGCGAGCTCCGGATCGAGCTCGAGACCAAACTGCGTAAGCTTGATCGAGACATTCGAGTTGATGCCGGTCTCGTCAATCTGCGCCAGGATGCGTAGATATTCTCTTACTTCGGCTTCAGCTTCGGCCGGGTTCGCGACCGACTCGTTCAGATGATCGAAAGATGCGGAACAGTGATCGGCGTTGAGTTCGCGTATGGCAACAACTGCTTCGTCTATGTTCTCTCCGGCGACAAAACGCGTCGTCAGCTTTTTAAAGGGGCGGAAGCGGGCGGCAAATTCTTTCAGCCCTTCCTGTCTCGACAGATAAATTAGTGCGCTTCGGGTTACCATATTTGCAGTGTAACAACTGGGATCGCGGGCGTCCCGCCCGCAATGAGCGCGCAGCGCGAACAATGCGATTACTCAACCCTGTCTGCTAACGTAGCCATGCGGGCGAGTCGAGCACCCCAGCGGATAGAAAAACATCCGCCGGGGACCCCGCCCGCCCGCGGTCCCAGTAAAACGCTCGTTTTAGAATGCTGTGTTATCCTTGGGCCGCCTTTTCGACGTACTGCTACCACTCAGACGAATTCACGGCAGCCACCACTTTTGAAGGTAACTTTCAACGCATGCGACTGAAGCTGGTATTTGTTTCCTCGCTGATAGCCGCTGCCATCGGCGCGGGCGGCGCCATAACGATCATACTGTTTGTGTTTTCGTCGCTCACGCCGTTGATGAAACCAGGCGCCGTAGTTTTCTCGACTTTTCTCTTGCCTCTCGTCGCAACGTTGATAGCATCCATCTTTGTCTACCGCCATACCGCACGCCGGCGAAAACTTCAGGCGGCATTGACCGCGCTCATTGCTTTATTCCTTACGGTGGCGATTTTTCTGTCTGCCTCTTTCGCGACTTCGCGCTCGCGCCCGATTCAACCGCAGCCCGGTTTGCAACGCAACGCAGGTTAACGGCAGAAGCGGTCATCTCTAGCCAAGGCCGCCATCCACGCGCTTTAACCCAATTTGTTCCTGCACGGGCCGCAATGCGTCGATGACGAAGCGAATATGCTCGTCCATATCAACACCCAATTCCTCGACTCCCTGCCGAATGTCGTCTCTGTTCACCGAGCGCGCAAACGCCTTGTCCTTTAACTTCTTCTTCACGGAAGATACTTCAAGATCGTCGAGACTCTTTGCCGGCCGCACCAGCGCGCAGGCCAACAGGAAGCCGCACAACTCGTCGGTGGCAAAAAGGGCGCGCGCCATTGCGGTATCGCGCGGCACGCGGGTATAGGTCGCATGGCCCATGATGGCGCGGATGAAACGCTCGGAATAGCCGCGCCCGCAAAGTATGTTTGCGCCGGTGAACGGATGCTGATCGGCCGTGGGAAACATTTCATAGTCGAAATCATGAAGCAATCCCACCAGTCCCCACTCATCTTCGTGATCCTCGGGCCCGCCGTATCGTTGAACGCAAGCCCGCATCGCCGCCTCCACTGCCAGGGCATGCTTACGCAGGCTGTCGCCCTTCGTGTATTCACACAGCAATTCCCAGGCGTCGTTTCGATCTGGCATGGTCAGTAAGACAGGCATTCCCGCCTGTCGGCTTTCTGGACAGGTTGGAAAGTCTGTCCTACTTTTTCTGGGCGAGCAAAACTAGCACGAGTGAATAAGAGCAAACAAGAACCTGTGGCAGTGCGTAGTGGGTCAGTTGCGTTGCAATGTCCGATAAACTCTAAGGAAGGTCTGAACAAGTCAATGCGGGACTGCGTTTCCAAACCCGCGCAGCGGGTGGAAGCATAAAGCCTGGGGTGGAGCGAAGCAGAACCCCAGGACGATAGTTAAAAAACTCCGGAGCGCGCGAAGCGTGCGATAGCACAAACGTTGCGATTTACCTGCCATTAACGGCTGTCGCCCACTTCGCGGGCTTTTGTTTTTTACTTGAACGATCCTGGGGTTCCGCTCCGCTTCACCCCAGGCTTTATGCTATCGCCGCGCTTCGCGGGCTCAGTGCAAACTTTTCAACACTTATTCAGAGTCTCCTATACTTTGTCGCGGCGTTACGACAAGCTAAAGCTTATCGGACATCAAATTTACCCACTAATTGCCGCTGGGAGCGCGGTATCCGGGGCGAGCGCGAATGACTAACTGTTGGCGACTGCTGGTGACATTGATATTTCGATACTCGCCGTCGTGCGCCTTGTTGGTTGGGTAATATCCGATTATGTACTGCAGCTGAAGTTCGGCCGCGACTTTCGCGAAGGCGTCGGGCAAGGTCGAGAGGTCATCAACTCTTAAGACCGTGCCACCGGATTCGTCAGCGAGGTCATTGAGATATTTGTCCGCGACCAGGTACAGCCGATCCATCATTTCGCTGATCGGATCGCCGCCATGCCGGCCACGACTCTCAGTTTCAGACTTTGGCTTTCGCGGTGCACCTGGCGTCGGTGTAGTCGGCGTAGTCGGCGGTGTTGCTGAAGGAGGCTCGCCAGGGCGAGGCACTCTTGTGCGGCTTCTTCTCATAATCTCTGCTGCAGATGGCAGACCAAGTGGCCCAGTATCGCTGGGCTGACCCGGCGGGGGGCCTTCACGCGGATCATCATTGGGAAATGTCGGTTCCGTAGTGCCGCCCTTCGACTTGCGAATAACATCAATCGTCGCCAGTTCAGGTTCTATCTCCTCGCTTGTCTGCCGCGCGATGCGCTCTGTCTCGGCACGAGTGTTATAACGTATCGGATAAACAACCACACCTTCTTCCTCCAGCCAGCGAAGAGTGCTGTAGTCGGACGCCTGATCGCTGTGCCAATCAACACCGTCGCTAAAAAGCACAATCGCTTTGCGGCCTTCGAGTTTGCGCAATGACGACAGGGCCAGCTCGAAAGCATCGTAAAGCTTCGTGCCTTCGCCTGATGTGGTTTTCCCAATCGCAGCCTTCAGAGTTGCGCGATTACTCGAGAAGTCGCTCAGTTCACGAACCTGGCTGTCGAATGAGATCACTTTTACGCGATCCGCAGCTTCGAGTTTTTCAACAAACGCAACAGCAGCGGCCTGCATAAAGGCGAGCTTATCCTTCGTGCTGGCGCTGGTATCAAGCAGCAACACAACGTTCACCGGCAGGCGCGTGGTTGCGAACAGCGCGATCTGTTGCTTCACGCCGTCTTCTGCTACGTTGAACTCATTCTGACGTAAATCGGGAACGTTCCTTCCATCCGCAGCGGTGACCGCAACCGGGACCATAACCAGGTTCGTATCGATCTTGACTGTCTCAACTTGTTCCCGAACTTCGGTGGGTGGTGGCGTGGGCGCAGGTTGCTCCACTTGTAGAGGCTTCGGGATTTTCGCCGGTGAGCGCCGCTTCGTTTGCGCGATTACAAACGGAACGACGACCATTAGACAGATCGAGAGAAGCAGGAAGAGTCGCAACAGGAATTGTCGTTTGAACTGCTGCATTAAGGTTTCCGCTGCTAAGACGATCGCTGAAGTATCGTTACGATGTGCGCTGCCAGAGTAACGGTTGCCAACGGTTGCGGGTGATGTCCTGTGCCTGGCTTCGCCTAAAACGTACGTAAATGGTATTGGAACGTAGCGCTTAGGGGCGACTACGTTGCGGCTTGCCGCGGCACAGTACGGAATGCCTATGGCTTTCCGCTGAGTTTCCCTCAATGACTTTTTCCTGAGGCCCAGCCTCAGGAAAAGAGGTTAGAGATCGCTTCCGGAAAGGCCGAGCCTTTCCGCACTGTGCGTCAATCGACGTCGTTCAGGTTCTGAACAATTAACTACTTCTTGTGCAAGGCCCATCTGCTTCTCTAAATTGGAGCTGGCCGAACTATAACATTGAAGGTCCAGCAGCAGCATCTACCATCATTGACCACGATGCTTGCCGCGACCTCTCCTCATCAACTAGAATCGCGACTGCTCGCCCTTAAGCAATGAGATCCCTATTGCTGGCCGTTCTGGCTGCTTATGTTGTTGCCGCGATTCATGCCGTGCTCGCGTTTATAAACAAACGGCGTGCGCTGCAACGCGTTTCTGAATTGGCCATGGCTGCCGGTTTCCTGCTGCACACGGTAGCCTTGGGTGCTGACTGGGTGATTGACGGTCATTATCCGCTCTTTTATCTTCGTGAAACGCTTTCATTTCTCGCCTGGACACTGGTTGCCAGTTACTCGCTGATTCTTTATCGCTACCGAGCGCGACCGTTGGGAACGTTCATACTGCCGCTGGTTTCATTGTTGGTTTTCATCGCTGTCGTCACGCACTCGGTAGTCGATAGCTCAACGAACACAATTGCCGTTCGCGATACCTGGCTTTTTCCAGTACACACGACGTTGTTATTCTTTGCCTATGCCGCATTCTTTGTGGTGTTCGTAGCAAGCGTGATGTACCTACTGCAGGAACGGGCGCTTAAGTTAAAAACTTTCGGCGCGATTTTCCATCGCCTGCCTTCGTTGACGACGGTGAATGAAATCGCCACCAGTTCGACGGCAATCGGATTGACACTTTTGACCGTGGGAATCGCGACCGGAATGCTTTGGGCATCGTCGCGCGATGGCCTGCTGTGGCACAATGATCCGAAAGAAATCTTTGCCGCGCTCACTTGGTTGCTTTATGTGTCGCTGATTGTTTATCGCTCGACCGCAGATTGGCGTGGGCGAAGGGCGGCCTGGATAGGAGTCGCAGGTTTCGCGCTGGTCCTTTGCACTTTCTTTGGCGCCAGAATGATGGGTGGCTACCACGTATTTGGATGAATTGGCTTATTCAGTGATTCAATGTCAATCGTCTTAGTAGGAGTTAATCACAAGTCAACGCCGCTCGCGGTCCGCGAGCTCCTGGCGTTGTCGGACGATGCCTGCGCCAGCGGGCTACGCTCGTTGGTGGACGGCGAGATTGTGCGAGAGGGACTGATCGTTTCCACTTGTAATCGCGTGGAGGTGTTGACCGAAACAGCGGAGGCTCAACTGAACGAAACTACCGAACGCATTATTGAATTCCTGACGCGAGCAAACGAGCTGCCGCGAACGCAATTTGAAACGCAGCTATATCAACACACCGACGATCAGGCGGTGCGCCATCTTTTCCGCGTCGCGTCATCGCTCGACTCGATGGTGGTTGGCGAGCCGCAGGTGCTGGGCCAGGTACGACGCGCCTATTCGATTGCCCTTGAAGCAGGCACCACCGGCAGGATTCTCAACCGGTTGGTCCATCACGCATTTCGTGTCGCCAAGCGGGTGCGCACGGAAACGGGGATCGGTGCAAATGCCGTATCCATCAGTTACATGGCGGTGGAGTTGGGTAAAAAGATTTTTGATTCTTTTGCGGGACAGACCGCGTTGCTGATTGGCGCCGGTGAGATGGCCGAACTTGCTGCGCGCCATCTGGTAAACGCCGGCGTTTCTAATGTTCTGCTGACGAATAGATCGGAAGAGCCCGCACGTGCGCTGGCACGCGAGCTTGGCGGGACGCCCGTAGATTTTGGCCGGCTGGCCGAGTATTTGCCGCAAGCTGACATCGTTATTTGTTCGACTGCCGCCGGCCACTACATTGTCACTGAGCAGATGGTGCGCGACGCTTTGATAAAGCGGCGGAACCGGCCGGCCTTCTTTATCGACATCAGTGTGCCACGTAATATCGATCCCGCGATTGGCAAAATTCCCAACGTCTTTGTTTTTGATGTTGACGATCTCGAGTCGGTGGTTTCGTCAAACATTCGCGAGCGCGAACGGGAAGCTGAGCGGGCAGAGTTGATCGTCGAATCGGAAATAATGCAGTTCCAACAGGCATTGCGCGCACTTGAAAGCGGCCCGGCGGTCGGCGCTCTGAAACAAATGCTTCAGGATATTGCGCGCCAGGAGTTGAAGCGGCAACGAAACCGGCTTGGCGCATTGAGCCCGGAACAGGAATCTGGAATTGAGAATTTATTGGTGTCCACGGTAAATAAGATTTCCCATCCCGTATTAAGTCAAATGCGTCATTCCACTGACGCAAGCGATGCTGAAATTATTCAGGCCTGGCGCGACATCTTCGGCCTCGAAGAATAATTCCCTGCCAAATGAAACAGGTCCTCGTCATTGGTTCGCGCGGTTCAAAGCTCGCGCTCAAGCAGGCGCGCTTCGTGCAAAGCGAACTCGAGCGCATTAGTCCTTCGCTTGAAACCCGGATCGAGATTATTACGACCTCGGGCGACGTGAAAACTGATCCACTGTCAGTGATTGGCGGAAAGGGCGTCTTCACAAAAGAACTCGAAGACGCCTTGTTTGATAGGCGGATTGATCTGGCCGTCCATTCGCTCAAGGACCTGCCAACAATTCTTCCGGATGGGTTAACGATCGCTGGAATTTGCAAACGCGAAGATCCGCGCGATGCCCTGGTGTTGGGACCAAGGCTGGCAAGTGCCGGCAACGCGTCAATCCACAGTTTGCCGCAGAAGGCAATTGTAGGAACTTCCAGCCCGCGTCGCTTGGCCCAACTAATACACTTGCGCAATGACCTGGTTTTTCAGGATCTCCGTGGGAATGTGGACACGCGTCTGCGTAAACTTGACGAGGGTCAGTACGACGCTCTGGTTTTGGCATGTGCCGGACTGCGACGACTGGGACTTGAGCACCGCATAAGCGCAGCGCTCGCTAGTGAGCAAATGCTTCCATCACCCGGACAGGGCGCCCTTGCGATAGAAACGCGCGCTGAAGATCAGGACACAATCGAAGCGGTCAAAGATCTCGATCATAAGTTTACCAGGCTGGCTTGTACTGCCGAACGCGCCTTCCTGCGCAGCCTTGGTGGCGGTTGCCAATTGCCGATTGCTGCCTACGCAGCAGTTCGCGATAAGAACATCAGGCTTGACGGGCTAGTAGCCGACCCGCAAGGAATGCAAATTCTTAGAGATCGTATTTCGGGTTCCATCGATAAAGCGGAACAGCTTGGTAATGTCCTTGCTGAACGATTGTTGACGAACGGCGCCCGCAAGTTGCTAGACACAAGTGAATAATCTACCGCTCAGCGGACGCACCATCGTGATTACTCGTGCTCTCGCTCAAGCTGACGAGTTCACACACGAACTCGAACAATACGGCGCGCAGGTCATCGCCTGTCCAACAATCGAGATACAGGAGCTTGACGACTATGAGCGGTTGGACGAAGCAATCGGTCACCTCTATGGCTATGACTGGCTAATACTGACAAGCGTCAATGCGGCGAATTATTTCTTCAAGCGACTGATAGAGCGCGGCCATGACGCTTCCAGTCTGGATGAGTTGAAAGTTTGTGCGATTGGCGCTGCGACCGCTGAGCGGCTGAGCGAGTTACATGTTCACGTCGATCTCATTCCAAACGAATTCAAAGCTGAAGGTGTTTTTGCTGCGCTGGAGCGCTTCATTGGTGGATCGGACCCTTTCAAGGGTCTGAACATATTGCTCCCACGCGCGTCAGTCGCGCGAGACTTTCTACCAAAAACACTCGCAGCGGCAGGCGCGCGCATCGATGTGGTTCCGGTTTATCGCACCGCTTTGCCGCAGAACCTGGATCGAGGGCGAGTGGCAGCGATGCTTTCGGGCAGCGCTGACTGCATCGCCTTCACGAGCTCTTCTACAGTCGCGAATCTTGCTCAACTCTTTGATACACAGGACCTCGGAAGTGTGCTTGCCGGAATCACGATCGCTTGTCTGGGTGACATTACGGCGCAGACGGCCGCAGACTTTGGATTGAAAGTGGAGATTCAGCCGGCCCAGTCGACCATGCCATTCCTCGCTCGAGCCATCGCTGACTACTTTGCTCCGAAGTAGGACAGACTGCTTCTTGGAGGCAGATTTTCCATTCATCATTTCTCATTTCTCATTTTTCGTTTCAGGAACGGCCGCTCGAACCAAATGGCAAATGAAAAATGGTAAATGATAGATGGAAAATCTCTTGTGCTTCCAACTAGCTAACAATTAGCCGTTAGAAGATTGCAAATCCCTCTTCATGCTAAACTGACTGCCGATGTCACTTTCGTCACGCCGCATACTCGTAGTTGACCAAAACCAATCAAGTGGGCAAGCGCTTCAACAACTGCTCGCATCCTGGGGCTATGAAGCCCTCTTCGAAGAAGATGCCGCACCGAGCCTGGAATCAATTCTGAAAGCCGATCCAACTGTGATCATCGATAGCAATTCGCTCGCGGCAGACAAGAACTTCACTGTCCTGCGCGATCTCAAAGCGCAACCACATGACGTTCCTGTCATCCTGCTGGCCGGATCGGGCTTGCTCGAGATGGCGAAGCGCGCTGTTAAAGAAGAGTTCGCCTACCATTATTTCGAGCAGCCTGTGGATGCGGACAAGCTGCGCGTCGCTTTGGACCGCGCCGTCGAATTAACCGAAACACGACGTGAGAATGAAGTACTTCGCCGTGAGCTGGAGAATCGCGGCGCCTTCGGAGAGCTTGTCGGCAGTTCGCCGGTAATGCGCGAAATCTATTCACTGATTGAACAGATCGCCCCGTCGTCAGCCTCTGTTTTGATCACTGGTGAATCGGGTACGGGCAAAGAACTCGTCGCCCGCACAATTCATCAACTGAGCCCGCGTCACGACCGGCCGTTCGTCGGAATTAACTGCTCGGCGATTCCTGAAAGCCTGATGGAGTCGGAACTATTTGGGCATGAGAAAGGCGCATTCACCGGTGCGGCTTCACGGCGCCCCGGATGTTTTGAACTTGCTGAGGGCGGCACGCTGCTTTTGGACGAAATCTCCGAAATGCCGGCAATGTTGCAGTCCAAGCTGCTGCGCGTGATCGAAGAACGATCGGTGCGGCGTTTGGGAAGCCGCAAGGAGATTGATGTAGATGTGCGAATTCTCGCAGCCACGAACCAGGATCCGCAGGGAGCAATCGCGAAGGGAACGTTGCGCGAGGATTTGCTTTACCGCTTGAACGTATTTCGCATTCATCTACCTGCGCTGAAGGAACGAAAAGAAGACCTGCCGCTGCTGGCACAATATCTGGTGACGAAGCTTGCCGCGAAGCACTCGCGGCCGGCGCGCTTCCTCAGTCCCGCTGCTATTTCTGCTTTGCAATTTCATGCCTGGCCGGGGAACGTGCGCGAGTTGAGAAACGTAATCGAGCGCGCGGTCATCATTTGCTCTGGTGAGGAGATCGAGCGTCATCACTTTGCTCCATATCCAATCGATCAGCGCGAGCGCTTACGCAATGAAGACACGATCACGTTTCCCGTCGGCACGCCGATCGAAGAAGTTGAGCGCCAAATGATCGTGCGCACGCTCAAGAAAACTAAAAACAACAAAACGCGCGCCGCGGAGCTGTTGGGAATTAGTTTGAAGACGCTTCACAACAAGCTCAATCTCTATCGCGAACGCGGACAGCTCGATGCCGAAGATGGACATTCAACTAGTCAGAACCGCGGGCGGTAGCGTACGAGTGAAGACTCCGGGTCTCAGCGCCTAGAAGTCGAACTCGAATTTGCCGCGCACGGACGTATGGAGGCTATTGAAAAACTGGCCGAGTCGCGGGCTGGTGATGTTGTTTTGCACCTCAGTCGGGTTGAAGTGGTTAGTGGTGTTAAGAACGGCTGCCCCGATTCGCGTTCGTCGGCCTCCAATCGCCGGCACGAACTTTGGTATCGCGAACCCTTTCGTAACTTGCATGGCTAGCGACAGAAAAGTTGGGAAGCGTCCCGCCTGGTTGCGTGGACCAACAAAATCCAGGCGCTCATTAACGAAGGAGAACGGAAAGCCCGATCGAATCTCGAGCACGGGCGCGATGTTGATATCCCAGCGCGCTCGCAACTGGCCATAGACCAGGAATCGATGCGGCGCGTCAAAGGGCTGTAGCCCATACTCGTTCGGCCGCACTACGAACGCTGGAAAATCGTCGAGAAAGTTATCAATAGAGTTAAGATCCCCACGAGCTTTGGACCACACGTAAGTAGCGTTCAACGTACCGATGCGCGGGTTGTTATAGATTGCGAGCAATTGCAGCTCGCGGTAGCGCGAACGGCCGAGGTTGCTGAGCACCAGGGCGCTCCGGCCTGACGCGGCAAGAGGATCGACGATGAAATCGTCTGTTGTTGCGCGTTGCAGATAGCCAATGCGTCCCGTCACCTTGCTCGTGATAGAGAAATCAATTTGCAGGCTCGCCCGGAGGCTGCGTGGGTTGCGCAACCGCGCTGCTTCTACGTTGGCGAAGCGAGTCGGACCGTCAGTTATCGAGCTGCCGTCTGCAGCAAACGTGGTAACAGTGCGCTCGGGAAGCTGTCTGAAGTAGCCGACGCTTAGCGGAGTGCGATCATAGAAGAGACCGATTCCGCCGCGTATGACTGTGGCGTGATTCTTGACCGGCAGGAACAAAAACGAAAGGCGCGGAGCGAGGGCGTTCTGCCGGGCCAGCCCATCACGGTCGAAGCGCAGGCCGGCGTCGACGGTCAGCTTCTTATTGACGACCCACCGATCCTGCACGAAGCCGGTGAACTCGCTGAGACTGGTTGAAACGCTCGCCGCAGTGCCAAACTCTATGCGTCGGGCAAGAGTTCGGTCCTCCCGTCTGACCAGGATCGAGTTTTCGCGAAACACACCCGTCGCGCGCGAGTAAGCAATTTCGCCGCCGACCTTCAAGGTCTGCTGACCGTGAAACTCAAACGGATGGGCGTAGTAAATTTCCCGCCACTGAAACCGTTGAGACTGCCTGCGGATGTCGGCGAAGTAGTTACCGGTGTTGCCTTCGGGCAACAACTCAAGCGATCCCGTCCCCTGCGGAAAGACGTCAAGGCCGGAGGTCTTATAGCTTAAGGCGGAAGAAAGAAACGAGGCATCTTTGAAAATTGCCTGCTCGGAGATCGAGACGAGCATGCCTCGCTGCTTCGTATTCGGTGTCGTCGGCTGCGGATTGAAAGTGTTGAGTCCGGCGAAGCGCACCTTTTGCGGAAAAACCGCCGCGACAAATTTGGCGCTGTTAGTCTTGTTGATGTTGAGATCAAATTGCGTGAATGAGCTGAAGTTCTCGGAGGTTGACTCGTCTCCCGGAGCTTTGAGGCTCGGCACGCGAAAGCGCGTGAAGCGGTACTCAAGGGACTGTAGGAAGAAAAGACGATCGCGGGCCACCGGGCCGCTGAAGGTGACGCGCGGCCGAAATGAATCAATCGGGCCGGTGAATATTTTGCGAAAAGTTGGAAAGAGGCGCGCGGCGCTCACCTTGAACTTGTTGCCGCCCCCTTTGGTTTCGAGCTCGGTTGCGCCGCCGGTGAGCCGGTGATGTCCACACCGTTGACTGTGTAGGCGCTCTGACCCGCGCGGGCGCCTTTCTGGTGGTCCACTCCGTCCAACCCGCGCACCACACCGGGATTCAGCACCGGCGCGCTCTGATAGTTCTCTGCCGGCAGCGGCACATCGGTCAGTGTCTGGGAACGAACGGTATTGCTGGTGGTTGATTCGGCCGTACTCAGCAGGCCCTCTTCCTCACGAACGGTAACCGTCTCGGAAATCGTAGCTTTCATGATGATTTCAACGGTCAGCCCTACACCCGGCGCCAGATTGATTTCACGCTTCACTGTGGCCAATCCATCAGCCTCAACCGTCAGAAAAAACGTCGCCGCCGGCAGATCGGTGAAGATAAAATTGCCCACATCGTCACTGACTACTTTGAATAATTGCTCCGGCAGGTCACGATTGATAAGCGTAAGCCGCGCCCCGGGCAGTAAAGCCG